>Ga0137409_10003299_pt1 | contig 17121 bp, 14 predicted proteins | sample CZODoug1_16funga_FD_122059 | JGI IMG/M metagenome (GOLD analysis project Ga0137409, IMG submission 122059) | Vadose zone soil fungal communities from Angelo Coast Range Reserve, California, USA - CZODoug1_16fungal (Hybrid Assembly) | ecosystem: Environmental > Terrestrial > Soil > Vadose zone... | reverse complement strand
ATTCGGCAATCTTCCGATGCTCCCATTATTATGCTCACGGTTCGAAACGCGGAGCGGGACAAAGTGCTCGCACTCGATGCGGGAGCGGACGATTATGTGGTCAAGCCCTTTGGCATCGAAGAACTGCTGGCGCGTATTCGTGCCGCATTGAGGCGGTACGCACCCGGTGACACGCTGCCTCCTTTTGTTTCGAAGGACCTCACGTTCGATTTCGAAAGCCGGCAATTGACGGTGCGCGGTCAGGAAGTGCATCTGACGCCGAAGGAATTCGACGTACTCAAGCACTTGATTGCCAATCAGGGCAAGCCGCTAACCCATCGAAGACTTCTGCAGTCCGTTTGGGGGCCGGACTACGGGGAAGAAACGGAAAATCTGCGGGTAGTCATCAACCAGTTGCGCAAAAAAATTGAAAGCGATCCAGCGCAGCCGAAGTTCATCCGGACGGAACCGTGGGTGGGATACCGCTTCCAACCGCCGAGCGTCGGCCTCCCTAAATCACCTTCTCGAAAACAATGAAAATGCCTGGTACTCGACGGATATCGAAATCGCCCGGAAGGCGACCGCTTATTTCGAAAGCGGATGTTGAGCGTCGAGTTCCAGATTCAGCTCCAGAACATTTACGCGTGGCTCACCTAAGACGCCAAGCTGTCTTCCCAATCAGAGCTTCCGGATCGAAGCAGATGCGATGACGATTCCCTGCAAACCATTGCCCCGGGAGGGGAGAAGACGCCTAACGAAGCGCGCGCCTGGCCTAAACGGGGAGTCGAAGTAGGGCCCTGCAGCCGCGCGCATCGGAACGGTTTTTTAAAATTAGCTCACCACCGTGAGCTTCGGCGATCTGGCGACTAAGAACCAGACCAATACCGGAGCCGCCCGGCTTGGTTGTGAAGAAGGGGACGAATAAGTTCGAGGTATTGGGAAGGCCGGGGCCCTCGTCGACAACCCAGACATCGAGTTGTGCGCCTTGCCGGGACCAGCCAACTTGAACGGAGCCGCCGGTTTCGAGCGTCGCATCCGCCGCATTACGAACCAGGTTGATCAGCAACTGCTCCAATTGGTCGGCGTCGGCCGAAATGACCACGTCCGGACCGTTCAAAAGGCTGACTCTTACGCGCGTCTCTAGTTTTATGGTCCGGCTGATCCATTCCGAGACGTTTACAGGCAGCAGCTTCGGTTGTGGCAGCCGCGCAAGTTGCGCGTACGCGGCCATAAAGCGACCAAGTGCTTCTGTGCGAGAGCGAATGATGCCAAGGCCCTGCCGGAGATCATCCAGAATCGAAGCGGACGCTTCGCTCTGCAGTTCGGAAGATTTGGACGCATTCAAGAGCTCGCTTTCCAGGCCTTGCGCGACGGATTGAATCGGGGCGAGGGAGTTGTTCAATTCATGCCCAAGAACGCGAATCAGCCGTTGCCACGCTTTGCGCTCTTCGTCACGGAGCGTACGACTCAGATCGCTCAGAACCACCAAGTGATGAGGCAAGCCTCCCTGGCGAAAGGTCCCACGACGGAGCCCCCAGCGCCCGGAGCTTCCGGGAAAGGCCAGCTCCATCGTGTGCGCGGCTTCGCCCTCCAGGCAAGCGCCGAGTCCCAGTTCTTCCGCGGTAAATCCCAGTAGGCGTTCTTCAGGACGGCCCAACAAGCGTTCGCCGGCGCGATTGACCAGTCGCAGTTTCTTGCAGTTGTCAAACGTGAAGATGGCAAGGTCAATCTCCTCCATGACCGTCCGGAGAAGGGCAGTGGCCTCCAGAGCGCCCAGGCGCTGTTGCCGCAAGGTTTCACTGAGAGCATTGACTTCAATAATTACTTCACCCATAGCATCGTCGCTTCGTGCCCCGCGAGCGCGCAACGAGAAGTCCTCCTCCCGCAAAGCGGCTAGGAGATTCGAAAGAGTTTGCAGCGAAAAAACAACGCGATTTCGCAGGGAGAAAGCGAAGCCGAGCCAGAGAGAAAGGATGAGAAAGGCAATTGTCCAGACGGCCCCAGAAGAATAATTGCCATGCCACAAGAGAATCATCGCGATCAGAGAACCTGGGAAACCCGCCGCTAGCGCGAGAAGCTGGATGCGGCGCTCATAGGCCATTTGCCTCATTCAAGCCCGTGTTTTTGCAACCGGCGATACATGGCGCTACGGCTCAATCCCAGAGCCTTGGCCGCCTGGCTGACGTTGCCTTCGTGGCGGGAGAGAGTGCGTTGAATGAGATACCGCTCCACTTCGTCGAGGCTCATCTCCTCCAGCTTGGCCGCGCCGCCAGCGGCCTGCGCGCGCAAGCCGAGGTCTGCCGCGCGAACGGCAGGGCCGGGCGAGAGGAGCACGCCGCGTTCCACCGCATGATCGAGCTCCCGAACGTTGCCTGGCCAGGCATGCTCATGAAGAGCCTTCATGGCGGCCGGGTCGAAACCGGAAATGTTTTTGCGGTAGCGCTGCGCGTAACCGTGGACAAAATGGTGCGCAAGGAGATCGACGTCCTCGCGGCGGTCACGCAATGGAGGGATGTGGATCTCGATGGTATTCAGGCGAAATAGCAGGTCTTGACGGAACCGGCCCGCAGCAGCCTCGGCATTCACGTCCGCATTAGTAGCCGCGAGCACCCTCACGTTGACTCGCCGAGTGGTGGACGAGCCGACACGCTCGAGATCCCCCGTTTCCAGAACGCGCAAAAGTTTGGCCTGCAGGTTGAGTGGAACGTTGGCGATTTCGTCCAGGAACAGGGTGCTGCCATCGGCGAGTTCGAACCGCCCGACGCGGTCCGCGCGCGCGTCAGTAAAGGCGCCTTTTACGTGACCGAAGAGCTCGCTTTCGAAGACACCTTCCGATAACCCGCCGGCATTCACGGTCACCATTGGCTTCGTCGCACGCGACGACAACGCATGAAGAGTTCGCGCGACAACTTCTTTGCCGGTGCCATGTTCTCCGGTGATCAGAACGTTGGCGTCCGACGGGCCGATCTGTCCAATCAGCTCCAGGACCGGAGCCATCGCCGGAGATTTCGCCAGAAATGTCGGGCGCGATTCGGCGCGCAGGATGCGGTTTTCGGCTTCGAGACGAGAGGCCTGCCGCAGCGCCTGCCGCAATTCGATTTGCGTGCGCAAAATGGCGAGCATACGAGTATTTTCCCAGGGCTTCTGGACAAAGTCGCGCGCACCGCGGCGCATCGCCTCTACTGCCAGTTCGATGCTGCTCCATGCAGTCATGACGATGACAGGCAACGTGCTGTCGAGCATTTGTATGCGAGTGAGCAGATCGAGCCCCTCCTGACCCGACGTCGTGTCTCGCGCGTAGTTGAGGTCCATCAGGACTGCGTCAAATTCTCGGGATTCGATGGCGCTCAGAGCCTCGGCCGGAGAGGCGACGCCCTGTGTTTCATAGCCCTCGCGCTTTAAGAGCAAGCGCAGAGCATCGCGGATGTCCGCCTGGTCGTCAGCCAAAAGAACTCGATAAGGGTGCGGGTTAGTCGTCTTCATTCGGATGTATTTGCGAAGTTTATCCTACTGCCGTTTTTCAGGCACCGTAAGATACGGTCGAAGCGCCGCCTGGCAGTCTGCAAGCCCCCGCTCACGCGGGGTGCGCCGCGCCAACTTGCGCGCCGGCTGTTGCGTTGTCACTCACAACCCAGCCGTCCTTCAATTGGATGATCCGGTTTCCATACGACGCATTTCTTTCGGAGTGCGTCACCTGAATGATCGTGGTACCCGCGTCATTCAACCTCTTGAATAGTTGCATGATCTCATCACCTTGCGCCGAGTGCAGATTTCCTGTCGGCTCGTCAGCGAGAATCAGTTTTGGATTGAGGATTACGGCTCGTGCGACTCCCACAAGCTGCTGCTGGCCGCCGGAAAGTTGGTTTGGAAAAAGATCCTTCTTGCCTACGATGTGGAAACGGTCGAGCGTGTCGCAGACCAGGCTGACGCGCTCTTTGTGCGGCACGTTTTTATAGGACAGCGGCACTTCCAGGTTTTCGAATACCGTCAGATTGTCGATCAAGTGGTAGCTCTGGAAGACAAAGCCGATGTTCGCTTTATGCAGCTCGTTGCGTTTCTTGATGTTGAGCTTGTGAACGGGCTCGCCGAGAAAGTAATACTCACCGGTCCATGCGCCATCCAACATGCCGATGATACTCAGCAGCGTAGACTTCCCGGCACCCGAAGGGCCCATGATGGTGACGAACTCGCCCGGTTGAATATCTAAATTGATTCTGCGCAACAAGAAGAATTTGTTCGGGCCAGCCTCGATTGACTTTTCGAGACCTCGCAATTGAATCAGAGATTCCACGTCGGCTCCTTGCGGTTCGAACGCTGAATCGCATCTCTATCTTAGCGCATGTTCCTGCGACACAACTTCCGTCCTATTCGTAACGAAGTGCGACCACCGGATCAACGCTCGCGGCGCGACGCGCGGGGATGTAGCTAGCCAAGAAGTTCGCTGGCGCCACGGTCCCGACAGTGCCATCGGAAAGCTGCTTTTCCAAGAGCATCACAAGGCGGTCGGGCTGGGGGTATGGCAGAGGCTTCAGGATGACGCCATTCACGACGGTAAATATAGCGGTGTTAGCGCCGATACCCAGCGCCAGCGTCAATACGGCGACGGCGGTGAACCCCGGACTCTTTGCCAGAACGCGAATCGCGTAGCGAAGGTCCTGCCAGATTGTGTACATGTGATTGCCCCTATTCGTAACGCAAGGCCGTGATCGGATCCACGCGCGTTGCCCGCCGTGCGGGGACGTAGCATGCCGCCAGCGAGACCGCCACCATCAGCAGATTCACCAGCACGAATATGAGCGGGTCCCTCATGCTCACTCCGTAGACCATTCCTTCGAGCAATCTCGTCAACATCAGCGCCGCTGCGACGCCGAGCACCACTCCTACGGCGACAAGTTTCAACCCTTCCGTCAGAATCATCCGCAGCACGTCCGCAGGCCGCGCCCCCAGCGCCATGCGCACGCCGATTTCGCGGGTTCGTTGCGACACTGCGACGGAGATGACCCCGTAAATGCCCACACTCGCAAGCACCAGCGCAAGCCCACCGAAGATGCTCAACAGCATCATCATGAAGCTTCGCAAGGCCAGCGAATGCGTAAGCACCTGGTCCATCGACCGGACCGCGCCAGTCGGCACCAGCGGATCCGCTGCTGCCAGCGCTTCTCGCAGAGCTTGGCTAAGGATGAGAGGGTCTCCCATCGACCGCACTACGATGCTTCGCGGGAACCAGCCCTCGAAGAGCTTGGATGTTCCCAATTTAGCTTGCGCCGCAGGAATGAACGTCGTCGGTTCGGCGGGCTGATCCAGATAACTTTTCACGTCGCCCACCACGCCAACCACTTCGCAAAGAACCCCACCGACATAAAGATACTTTCCGAGCGAGCTCTGACCCTGAAAATATTTGCGAGCGACCGCTTCATTGACAATAACAACGGGATTGGAGGCCTCGGAATCGGACTCCGTGAATCCGCGGCCTTGCTTCAAGGGTGTTCCGATGGCCTGGAGATAGTCCGGCGTAATTTCCCTGTAATCCATGGAGATCCATTCTGATTCCTTGGGCCCGGCAATCCTCACGCCATTGTTTCCCCCGCGCTCGAGCGGCAATCCTGCCGCTACGACGCCCGCGGCGGTCACGCCGGGCAATGTTTCGATGCGCTGCTCGACGGCGCGGTAGAATCGCATAATTTCTGGAGTGGAGTTGTATTTCGACCCAGTCATCCAAAACTGCATTGTGAGAACATGGTGGGAATCAAAGCCGGGGTTCGTATTCATCAATTTCGCAAAGGTGGCGATCATCAGACCCGCACCAGTCAGCAACACGAGGGAGAGGGCAAATTCACCGATCACTAATCCTTGCCGCAGCCTCGCGTGGCCGGCTCCGGCACTGGCTCTTCCTTCTCCTTCCTTAAGTGTTTCGCTGAGACTGGTCTTGGTCGCACAGAGCGCGGGCGCAATTCCAAACACCGCCCCGGTCAGAATGGAAATTAAAAACGTGAACGCGAATACCCAGCCATCCAGGCGAATATCGCTTAAGCGCGGCAAATTGCTGGGCGCCATCGCTAGGAGTGAACCCAATCCCAAGCCGGCCACGGCCAAACCCACTGCGCCCCCTGCCAGGGCAATCAACATGCCTTCCGTAAGCAATTGGCGGAAAAGACGAACTCGAGAGGCTCCCATCGCGACGCGCACTGCAATCTCTCGGCCCCGCGAGCTACCGCGCGCGAGGAGCAAATTCGCCACGTTGGCGCATGCAATCAGCAGCACAAATCCGATCGCACCCAGCAGGACCAGGAGGAACGGGCGCATCCCCGCGCCGATCATGGCTTGGTATGGCCTGAAACTCATGACGAGCTGCTGCCCCACAACGTTGGGATATCGGCCTCGGAAATCCCGTGTGACGATGTCCATCTGCGACTGGAGTTGCTCGCTCGTCACACCGGGTTTTAGCCTTGCGATCACACTGATGTTTTCTCCGCTGCCTGCCGTCTTTGCCACCAGCGCCAGCGGAACCCACACGTCCGCCCGAACGCCAGGATTTAGATCGGAATTGGCGCGCGGGTCAAAGCCGGCGGGCAGCACTCCGATCACGGTATAAGCATCCCCGTTGAGCAGAACCTTATGGCCAAGCACTCCCGAATCTCCGCCGAGGCGGCGCATCCATAGAGAATGACTTAGTATGGCCACGCGCTGCCCGTCGCCTCGATCTTCCTCGGGAAGAAAGTCGCGGCCGAGCTCGGGATGAACACCAAGCACTTGGAAATATTCGGCTGACGCAGGCACACCACGGACATGCTCAGCTTCATTTCCGGTAGCGAGATTGAAACCAACGTCGGTGTAGCCGGCGGTGCGCTCGAATAGCTGGCCGTACTCCCGCAAGCGTTCCAACTGATTCCACGTGACGCTCATCTCATCGGATTGTGCTTGATAGGATTCGGCAAGCTGGAGGATGCGATCGGGCTCCGGGAAGGGCAACGGGCGCAGTAGCACTCCGTACACAACCGTAAAAATTGCCGTGTTGGCGCCGATGCCAAGGGCAAGCGTCAAAACGGCGACGCCGGTGAAACCTGGGTTCTTTGCCAGCATTCGGAAGGCGTACCGCAAGTCCTGCCAGAGCGTTCCCATGCTGCGCCTCCCGGCGTTACGCTCCGACGCGTGCTTCCTGTGTCTCCTCGACGATGCGGCCATCGAACAGGTGGATGGTGCGTTCGGCGAAATTCGCGTAGCGCTGATCGTGCGTGACCATGCAAACGGTCGCGCCATTCCGGTGCAAGTCGCGCAGTAGTTCCATGACGGCTTCGCCGTTCTTGGAGTCGAGGTTGCCGGTAGGCTCATCAGCCATTAGGATCAGTGGATCACCGACGAGGGCGCGGGCCACGGCGACACGCTGCTGTTGACCGCCGGAAAGCTGCGACGGGTAATGACGCAGCCGGTGGGCCATGCCCACGCGTTCCAGCGCATGCTGCACTTTTTGCTTCCTCTCCGCAGCGCTCGTGCCGCGATATGTCAGCGGCAGTTCGACGTTTTCATACACCGTCAGGTCGCCGATCAGGTTGAACGCCTGGAAAATAAATCCAATCTCGCGGTTGCGGATTCGCGTGCGCTCGCTGATCGAAAGATTTGCTACCGGCTGGCCGTTGAGCGTATACCCGCCGCCCGTCGGTGAATCGAGAAGTCCAAGAATGGAGAGCAATGTCGACTTGCCGCAGCCCGAAGGCCCGGCGATCGAGATGTATTGCCCCTTCTTGATCTCCAGGTGAATCTCGGACAAAGCGTGCGTCTCGACCTCATCCGTATAAAACACTTTCTTCACGCCTTCCATCTTGATGAGTGTTGCGTTCGCGTCTGTCATTTGCTCTCCTTCTCGTTTTCGATCTTGGAAACTCGATTCACCTGCACCCGCTCCTCGTCGCTACAAAACAAAATCTGCTCGCTATTCGTACCGCAGCGCCACGATGGGATCGATCCGCGTTGCTCGCCGCGATGGGATATAGCACGCTGCAAAGGCAACCAGGCAGATGATCCCCAGCGATGCCGCATACACGGGAACGTCGCCCGCGTGCACGCCGTACAGCAGCGACTCGCTCAGCCGCGCCAGCCCGTACGCCAATGGCAATCCCACCAACGCCCCCGCCAGCACCATCCACCCAACTTCCTTGAACACCAGCCCTCTCACGTGTCCGCTACCTGCCCCCAGCGCCACGCGAATTCCAATTTCCCGCGTCCGCTGCACGACGAGGTATGCCAGCACGCCGTAAATCCCGAGCGCCGCCAGCAACGCCGCCAACCCGCCAAATGCCGCTGAAAGCCCGGCGATCACGCGTTCCGCAAATAGATCTTCGTCCACCACGCGCTGCACCGTTTTCAGGTCGTACACCGGCAGATTGGCGTCTGCTCCCCGCACCGTTTCCCGCATTGCATTTGCAATCAGCAGGGGGTCTTGCTGGCTGCGGCCGTAGAAACTCATGCCGTAGAGTTTTCCGAATTGCGAATACGGTTGATAAAAATACGGTCGCTCCGCATCTCGTACGTGTCCCTCTTTGGCATTCCTCACTACACCAACAATCTCGATGTTTGGCTTGACGTCATTTCCCCCGCCCAGCGCGAAGTGCACCCCGATCGGGTTTCTCTTCGGAAAGAACTCTTTGGCCATGGCTTCATTGATGATCGCCACTTTCGTACTCGCGGTGGTGTCTCCGGCGTTGAATTCGCGCCCCGAAAGCAGCGGGATCCGCATGGTCGAAAAATAATTCGGGCTCACCGCGTCAAAATTCACGTGCCGGTCATCCGTGTCCAGGTTTTGACGGCCCTCCACGGTGATGTTGCCGCCCATATCGGTTCCGGTCAGCACCGCTATCTGCGACGACCCCACCCCCAGCACTCCCGGAAGCGCCCCCAGCCGCTCCCTCAACTGGTCGACAAGGGCCACCGTCCTCGCCTCGTCATAGCCGCTCAACTGCGGCGCAATCGAAAAGGTGATCAAGTTCTCTGTGCTCAATCCCAGGTTTTCCTTCCGGAGATTCCACAGCGTCCGGGAAAACAGCGCTCCGCCCGTCAGCAACAGCAGCGTGAACGCCACCTGTCCCGCAACGAGGTACTTCCGGAATCGCACCTGCCCCGGCCCCGCGGATGTCGTTGATCCTTGGTCCTTCAGCATCTGCGAAACACCCGCTCGTGTCGCACGCCAGGCGGGGATCAGCCCGAAAAGCACCGCCGAGACCCCCGTCGCTGCCGCCGCAAACCCCAATACACCTCCATCCACTTGTGCCGTGATCCCCTGTATCCCTGCTTCAGAAACGACTGCTCGCGTCAAAATGTTCATTATCCAAACGCCCAAAATCAGTCCCAGAACCCCTCCGCCCAATGCGCAGAGGAAGCTTTCCACCAGCAGTTGTCGCATCATCCGTCCCGGCGTGGCTCCCAGGGCCGAGCGGATCGCAAACTCGCGCTGTCGTGCAGCCGCCTTGGCCAGCAGCAGATTCGCCACGTTGGTGCACGAAATCAGCAGCACCAAAGCCACCATGGCGAACAGCGCCATCAGCGCTGGCCCCGAATCCCTCTGAACCGTGGTCCTCCCCTGCGCCCCGGGATACAGCACGATCTTCTTGCTTAGAAATTCCTGCCTGTCTTTCCCCCCTGCGCGCAGCTTAAGAGTTGCAGCTTGCTGCTCGAGCAGCCCGGGGTAATCAACGTTGATCCCCGCCTCGGCTTGCTCCTTGGACACGCCCGTCTTCAGCCGCGCCAACACTGCCAAAAACGAATCATTCCAGTCGTCCAGCCCATTGCGAATCGGTGTCATCTGCCCCTTCATGGTCATGGGCACAAAAATGTCCGGCGTCTGTCCCACCTGGATGCCGCTGAATCCTGTTTGCGCAACGCCGACGATGGTCATTTCGGTGTTGTTCACGAGAATCGTCTGATTCAGCGCTCCGGCATCCCCGCCGAAATGCCGCGTCCAATAGGCATGGCTCAGCACAAGTACCGGATGGGCGCCTTGGGCATCGTCATCGGCAAGCGAAAGCACTCGGCCGAGGGCCGGCCGCACGCCCAGCACCTCGAAATAATTCCCGGTCACCAGTTCGCCAGAGCCACGGTCGGTCTGTCCATGGCTCGCAATGGCGGCAGAGAATTGATATCGCGCCATCACGCCGTCAAAAACAGCCGTGTTTTTTGCTAGCCCCTTGTACAGCGGGTAGGAAAAAATCTCCGAATCGTCGCCATCGCTCCAGACATGCCCATGTTTCGGTCCTGGCGACTTCAGCACCACTAACTCTGCGGGATTGCGCACAGGCAAACGGCGTAACAGGACTTGATTGAGCAAGGAGAAGATCGCCGTGTTCGCGCCGATGCCCAGCGCCAGCGTCAGAATGGCAATGAAGGTAAAGCCAGGGTTTTTCGCCAGCATTCGCAGGCCGTAGCGCACGTCCTGCAAGAGCGTGGGCATCTTCAATCCTCCTGCGAGCGCCCGTTCCGATTTCTTAGCGGGCGCAGAGATCGGGAATCACTGATTCGGAAGCCCCGTCAAAGTTCAACACACCCTTTACTTCCTTACTTCAATCGCACCCGGTCGAAGTTGTCCCACGCGGACATGTCGGATAGGATCACTTTGTCTCCGACCTTCAATCCATCCAGAATTTCGATCGTGTTCACCGAGCTTCGCCCCAACTTAACATTGACGCGCACCGCTTCTGATCCGTCATCTATAATTTTGAAAATCCCGATCGTGCTGTCGGACTGTCCGTGCACCGGCCTCCCCACATAGAGCACGTCCTTCAGATTCTCGAGTGTGATAGTGCCGTCCACGCTTAGATCCGGCCGCGCACCCGGCGGAAGGGGATCATCAATCGTCACGTCCACTGTGACCGTTCCGTTGATCACCGAGGGGTCGACTCGCGAAACGTGCCCCCCAACGATGCCGTTCCGCGTGTCAATTGCCGCCTTTTGCCCGGGCACCACGTCTTTGGCTTGCGTTTCCGCAATCTTGATTTCCGCCCTGAGCTTCTTCGGATCCGCCACACGCGCAAGGTTCATTCCCGGTGTCACGTGCTGCCCCACATCCACCGGCAGAAGCTGCAGCACTCCGTCGATGCCAGCCCGCACGTGGAGCGCCTCCACCTGGGTCCTCTTCAACTGGTAGAGCGCCTTCATCTGCTCGACCTTTGCCTGCTGCGCCGCTAGCCGCGCTTTCGCGGAATCCACGGCGATTTTCGTCCGGTCACCCTCCAGCTTCACGCGAATCTCCAGTTGTTCTTCCTTCACTTTGGAGAGACTCCTGATGTGGTCGGACCCTATGCCCTCTTTGTATAGCTTTTCGTCTACGTCATGCTGCAGACGGGCTTGCTCGTAATCGCTGCGCACGGCGGCCTCGTTGGCCTTCTGGTTCATCAGATCACTGTCCACCTGCACCCTAAGGTTTGCGTAATCCGCTTCCGCCCCTTTGAGCTGGAATTCCGCGTCGACCGCATCCTTCTGCACTATCGGGTCGCTCAATTCCATGATGATAGAACCTGGCTTGACAATGGCGGGCGGTCGCAAAACCCATTTATCCACATGCGCATCCGTCTGCGCCGCGACCCACCGGATGTCTTCCGGCACCAGGATTCCCAACCCGCGCACTTCCCGCAACATCGGGCCGCGCTTCACTTCATCCGGCCAGATCGTGGCCCGGTCCACGCTTGGCGCGGCAGGCCGCAGCTTGGAGAGTCCGTAAGTTACCCCTGCCACGAGGAGGAGCGTGACGGTGCCGTAGACGATCCGTCTAATCTTCTTGGCGCGAGCGTTCGATGGCCGTTGGATATCCATATATTGTCACCTTCTAGGACGCAACTCTCCGGCCCCAGGTTCCCTTCGCTAAGTATATTTTGCTTCAATGGTTTAGCGGGAATTCTTTTTGCCCAAATCTCCCCAAATCGACCGGAAATGGGATTCCCCGTCCCACCTCCGAACAAGCACGGCGCGCTCCCTCTCTCCGATTACGCTCGATTGTACAGGGCGGACTTCAGGCCGGCCTGCTTTTCTCTCCCTGCTCGGACGGCGGTATCTTCACCCAGGCCGAGTTTTGGCGAGAGGATTCCAAGACTCCCGAGATGAAACGAACTCCTTCTACGCCGTCCTCCACTTTAGGCACAAGCAGCGATGCGGGCATCGGAGCGCGTCGGGCGTTCCGTGCAGCGATCTGCTCTGCCAAGTCCGCATAAAGTTGCGCGAACGCCTCCAGATATCCCTCGGGGTGTCCGGACGGGATGCGGCTCGCCTGCTTCACCGAAGGCGTTGCCCCAGCACCGGCTCGGCTGATCGTAACCGGCGGCTTCCCATACGGAGTAAACCTCAGATAATTCGGATTTTCCTGCCCCCACTCGATTCCCGCCTTCTCCCCATAAACCCGCAAGCGAAGGTTGTTCTCGTTCCCGGGAGCGACCTGGCTCGCCCACAACATTCCTCGTGCGCCGCCCTCAAATCGCAAGAGCACTTGCACGTTGTCGTCGAGCCGCCGCCCCGGCACAAAAATGGAAACGTCGGCCGCCACCTGCTCGCAGCGCAGTCCCGTCACAAAACACGCGATGTTATAGGCGTGCGTTCCAATATCCCCAAGGGAACCCGCAGGTCCGCTCTGCGCGGGATCAGTGCGCCAAACGGCTTGTTTCTGCCCAGTCCTCTCCACCGCCGTGGTCAGCCAGTCCTGCGCGTACTCCACCTGCACGACGCGAATTCGCCCAAGTTCCCCCGCCTCAATCATCTCTCGAGCCTGCCGCACCAGGGGATACCCCGTGTAATTATGCGTCAACCCAAAAATCAGCCCGCTGCGCCGAACGATCTGTGCCAGCGCCAGCGCATCTTCCACCGTTGTGGTCAGCGGCTTGTCGCAAATAACGTGAATGCCTGCCTCCAAAAACGCTTTCGCCGGCTCGAAATGAAGATGATTGGGCGTGACGATCGAGACGGCGTCAATCCTGTCCGGCCTCTTCGCCTCCACCGCCGCCATCTCCGCGAAACTTCCGTAAGCACGTTCCGGCGCGATATGCAGTTCAATAGCCCCGGCGCGGCTTCGTTCGGGATTCGAGGACAAAGCCGCCGCAACCAGCTCAAAACGATCGTCGAGCCGCGCCGCAATGCGGTGAACTGCTCCAATAAAAGCTCCCGGCCCACCGCCGACCATGCCGAGCCGGAGGCGCCGGTTCTTCCCATCACTCGCCTGTGAATTTGCCGTCATATTCCTTTTCCCATTCTTCTCTGTGCACTGTGTGCACTCTGTGTTGAAGAGACCCGCAACTCGGAGGAAGCTCTCACCCTTTACGACGACTGCGCCAATTACGCCAGCCCCAACATCCGCCGGTTAGCCCCCTGGTCCGCCCCTGAACCAGCAAAATCATCAAAAGCTCCGCCCGCTGCCTGAATAATATGCCGCTGAATAAACGGCGCCCCTTCCGCCGCTCCCTGCGCGCTGCTCTTGATGCAACACTCCCACTCCAGCACCGCCCATCCCGGAAAGTCAAACTGCGTCAGCTTGGAAAATATGGCGCTGAAATCAACTTGGCCATCCCCCGGTGAACGAAACCTTCCGGCTCGATTTGCCCAGGCCTGATAGCCCCCGTAAATGCCCTGCCGGCCCGTCGGACGAAACTCCGCATCCTTCACGTGAAACATTTTAATCCGGCTGTGATACAGATCGATGAACTCCAGATAATCAAGCTGCTGCAGCACGAAATGGCTCGGGTCAAAAAGCATGCTGCACCGCGGATGATTGCCGCAGCGCTCCAAAAACATTTCAAACGTGACCCCATCGTGCAAATCTTCGCCCGGATGGATTTCGTAGCATAGATCTACTCCTGCTTTTTCAAATGCGTCCAGGATGGGACGCCAGCGCGCCGCCAGCTCTTCAAAAGCAGTTTCAATCAGCCCCGCCGGTCTTTGCGGCCACGGATACAAGTACGGCCACGCCAGCGACCCGGAAAAGGTAACATGGGCCGCAAGTCCCAGATTGGCGGACGCGCGCGCCGCAAGCAATAATTGTTCAACCGCCCAGGCTTGCCTCGCTCGCGGGTTGCCCCTCATTTTCTCCGGGGCGAACCCATCGAAGGCCAGGTCATACGCGGGATGCACGGCCACCAACTGGCCTTGAAGATGCGTCGAGAGTTCGGTGACGGCAAGGCCGTGGCCTGCCAGCGCGCCGCGGATCTCGTCGCAGTAGGTCTTGCTCTCTGCCGCTCGCTGCAGATCAAACAAACGGGCATCCCAGCATGGGATTTGCACCCCTTTATAGCCGAGCCTGGCGGCCCACGATGCGATGCTCTCTAAACTGTTGAACGGCGCCGCATCGCCAGCGAACTGCGCCAGAAAAATCCCTGGTCCTTTTATTGTTTTCATCGCCCCCTCAACTCCACTCCGCATCTACGATGAAGTCCTCGTGAATGCGCCGGCGAGTATACCTAACGGACGGAACCGCCCTCGCCCCGAACAACGGCGCAGAAGGCGGTAGTTTCTTTTTCCAGGTTCCTCATCGCCCCGTGTACTGGCTTTCTGTCGCCAAGGATACGCTCTAGTTGCCAGTTCGAATTGTCCCAGTTCACGTCGCCTTCGTTCGTCACCGTGAGATGGAAATAGAGGCGATACTTTGCGTGCGCCAATCTCTGCTGTTCCTCAGGCGTTGTAACCCTTGCGGGGTCGTCAGTTCCAACAACAAGCGTGATCCCTTTGCAAGCCGGGTTTTTCTGGAAAGTATTCAGAAATTCGTTCTCCAACTCTTCGGCCATCGCTGCGGGATTGCTAGAACATTCTTCAGACTTGCTGGAACTCTTCAAGTTTATCGCCGCTGCTAATTCACAAATGTGGGTGGCCGCGTGAATGTCTGATAGCCTCTCAACGCTAATTGAAATTTCGTTAAAAGCTGCGGCGGAGGCGCTCTTGGCTTCGTCTTCTCTGCAACCGGCCAAACTCAAGACAAGGAGCAGTACTACAAACTTGAGGTGGCGGGTTCGATTTGAAACTAACATTGATAACCGCTCATGCTTGGCGCTTTTCAGTGACCCAAGCACGTTTCCTTTCATCCAGCCTGGAACGAAGCTGGCCGGAATCGATCGATTCTCCGTGTTGCACGGCTCCGTAGCCTCGCTCGATTTTGCCCGGATCTCCGTGCCATGCTCGGGCAGCCAGGCTTCTTGCTCGTGAGGCAGCGAAATGGCGTGACCCACCAACTCATCCACGGTTTGGCAGGGCCCTCCCTGAACGTTCTGCTTGATCATTTCTTCCAGCTCAGGTCGCAGATGAATCTTTACGCCCACAGTCTACCCCAGGTTCTCATGCCCCAGCCAGAGTGACTTCCTTTTGACTTCTATACGATCGTTGAATAGCGACTGGATCCCCAGCTCGCCCCGAGCCCGAAGCCAGGCTGTCTACCTATTCACCAGTCACTAGTCACAAGTCACCAGTCATCAAACGTTGTATCATTCCACCTGTGAACATCCTCTTGAACGAAGTCGAATGCCGCGTCCTCGGCTCCCTCATCGAAAAAGAAATCACCACTCCCGAATACTATCCACTTTCGCTGAACGCCCTCGTCAACGCCTGCAACCAGAAATCGAATCGCGATCCCGTCATGAACCTGGACGAAGCTGCCGTCCGCCGGGCCTTGCATTCGCTGGATGGACAATCTCTAGTCCGCTACGTCAGCGCTGCGGACAGCCGCGTCACCAAGTACGAGCACCGGCTCCAGGAAGCCTTCAACTTCTATCGTCACGAGGTCGCCATCCTCTGCGTCTTGCTGCTTCGCGGCCCCCAGACGCCCGGCGAACTTCGCACCCGCGCCGAGCGCATGCATCCTTTCGACGACCTGGGCGCCGTGCAATCCAGCCTGCAGCACCTGATGAAGCGCGAGCCCCCGCTCGTCAAAGTTCTTCCCCGGCAGCCCGGCACCAAGGAGGCCCGCTACGTTCATCTTTTGTCCGGCGACGTCGAGGAGTGGGATGCCAAATCAGTAGCGGAGCCGCAACTCCCTCCTGCGTCCGCCGACGGAGAACGGATTGCTCACCTGGAGAAGGAAGTCGCCGCACTTCGCAACGACGTTGCCGACTTTCAAAAGGAGATTGCGGACCTGAAAGAAGAATTCGCCCAGTTCAGAAAGCAATTCGAGTAGGAAGCGCTCTTCTTGTAGAAGAAGCATTCTGTCGGTCGCATATGAGCGCGGCTTCCTGTGTTTGCTCCGCGTCTCGGCGCTTAACAGGGATTTGCTACGGATGGATGCGTGCCGCCCACCCGCCGCCGGGCGCCAATTTGATTTTCAGTTTCGTGGATTTGTTGACCTGCATTTTCACTTTCTTATAATCACTGGCCATGCGATCGGCGTTTACTCCGTCCTGATAAGCTTCCATCGAGAAATTTCCTTCCGGCAGGAAGGAAAAATTAACTTCCAACTCGCGCGCCGTCCAATCTGTCATCGCGCCTACATACCAGTCTTTGTCGTTTTTTCTTGCCACCAAAACGTATTCAGCGATGCGGCCATCGAGGACTTTGGTGTCATCCCAGACGGTTGGAACGGGAGCAAGAAACTCCATCGCCTCCGGTTCGTGCAAGTAATTCGACGGGCTGTCGGAGAGCATCTGCAGTGGGCTCTCGAATACCACGTACATAGCCAGCTGATGGCAGCGCGTACCCAGCGCCATCGGCTGCTGGTGGATTGGTCGAAAGGTGGTTCTAGTGGCGTTCCGCATTGCTCCAGGCGTGTAGTCCATGGGGCCGAGGAACATTCTTGTAAAGGGAAGCGTGACGTTGTGCTTTGGTTCGGAGTCGGCGCTCCATTTGCTCCACTCCATCCCGCGAACTCCTTCTCCACTGATCATGTTGGGCCACGTGCGGGTCATGGTGATTTGTTTTTGTCCGCCGTGAAAATCGACGAGCATTTTGCGCTTGGCGGCTTCGCGGCAAACTTTATGGTAGAAGTTGATCAGTAGCTGATCGTCGCGCTGCATGAAGTCGACTTTGATTCCCTTGATACCCCACTTGGCATATTGATCGAGAGCGGGGATCAACTGATCGTCGAGCGACTTCCAAATCACCCAAAGTATGATTCCCACGTTTTTTTCTTTGGCGTACGCGGTCAGCTCCTCCATATTTATTTCCGGAGCGACTTCCAGCACGTTTCCAAGTTTGTACCAG
>Ga0137409_10003298_pt1 | contig 17122 bp, 17 predicted proteins | sample CZODoug1_16funga_FD_122059 | JGI IMG/M metagenome (GOLD analysis project Ga0137409, IMG submission 122059) | Vadose zone soil fungal communities from Angelo Coast Range Reserve, California, USA - CZODoug1_16fungal (Hybrid Assembly) | ecosystem: Environmental > Terrestrial > Soil > Vadose zone... | reverse complement strand
ATTAATGAAGCGTTCAGTTGTCATTAAGCTGCCTGGTTACGAAGCCTCCGCAGGTTGGACAACCTACGGTACATCGCCCACCGCCTTTTCATTGTTTCAGGGCGTTGCCACGCGACGTGAAGGCTCCCTTGAAAATCACTCCTCTCCACGCTCGATTCGCTTGGCCTCGTCCCAGTGCTCGTCCATCTCTTCCAGCGAAACTTCCGACCAGGCTCTTCCCTGCTCGGCGATCCTTTTTTCGACGTGTCTGAAACGGCGGCGGAATTTACGGTTCGTGGCTTTGAGCGCGCTTTCAGGCTCCGCGCCGTTCCAGCGGGCCAGGTTGGCGACGACGAAGAGAATGTCGCCGATCTCGCCGGCGACGGCTTCGTTCGAGACTTCTTCGCGGGCGATCTCTTCGCGCAACTCGCGAATCTCCTCTTCGAGTTTTAATAAAACGTCCTCGACCTTTTTCCAGTCGAATCCGACGCGCGCCGCTTTGGTCGTCAGTTGAAGAGCTTCGAGCAGCGCCGGCAGTTTCAAAGATACGCCGTCGAGCAACGATTTTTCTCCCTCTTTTCCAGAGGCTTTTCGTTCGACGGCCTTAATCGCTTCCCAGTTCGCCAGCACGTCAGCCGTGCTGAGGTCGCCTTTCTCCTCGCCGAAGACGTGCGGATGCCGGCGCGTCATCTTTTCGTGAACGCGGGCAATTGACTGATGCAAGTCGAAATGGCCTTTTTCGACGCCGATCTGCCCGTAAAACACGATTTGGAAAAGCATATCGCCAAGCTCATCGCGCAGATCGTTCCAATCTTCCGCTTCAGCGGCCTCGATTACCTCATAAGCTTCTTCGATCAGCATAGGGCCCAGCGTCGCGTAAGTTTGCTCGCGATCCCAGGGACAGCCGTCCGGCGATCGCAATCTCGCCATCATATCGATCAAGTCTTGAAATGTTCTTTTCTCATTCATCCGTTTTTCGAGATTACACTCCGGTGTTCTTTCCGCATTCACTCGCCGCTCATTGCCAGTTCGCTCCGCCGCTGCAGCGTGTTATTCAACCGCGTTTGAAGATTAACAGAAAATGCGGCGCCGCAACACAGACTGATCACGCGCTATAGCAAACAATACTTGGCAAAACCTGGCAGAATCTAGCTGCGACTAATTTTTGGTGTTTCGTTACGTCCACATAGGGAAAATTTACACGACACTCATCCAAATCATCATTCGCAGCCGTTCGCAAAAAGTTATAGTTGATTTTTGGGCTCATGTTTCCTTAGACTGCAACTGTAGATGAAGCCCCTGCCTCAAAAGCGATTATTTTGGACGCCTCACAGTTCAAGGAAACTTACGCCATTTCTTTGATAGCGCTCGCTTTCAGCTTTGTAGCACGGCGATTGCTAAACTAGCCGGAGCGCCGATACTGCGAGACACCCTCAGGAATCTGTTGGGGACCTAAAATGCGTCCCTCAGTACCTATTAGAGAAGAAGCTAAGGAGGCTTAAACATGCTGGCATCTGCTGTCAATAGCGCATTGCAATCGGTTTCATTTCCAAATTCGAAACCACGTCTGTTATTGGTTGGTGATAGTTACGACCGTTTAAAATTATTAGAAGCTGGTCTTAATCACAATGAATTCGATATCACGATGGTCTGTTCATTAGAAGAATTGGCTACAGCCTGTGACAATTGCCACGACGTGGTTGCGCTAGACGTCAGCCCCGAGCAAATTGCGCCTATGCTGAAACAAATCCGGACCAGCGCGTCGCATACGACAGTGCCCGTGCTGGTCGAAGCGACGCGTCTGACGAGTGACCTCTCGCTCGCCGGACTGTTGCCGGAATTTCGGGCCATGCCATGCAGTCGTATGGAGATGCTGGCGCTTGTGCAGCGCGGCGTCGAACCTGACGTCGACGATCCGGCGCGGCGGCACGTACTATAACGCCATCGAAGTTCGCGCCTCACAGTTGATTTCACAGGCGAGTCCCGGCGATGCTAGAATCTCCTTCTCTTCAAATCGGCTGAAAAACCTATCACGGAGGCGCATCTGGTCTGGTGACCGGCTCGGACTTCAAATCCGTTGGACCGGGGCGAAAGCTTCGGGTCGGTCGGGTTCGATTCCCACACGCCTCCGCCAATAGATCAAGTAGGGCCTGTAGGGCTTATAAGCCCTACAGGCCCTGTTTGATTGATAACCCTTCCCTGGCAATTCGATAGGGAATGATTCGTCCTCCGGCTTCGCTTAGAGCGTCTTCGACTTCGGCCTTGCGCCCCCGCCCGCAATAGAAGGCCACGCATCCGCCGCCGCCCGCGCCGCAGACCTTGGCCGCTTCGGCGCCGGACGCGCGCGCGATCTCGATCAATCGATCAATGAACGGAGTGGTGATTCCGGGGGCGAGTTCGCGACGGCTGGCCCACTCTTCGGCGAAGATCGCGCCGATCCTGTCGAATGCGCGCGAAGTCAGGGCATCGTCGATCTTCAAGGCGGTGTCGCGAATGCGCTCGAAACGGTCGAATATGCCGGGGGCGTTGTCGATGTGGCGTTTGTACATTTCCCAATTGTTGACGCCGGAATTGCGCGGCGCGCCGGTGAAACAGAGCGCCACGCGCCGCTCCAATTCGTCGAGATCGGTCACGACCTCTTCGCGCGTCACGCCCTCCACCCCGAGCTTGACGCGTGAAACTCCGCCGTGTACCGCCGGGAAATAGTCCTGATAGCCGGCGGGTACTTTCAAGACCTGCGTCTCGACGTTGATCGCGATGAATGGAAGCCGCTCCGGGCTGTAGCGTTCGCCGGTCAATCTGTTGAGCGCCCCGCAAACGGCGATGTTGAGAGCCGACGATCCCGCCAGGCCCGCGCCCGCCGGCGCCATGCAATCCGCACTGATGTTCAGTCCGGTCGGAGGTTTGAAGAAACGGACCAGTTTGGAAATGAGCGACAGTTCGCCCTCCTCGCACAACTGTTCGAGCGAATCAGCGTCAATCTTGACGTTGCGGTCTTTCGATTCGACGACGATCCGGGAATCGTCGCGCGTCTCGATACGGCATTTCGCATACTGGTCGATCGCAAAATTGATCGTTTGGGACTCGTCGTGGAAGAGGTAGAGCGGCCACAGATCAATCGTGCCTCCGGCCAGGTCGATCCGCGTCGGCGCCTGCGATTCGATGATCAATTAAACCTCCTGCGAAGAGGATAGAGGATCGAAGATCGCGTCATTACGCGTAAGGCTATCCTCGATCTTCGATCTTCGATGAACATGGCCTCGTTTCAGGGATCGCTTCCCCGCCGCATCGCGCCCTGAGTCCCCCCGCCTCCCCGGCTCTCTCGATCATGCTCTCTCTCCCCCGTCTCATGCGTCACGTGCAGCCTCTCGCTCAAGGTTTCGGGCAAATGGATGTGAGTCGGCTCCATCTCGGGCACGCGGCGGGCGATCACGTAACGCTCAATCAAGTAGAGGGCCAGGGCGACGGCGCAGGCGATCCCCAGAGCCACCAGTACCACGATCCCGGCGCGCCTGACGCGTCCGATGATCACGCCGATGGCCCCGCTGAAGGAGAATCCCATGCCGATCAGAACCAGCGCCCATGCCGCGCAACTGAGCAGCGTCAACGGCCCGAACCGGCGGAGAAACCGCATATGAGCGAATCCGAAGAAGATGGCGCTCGCCGTCCTCAACCCGTAAACGTATTTGACCAGGAAAATCGAATAGATGCCGAAGCGGGCGCACAGACGCTCCAACTGCGGTTGAGCGCGCCGATAGAAATTACTGTTCTTGATCCTCTCTTTGCCTGAGTAACCGATCAAGTAGCTGATCGAATCGCCGATAAAGCCGCCGAGCGTGCTGGTGAGCAGGGCCTCGCCGAAACTGAAAAGGCCGTAATGCGCGAGAACGCCAGCGAACAATAGCGTCAGATCGCCCTCGATCATTACGCCAAAGAAGACCGCCCACAGACCATACTGCCTGATCAAATCTTCGATAAGCATTGTTTCGTTTCAATCCGCGCCTCGCTTCAACCGCGAGGCGAATGGGCCGGGACCACCGCGCGAGCGAGCCGCGTAAAGATACTTGATGCCTCCTAACAGCGCAAGCAATCAAACCTTAGAAGGAGGGCCTTAAAGATGGGCCTTAAAGGTGGGGCGAGGAGGGGCGGAACGAAAATTGACAGCCCTCTCAACCGGCGTTATAGTCCGCCGCGGGTGAAACCTATGACACAAACAAATGCTCCGCGACAGTCTTCTCAGGCTATTACCCACAAGTCCGCCTTGCTCGGAGTAGACCTGGGTAGTAATCATATTCGTGTCGGAACGGTTGACCCTGCAGGACAGGTTCTGGCGTTCCGTCGCGAGCCTTATTCGGAAGAGGCGAGGAAAAAACCCCGCGCGCTCGCCGATCAAATCCTGTCGGTGTCCTGGCAGATGGCGGAAGATCAGGCCGCGACGGCCCCGGTGTCGGCGGTCGGCGTGGCTTTTCCGGGCCTGGTCAATCAGGCGACCCATCGCGCGGTCGAACTCGCGCAACTCCCGAGCCTGGCGGAGATCGATCTGCGCCGGGAAATCATGCAGGCGTTCGGCGTACCGACACATTTCGAGAACAACGCCAACGCCGCGGCCTTCGCCGAAATGACGATGGGGGCCACGCGAGACGCCGGCGACTGGCTCTATCTGCACATCGGCGCCAACGTGAGCGCGGGGTTGGTCCTCAATGGCCGGCTGCACCGCGGCAAATCGGGGCTGGCGGGCGCGATCGGGAATATGAACGTTTACACCGACCACCCGGGCGGCCTGATGCCGCTCCAGGCAATGGCCTCCGCCGAAAGCGTCGTCCGCCGCACGCGCGAAAGGCTGCAGAAAGACAGAACCTCATCGCTCTCCAAACTCGGAGCGATGGGCGGCTTCACTTATGATGACATCATCACGCAGGCGCACGCCGGTGACGATCTGGCCAAAATGATGCTGAACCGCACGGGAGCTTACATAGCCATGGCGATCGCCGATGTCATCAACCTGCTCAACCTGGCGATGGTCGCCATCGGCGGCGCCCCGGCGGCGAGGCAGTTCCTCACCGCCTCCATCGCGGACGGCGTCCGCGAGCGCGCATTCACGGCGGCCATCAGCGATTGCCAGGTTGTCGCGGCGGAGTTGGAAGTCGAGGCTTCGGTGATCGGCGCCGCGCTGCTGGCCGCTGATGAGATTGCGGATTGCGGCAGGGCCTAGCCACAGAGACACGGAGACACAGAGAAGAGCATGGTAAAGATGAAGGCTATCCTCTGTTGATTTACTCTGTGTCTCCGTGTCTCTGTGGCTAACCGCAATCCGCAATCCGCAATCTCATGCCTTCGGATGCGCCTTGTCGTAGACCTCCATCAATTTGTCCATCGAAACATGTGTGTATTGCTGAGTGGTTGAAAGCCTGACGTGGCCGAGCATTTCCTGGATCGCGCGGAGGTCGGCGCCGGCGTCGAGCATGTGCGTGGCGAACGAATGGCGCAAGCTGTGTGGGCTGATGTGATGAATGTCGGCGCAAATCTTGACATATTTATCAACCATCCTTCCGACCGACCGCGTGGTGATGCGCGTCCCCTGATAATTCATAAAGACCGCCGCCGGATCGAGCTTTTCGGGATCGGCTTCGGCGAGCAGTTCGCCGCGAACGCCGAGGTAGTCCTGCAAAGCCTTCTTGGCGTGTTCGCCGAACGGCACGACGCGCTCTTTGCGCCCTTTGCCTTTGACGCGAAGGGTCTGGTTGTTGAAGTCGACGTCGGTGAGGTTGAGGTTGACCAGCTCCGAAACGCGGATGCCGCTGGCGTAGAGCAGTTCCAGGATCGCGCGGTCGCGTTTGCCCAGCGCCGTGTCGGTTTCTGGGCTCTCGATGAATTTGACCATCTGCTCGATGGTCAAGTGGTTCGGGAGCTTGCTTTCGACGCGCGGGCTATGCACCAGGCTGGCCGGGTTCGATTCGAGTATCCCTTCGCGGCAGAGGTGGCGAAAGAAAGTTCTGAGCGCGGCCACCTTGCGGTGAATCGAGCTTTTCTTCTTATTCTGTTCGTACAGCGATGCCATGTATTCGCGGATCGTCAGATGGTCGATCTCCCGGATGTCGACCTCGCGGCGGAAGCCTTTGTTGTCGGGCGGCGCGACGTGGTCGTAAAACTGAACGAGGTCGCTTTCGTAATTGCGCAAAGTGTGGTCGGAAGCGTTGCGTTCGTATTTCAAATGCTTGATGAAATCATCAATGTATTTTTGCATCCTCACCCCCAGGTGTCAGGTTCCAGATTCCAGGTTTCAGATTCCAGGTTCCAGGTTGTCATTTTTCTTCTGGCGCCTGACACTTGACACCTGACACCTGACCAGGTCTTTCAGCGCCTCTTCATTTTCGCATGCGAACTCGATGCGGGCGGCGAAAATCGGCGGCGCCGACGATCCCGCGAAACCGACGGGCAGATTGGCCGCGTCTTTTTCCGTCGTGATGACCGCCTCGGCCCGGGCTTCCCGCGCGCGTTCGACAATCCACGACAACTCCTCGCGCGTGTAGCGGTGATGATCATCGAAATCGCGCCGCAGGGCAATCTCCATTCCGAGACGTCCGAGATCGGCGACGAAACGGTCCGGACGCGCGACGCCCGACACGGCGGCGACCCGCTTCCGCGCAAAATGGGCTGGGCTGACGGCGCCGGCGCCGTCGAGCCTGATCAACTCCGTCATCTTATGATGGGCGTAAAAAACCGGCGTGTCCGCGCGGGCGAATCTGCCGATCGCATTTTCGAGCGCGTGACGATCGAACGGCTGATCGCTGCGCGTGACGATCACCGCGTCGGCGCGGCGCATCGCGGTGATCGGCTCGCGCAATCGGCCGAACGGGATCATCTTCGCCTGTTCGAGCGGCTCGGAGGCATCTATCAGCAGCAGGTTCAAATCCCGCGCCAGCCGCAGGTGTTGAAACCCGTCGTCCAGGATGAAGACCGAGATCCGCCCGCGCTCTTCAAGCCACTTGCCGGCGGCATAACGGTTGCGATCTACGACCACGCGCGCGCCGGGGCAGAGATTCGCCAGCAGAAAAGGCTCATCGCCCGACACATCCGGCCCGCATAGAATCTCCCTTCCGTTCGAGACCTCGACGCGGCCCCGGCTTTCGCGCTTGTAGCCGCGACTCAGGATGGCGACCTCATATCCTTCAAGGAAGCGGGCATTGCGAAGGAAGCGGGCGAGAAAGGCCACGCATGGCGTTTTGCCCGCGCCGCCTACGGTCAAATTGCCGACGCTGATTACCGGCGTGTTCAGACTCCGCGTCTCGAGAAGGTTGTTTTCGTAAAACGCGACGCGCGCCCGCACGCCCAGTTCGTAAAGTTTGGCGGGAGCGTAAATGAAGGGATAAGTCACAGGCGGCAGAAACATAATCAAACCAAATCAAACCAGAATTTCAGCCACGAATAAACACGAATATTCATGAATTGTGGCGAAGGGAGAAACAAACGACTCATCAAGGTCAAGAAAGAGATTTGTGTCCATTCGTGTTCATTCGTGGCTGAAATCCTTCCGCTTGAAATCTACAGATACTTCGCGATGATCTCGACAGTCCGCGCCGCCGCGCCGCGATTTTCATCAATCGCGCGGCGGGCGTTCGAGCCGAGCGTCTCGGCGTAATCTTCATCGCTCAGCAGGCGCGCAAACGCGCCCCGCAATTCCGAGGTCAACGCCTGAGCGTCGGCGCCGCGCAGTTGAAGGAGCGCCCCCCGGCGAAGAAACTCCGCGGCGATCTCGCGAAAATTCTCCATGTGCGGCCCGACGATGATCGGCTTGGCGTAGAGCGCCGGCTCCAGAATGTTGTGTCCGCCTTTCGGGACGAGGCTTCCACCGACGAAGACGGCCGAAGCGAAGCGGTAGAGCGCGGCCAATTCCCCGACCGTGTCGAGCAGAATCACGTCGGCTGCGCCGCAATCTCCTTCGGGCGATGAACGGCGCGCCACTCGCAGTCGCGAGGATTTCAGCGACCGCGCCACGGCGTCGAATCTTTCCGGATGTCGCGGGGCGATGAGCAATCGAACCCGCCCGAAGACATTCTCATTTCGCAATCCTTCAAACGCGGCGATGACCGTCTCTTCCTCCCCTTCGGTGGTGCTGCCCGCGATGATGAGTGGCGCGGAGTCGAGCGCGAGAGCTTTCGCCGTCTCGACGACCTTCGGCGAATCACTCACGTCCCCGATCTCGAATTTTAGATTCCCCGCGACGACTACGCGGCCGGCGGGCGCCCCCAACTCGATTGCGCGGTCGGCGTCGAGGCGGCTCTGCATGGCGAACCGCGTGACCAGAGCGTATAAACGACTGACGAAGAAACCGAATTTCCGCGAACGCGCGAATGAGCGATCGGAGACGCGTCCGTTCGCGACGATCACCGGGATCCCCCTCGCCTCGCATTCGCTCAAAAAATTGAGCCACAGCTCCGACTCCATCAGGACGGCCACCCGCGGCTTGATCGCGTCGAGCGCGCGACGCGCACTGAATCTCCAGTCGAACGGAAAATAACAAACCACGTCGGCTTCGGTCACACGCGAACGCGCGACAGCCTGTCCGGTCGCGGTCGTGGTCGAGATAATTAAGCGATATTGCGGAAAGCGCGCTCTCAACGCGGCGATCAACGGCTTCGCGGCCAGCGTCTCCCCGACCGAAACCGCATGAATCCAGACCGCCGGGCGCACGCCCGATCCCGGTTCATCGGGCAACGCTTCGGGCAACAGGTCCGGCAAAAAACCCAGGCGCTGACTGAGGCCGCTCACGTATTTGCGATTGAACAGGGCCTGGTAGATGAAATAAGGAAGCATCGCGACAACCGCGATGACGAGCAGAAAGCTGTATATGAAACGCATCTTTCGGTTTCCTTGACCCGCTACGGGCGACTTGTATAAAGTCATTGCCGGCCTCGCTCCTCTACAACCATATTACAATGCCGTACTGGCGCCACAAACATCAAGCAAAGGAGTATCCGCTTGCAATATTCGCCTTCTCAGATCGCGCGGCTGTCATTGATCGCCGCCCTTTTGATCCTCCCCCTCGAGATAAACTCTTTAAGCCAACCATCGAGAAACCCACAGAGACCGGCGCCGCGTAAGATCGGCTTCGCCGAGGCTCAAAAGTTAATCGCCAACGAAAACGAAGGCAATTTGAGCAAACAACCCGGAAAATTCAGCAGAACGAAATTGAGCGGCGGGCAGGTGCTCGAACTCTATTACCCGATAACCGCGCCCGATCCGCGAAGAAAATTGAGGCCGACGACCGTGCCCGGTTACGGCATGCTTTACGAATCGGAACTGGCCTACAAGGAAGCGAACCGCGTCCCACACGTGCTCGAGGATTTGATCCCTGACGGCCACAAGCTGGTCGGCGACATTCCACAATTGGTCGAGAGGCTAGAAAAACGCCTGCGCCTCGGCGCGGGAAAACTCGACTATTCGCGCGCGAGCTTGAGACACATTGACGTTTATCTGGCCGGTTATCTGAAGTCGCATTCGACGATGCAGACCGACCCGCAATTGTTTCAGGAACTGACGGCGTATTACGGAGAGACGCTGCGGCGCGCGGTGGGCGGCGAGTGGCGAGTCCGCAAAGACGAGGTATTCAAGTATCCCGAGCCTAACATCACAATCAGCGGCGGCAGGGCGAAGGAGCTCAAACCCTGGAGCGGTCTGGTCACCATCCTCTACGACGAGGAAAAACGCGGCGCCGGATTGACGAAACTCTTCGACGCCGACCTGGAGACGGCGAGGTAGCCACAGAGACAAGGAGACAAGGAGACAAGGAGATAGTTGCTTCTCGTATCCCCTTCCTTAGTCTCCCCCTCTCCTTGTCTCCTTGTCTTCTTTAGACTTTGTCCCGCAAAGAAAAGACTTCGGCCTGAAATTGATTGATCAATGGAAAGCTGGCGGTCTCCGCGCTGGCCTCCGCCGCGCGCTGTACATGCCAGTGGCAAAGGCCGAGCTTCGCGACCGAGCGTAAAAACCTTCGCCGCGCGCCGAAGAGCCGGCTATCGCCGATGGCCGAGGCGACCCAGCCGGTGCGGCGGAAGACCGAGATCGCGATGTCGAGTTGGCTCGGGGTGATCAACCCGCGCTTGACCTCCACCGCGAGCGCCTGTTTCAGAATCCGCCCTTCGCGGCGCACCAGATAGATGATCACGGCGAGGAAGGCGCAAAACATCGGCGCCTCGATCAGAAAATACCCGATGAAAAAAACCGAGCCGCCTCGGAGCGTGGCCAGGCTGTTCCAGAGCGCATGCAGGAAGACCGCGATGGAATAGCCCATGACCGGGGCGGCGACCTTTAGAGCCGCGTTGTGAGTCTCACGCGAGACGCCGAAGCCGATGCCAGTCATGCATGTGAATAAGACATGCGCATAAGGCGAAAGAACGCCGCGCAGGAGCAACGTCCCGATCAGGGCGCCCGAACCACCCGCGATCAGGCTCCTTCCGTAATATTCAATGTTCTCCACCGTCGCGAACCCCAACGCCACCACGCCCGCATAGACTATGCCATCGACCACGCTGTCGAAATCCTTGCGGAAGAACAACGCGATGATCAGCACGCAAACGCCCTTGGCGCCCTCTTCGACGATCGGGGCCGAGACGATGACGGCCAACGTCTCTCCGAGCGCGAATTCGACGACGCTGTTGGCGATTGCTGAAATGAAGACGGCGATGACCGCCCCCCAGACAAAGGCGAAAATCAATTTTCCGGGCGGCTCGGGATCGTAACGATCCAGCCACAAAAAGACGGCCAGGTAAAAGCCGGCCGGGATAATCGCCGATATCGTCCCCACAAGGGCAACTCTGGCTCCAACGCCATAAACGGTCAGCCCCGCCAACGTCAGCCCGACCACGGCGAATCCCAGCCACACCAGAGCCCAGCCGAGCGAGCTTTTCGATTTGCCGGTGTCGAGATAGGGGTTGTAAAGGCCTAAATTGCGCGTGGCCTCGCGCACTCCCAGGCGCGGAGGAGGTGGAGGCGGTGGAGGGTAATCGTATTGATCCAGGCGCACTGGCATTGTAAATGTCCCCTTTCTGGCTAGGGCCGAAGCGATGATCAAATCCGTAAACAGGGTCGGCATTATACAGACCGGCGCGGCTAATAATCCAATCGACTTTGCATTCCGGGCCAAGGCGCCATCCTCGCGCGGGGAGGGCGTGAGGGGGCGCGGCGCCATTTGTCCCATTCACATTTGTCGCATCCGTGATATACTCCGGTCGCCGCGCGCCCAGGACCCCGGGTAATGTCCGGCGCCCCACAACTGACTCGCTCCTCAGATATTCGTGGGTAACTTTGTAACCATTTTTCAACCTAATCCGAGGTCAATCGGACAGGCGGAAAGGCGAGTACGCCCCGCTTGATTGGGGATTTTTGCTTTCATCCCGCGATTGTCCCTGGAATCGAGATATAGTTTTTAGGAGGAATTTGACATGCAGAAGCTGTTTCTTATCGCGGCGCTGACGATTGCGCTGCCCGTCATAGCCCGGGCGCAGGAAGCCCCCCGCACGGAAATTTTCACCGGATACTCATACATGCGCCTTGAAGACAACGGCATTGGTGGTCAGGACCGGGATCTGAACGGATACAACGTGTCGGGGACCGTGACTGTCTTCAAAAAATATCTCGGACTCAAAGTCGACGTCAGCGGCCATTTCGGCGATTTTCTGGTCAATACCGTCCCCCGGATTGATCAGGGACAGACCCTGTTTCTGGCAGGTCCGCAAATCACTCTGAGAAAGAACGCGATGTTTCAGCCTTTCGCCCACGTTCTGTTTGGAGCGGTGCGCCAGACGCTCGATCTCCAAACAGCTACTGGCAGTTTCAATACCACTGACACCGGCTTCGCGTTCGCGGCCGGCGGCGGAGTCGACGTAAAAACTCCTCTCGGCCGCAAGATTGCGGTCAGGTTGTTCCAGGCCGATTTCGTGAGGTCGAGAATCAATGACACCACTCACAGCAATCTACGCGCATCGGCCGGCATCGTCGTACGCATTGGTAAGATAGAGTGATGTCGAAATGATGAAAGCCAGGCGAAACAAGAAGGGTAGGAAGGGCGAGGAGACAAGGAGACAAGGAGACAAGGAATCTCCGTCTTCCTGTCTCCTTGTCTCCTTGTCTCCCCTTCTTATCTTTCTTGCCTTTTGTCCCACCGTCCTGGCGCAGGATCGCCCAGCGCCAGCGCCCGCGAAGGCGCCCACATCTTCGCCCGATTTATCCCCCACTGCGTCGCCTACTTCGTCAAAAGCCGAAGCTTCGGCCGATCGCTCGTTTCGGCTGAGACTGCCGCTTCTGTCAAACGCCGGTATCGAGACCGGCCTGGAATCGGGCTGGGTTCCGATGACGGTTGACGAGAGCAAAAGCGAGGCTAAAAAACGATGGAGCGAGGCCGAAGATTTGCGCGCGACCGGCGCGGTTGAATCTCTGCGCGCCGCGATGTCGAAATACGAAGACGCGCTCCGTCTGTTGCGGTCCGACAGCAAGGGCAGCAAGGGCAGCAAGGGCAGCAAGGCCGGCGAACCCGCCGACATAGCATATACGCTCAACCAAATCGCGGCGATCGCCGACACGCTCGGCGATCGCCAACAGGCGATCAATTACTACAACCAGGCGCTCCCGCTCTGGCGCGCGGCGAACGACCGCCAGAGTGAAGCGATCACGCTCACGCGGCTCGGACGCGTCCACAATTCTTTGGGCGACAAACAACAGGCGCAGCGCCTCTTCGAGCAATCTCGCCTGATCGCCCAGGCTTCGAGCTTGATGCGAACGACCGGCGATGAAAGTCGCGCGGCGCAGGCTGAGTTCAACATGGGCAACCTTTTTGAAGAGCAGGGACAGTCGCAGCAGGCGCTGCAGCAGTATCAGAAGGCCATGGGAATGTGGCGCGCCGCGAAGGACCAGCAGGGCGAAGCGTCGGCTCTCAACAGCCTGGGAGGCCTCGCAACGCGCGCCGGCGGGTTCGATCAGGCCGATCAACTCTTCCAACAATCACTGCCGCTCTGGCGTGCGACGGGAGACAAACGCGGCGAGGCCTTGACGCTCAGTAATCTCGGATACGTCGCCAACGCCCGGGGACAACGCCAGCTCGCGCTCGATTTTTATATGCAATCGCTGGCCGTCTGGCGCGAGACCAACGACAACCGCAACGTCGCCGCGACCTTGAACGACATCGGCAATATTTACGCCGGGCTCGGCTTGCCGCAGCAAGCGTCGAAATTTTATGCGGAGGCTCTGCCGCTACGACGGTTGACCGGAGATAAGCGTGGCGAAGCGGCGACGCTCAGCGGCCTGGCCGGCGTGTACGTCGATTCGGGAGATTTGCGCCGGGCGGTCGAGACCTTTTCGGAAGCGCTGGAACTGCGCCGGATCATCGGCGACAGGCGGGGCGAAGCGACAGCGCTCGGCAACCTGGGCTTCGTTCATCAAGCGCTCGGCGAATTGAAGCCGGCGCTCGATTTTTATCAGCAGAGCCTGGCTATTGCCCGGGACACGAGCGACAAGGCGCGGCTGGCCGGATCGCTCGCGAGCGCCGGCGAGATTCAGCTCGCGCTCGGCGACAAGGCGAAAGCGCGCGAGAGCCTTGAACAATCCGTCGCCCTCTGGCGGGAATTGAAAGACCTCCGGCGCGAAAATAACGCGCTCGCCCAGCTCGCCGCCGTTTATTCAGCCATCGGCGAAAGAGAGAAAGCTCTGGAAGCCTACACACAATCGCTGTCGAATTGGCGGATGCCCAGGCCACTCGCCGCCGTAAGCAAATGAACACAACAAAGATCGTTAGCCACAGAGCACACAGAGGGCACAGAGAGCGATAAGGGGCGCCAATTTCTCTATGTTCTCTGTGACCTCCGTGGCTAATCATCCCTGAATACCGCCGTAGTCGATGATTTTCATTCCCGCTTCCCGACCGATTCGGTAGAAGCGACAGCTCGCCCTTTCTTCACCTGCACGTTCAGATTCTCATCCGCGGCTTCATAAAAGATTCTTCCCTGCATCATCTCATCGGTGGTCTTCTCGCCCCACTTCACAGTCTGGGAAGGGTCGGGATTGAACCTGTTCTTCGGGCTGTTGTCATAGGTCCCGATGAAATCGACTTTGGTCCCTTTCGGCGCGCGGATCGGCTCATTGAGCACATAGGTCCGCTGCCAGTTGAAATCGTACCGCGGCACTTCCAACGCCACTTCCTGACGGCCATCGGGGTAAGTCATCCTCATTACGTAGGATTTGCCGCGGAGGTGCATGTGGACGTGAAAGAAGCTGATGACCGCGTCGGTGTCGAAGGTCTTCGTCGAGGTAAGCGAATAGCTCGGATCGTTGGGCGGAATGCCGAGGTCTTTGCGGTCGCCGAACAGCACCCGCATATGTTTCTTGATCAATCCGTCGGCGAAATAGACACCGACCCGGGTTTGATCAATCGTCTCTTTCTCAGCCGGGGCGTAATGAATCTGGATGCCGAAGCGCATCCCTTTCGGAATTTTTATGGCCACTCCGTCGGCCAGCGTCACTGGCTGCACGCCTGGCGCCCAGCCCGAGACCATGATCGTTCCGCGCGCCGTAGGCTCGAAATCGCCATCAAAAAAGCCCGATTCCGGCGCCTTGAGCGCCGGCGTCACGACGTGTGTGTTGGCGTGATGTATGGCCTTCAGATTGCCCGGACGCGTCACAATCGAGCGAATCCAGGTGTCTTCGGGGAGGGCGTAATCGAAAACGAAGAAGACATATTGATCCCGCTTGCTGGCGTTGATGACGTAGGGTTGTTTCGGCTTGAGGACCAAATCAGGCTCGCCGAACGGCCATTCGTCTTTCCATTGAACCGGGGCGGGCAAATCCTTCGGATCTCCTTTCGGCGCGCCGCCGTCGACCCATTTGACGACTGTCGCGATCTCCTCATCGGTCAGGCGCGGATCATTCAAATAGCGGCCCACGGCGCCCGCGGCGTGGAAAGGCGGCATCTCGCGGCCGGCGACTTTTTCCCTGATCGCGCGCGCCCAGGGCCGCGCCTCTTCGTAAGTCGCCAGCGACATCGGCGCTATGCCGCCGCCGCGGTGGCACTCCTCGCAGCGCTTCTGAAAGATCGGCGCGACCTGCTTCGCGAAGGTGACCTGATTTTTGCCCGAATCGCCGCTCGAAGCGGTTCCCGGCAAATAGACCGCCAGGGCGAATGAGCATGTCACGGCAAGAACGATCAGCGTCTTCATTGTCATTCTCCTCGTAAAAACATCCACAAAGTCGCACGAAGAAGCACAAAGTAAAAGGGAAAATCTTAGTTCCCCTTCGTGTGACTTTGTGGATGTTTTTCATAATTTTTCATTTGTCAGGAATCAGTTTTGCTGTTTAACAACGCCGAGTCAACCATCGGGACAAATTGATCATTGACGGCGACCCACAAACTCTTCGCCAGCGCCTTGCGGTCATCAGACCTGATGGCGTGCGAACCGAATGTGATGAACGCTTCGAACCTCGACAGTTTCAACAGTTCCTTCGCATGTCGCGCGAATGTCATGTTCTCCCACCAGTTTACGGCCAAATAGGCCGGTGTCTCATCCGGCTCGGTTCGGTAACTGATCGTGGCGTAAGAGACCGGATAATTAGCTTTCGCCGCCGGGTCGAGCAATGAGGGATGGAACGGCAGAACGCGGTCGCCCGCGCCGCTCACTCCTTCCGGGAAGAGGACCACGCCCAGCCCCTCATCCAGCGCCTGGTTCATCTCTCCGATCACTCGCGGGATGTCCTGCAACTTTTCGCGGTTGATGAAGATCGTGCCGACTCCGCGGGCCAGCAACCCTATGCCGGGCCAATCGGCGAGGTCGCCTCTGGAAATGAATACGCACCCCAGACATGCCGCATAGGCGATGATGTCGACGTAACTCAGATGGTTCGAGACCAGAAAAAACGGAGGCAGCGGAGGCTCGCCCTTCGTCTCTATGCGCATTCCTATGATCGCGGCGACTGATCGCCCCCAGGCGCTCAACATAAGCCTTCGCCATCGCCGCCTGATGCCTTTGAAGCGCGCGGTCGGATACTTGCCGATCCGCCAGAGCAGATACAGAACGGCTGTCGCCAAAATTAAAGCCGGAATTCGGATTACGACTCGAAGTGATTTCATCACTGCCAATTTTACCGCGTTTTCGTGAGAAAACGCGCCTGATGGTTTAAAATTCGCGCCGCGCTTCCAAAAACTATAGATTTCGAGAAAAAGAATTTCAGCCACGAATGAACACGAATATGCACGAATGCCGGCGATGATGTTGGAAAAGAATGAATCATATGATCAAGAAAGGATTCGTGTTCATTCGTGTTCATTCGTGGCTGAAATTCTTTTTCTTAAATGCGATAGATCCCATCAAACCGCACAGGAGAGACTATGAACAGCTTCCAGCGCATGTCTTTGATCGCCGCGGCCTTCGCGGTTGTCTTCGCTTCCTTCTCGAACGGGCCGACGGCCGGTAAGGCTTCGGATTCCGCGGCCAAAATCGTCCGCCTCGACCCGGCCTTTGACAAACTTGTCCCCACAAACGCCCAGGTCGAGAAGCTTGTCGACGGGCATAAATGGGTTGAGGGTCCGGTCTGGAACCGCAAGGAGGGCTACCTGCTCTTCTCCGACATCCCCAACAATGCGATCATCAAATGGTGGGAAGGCAAAGGCGAGAGCGTATTTATGCAGCCCGCGGGTTACACCGGCAAAGAGCCGTTATAGACCGTGTTCTTTAAGTCGGCCACATGTCGAGAACGACATCGATGCGATTGCCCTGAGGATCGATGATATAATTTTCGGCATGGCGGCCGGGCGCGCTCTCTCCTTGGTGGACAGGAGTGATGGCGTTGATGGGATCGAGCGATGGAACCAGAAAACCAAAATGCCAGATGCCCTTCGGCTGATCGCCTTTGCTGGCGTTGATGGCGACGTGCATGAAGCCATCGGTCATATAAATGCTGCTCTTGTTGCCGCGCGGGTTTCGTCTGACAACCTTCAAGCCGAAGGTTTTCTCGTAAAACGAGCCGAGCTGGTCCGGATCCTCCGAGCGTATGGCAATGTGTCTGATCTGCATTTTGTCCGACATAAACTTCTCCTTTCAGGCTGGATGGAAGAGGTTAATAGACAACAAACCAAATCCACTTGTCAACGAAGATGATCCCA
>Ga0137409_10003296_pt1 | contig 17125 bp, 11 predicted proteins | sample CZODoug1_16funga_FD_122059 | JGI IMG/M metagenome (GOLD analysis project Ga0137409, IMG submission 122059) | Vadose zone soil fungal communities from Angelo Coast Range Reserve, California, USA - CZODoug1_16fungal (Hybrid Assembly) | ecosystem: Environmental > Terrestrial > Soil > Vadose zone... | reverse complement strand
CCGCTCGTGGAGATCGTGCCGCTCGAGCGCGCCGCCATGGAAGACCGCGTGGTGTGCCAGTGGGACAAGGATTCCTGCGATGACGCGCGCTTCATCAAGATCGACTTCCTGGCGCTCGGCATGCTGTCGCTGGTGGAAGAGTGCGTCGAGCGGATCGCCGTGCGGGAGGGAACGCCACCCGACCTCTCGCGCATCGACTTCGAGGACCCCGCGGTGTACGACCGCATCTGCCGAGGTGACACGGTGGGGCTGTTCCAGATCGAGAGCCGCGCCCAGATCCAGATGATCCGTCGCACCCGGCCCAAGAATCTCGAAGACCTGGCGGTCGAGGTCGCGATCGTGCGGCCCGGCCCGATCGTGGGCGGCGCGGTGAACCCGTACGTACGGCGCCGCGAGGACCAGCGCCGCGCCCGGGCCGCGGGCCGCGCCTACGAGCCGCCGCTCGAGCATCCCCTCCTCAAGGACGCGCTGGCCGAAACGCTCGGCGTGATCCTCTATCAGGACCAGGTGCTGCAGGTGTGCCAGGCGCTCGCGGGATTCAGCGCCGGCCAGGCGGAGGCGCTGCGGCGCGCCATGAGCCGGCGACGCAGCCGCGAGCTGATGGCGGGATTCTGGGAGGAGTTCAGGGACGGCGCGGCGGCGCGTGGCGTCCCCGAAATGACCGCTCAGCGCGTGTTCACTCAGGTGGTGGCGTTCTCCGAGTTCGGCTTCCCCAAGTCGCACGCCGCCGCGTTCGGCCTGCTCGCCTACCAGTCGGCGTGGCTCCGGCACTATCACCCGGCCGAGTATTATTGCGCCCTCTTCAACAACCAACCGATGGGGTTCTACTCGCTCGACGCGCTGGGACGCGATGCCCAGCGGAACGGCGTCGAAATCCGCCTCCCCGACGTGAACGCGAGCGATGTGTGGTGCACGGTTGAGGCCCGGGGAAGAGGCCAGTTGCAGGCCGGGGAAGGGGGAAGTGTAGTAAGTGTCGTGCGGGTAGGCCTCGGGTTCATTCGGGACTGGAGCGAGGAGACGGCGACGGCTGTGGTGGTCGAGCGGGAGCAGCGCGGCTCGTATGCGAGCATCGGCGACTTCGTACGCCGCGCGCCGCCCAAGCTCAAGCGCACCCCGATCGAGCATCTCGTGTGGGTAGGAGGATGCGACGGCTTCGGGCTCACCCGGCGCGAGCTCCTCTGGCAGGTGGGGCTGTGGCTCCCTCCGCAAGCGGCGCGTGGCGTGGACGCGCGCGGACGGCGGCAGCTCGAGCTCGCGCTCAATCATCCGCACGAGGGACTCCAATTCGGCGGCCTCGAGGCGGCCGAGCGGCTGCTCGCCGAATACACCGTTCTGGGGTTCGCCGCGAGCGGCCATCCGCTCTCGCTGCTCCGCGGGTCGCTGCCGCCGGGTATCGTGCAGAGCGACGCGCTCCCCCAGCTCGCGCACGGAGCGTGGGTCGAGGTCGCCGGGCTGGTGGTCGCGCGCCAGCGGCCCGAGACGGCGAAGGGATTCATCTTCGTGCTGGTCGAGGATGAAGCGGGCATGGTGAACGTGATCGTGCGTCCCGACGTGTACGAGCGGTATCGGACGGCGGTCCGCGGTGAGCCGTTGCTGTGGGTGCGCGGCAAGCTCGCCAAGGACGACGGGACGGTGAACGTGCTCGCCGAAGAAGTCAAAGGATTGAGACTGAACGGGATGCGGGATGCGGGAACCGGGATGAGGGCCTCCGGCGCTACCGACGCATCCTGGCCTTTCGCTTTTCTCAAGACGTTTCGTGGTATCGCGCCAGAGTCGAAGGACTGGGGCTAACTTTCGTCACAACCCAGAGAGGGGGATCCAGGATGCCGCAGCGCGAAGTGGCAACGCTCGCCGGCGGGTGCTTCTGGTGCCTCGAAGCCGCCTTCCAGGACTTGAAGGGGGTCGAGCAGGTGCAATCCGGCTACGCGGGCGGGCACGTCGCGAACCCGTCGTACGAGGACGTCTGCACGGGGACCACGGGCCACGCCGAAGTCGTCCAGATCACCTTCGACCCATCGGTCGTATCGTTCGACGACCTGCTCCACGTCTTCTTCACGATCCACGACCCGACCACCCTCGACCGCCAGGGCGCGGACATCGGGACGCAGTACCGGTCAGCCGTCTTCTACCACTCGCCGGAGCAGCAAGCGGTCACGGAGAAGGTCATCGGGGAGCTCGCGGCAGAGCACGTGTGGGACGATCCGATCGTGACCGAGGTGAAACCGCTCCAGGCCTTCTATCCGGCGGAGGAATACCACCGCGACTACTACCGCCGTAACCCCAACCAGGGCTACTGTCGCGCGGTGATCGCCCCTAAAGTGGCCAAGGTGCGGAAGCACTACTTCGACAAGCTGAAGCAACCGGTCGGTTGATGGCCGCGACCCCCGAAGCGCGGCTGCGCGGCCCGATCGTGCGCGCGCTCGGGCAACCGCATGACTGAGACAGGGAGGGAGCCCATGGTGCGTTGGCCCTTACTCGCGGTGCTGCTTGCGGCGCCGGGCCTGGGCGCGGCGCAGGCGCCGCCCGCCGGATCAAGTGAGCCGTTCGTCGTGGAGTATTACTACAAGGCCCGCTGGGGCTTTGCCGACGAGTTCATCCGGCTCTTCAAGAAGAACCATTTCCCGGTGTTGAAGCGGGAGATCGAGCTGGGGCACATTCAGCGAGTCAGCGCCGAGGCGCCTCGGTTCCACGGGACCGAGGACGGCCGCTGGGACTATCGCATCACGATCGTGTGGAAGAACGCCGCGGGGCCGCACGAGCCGTTCCCCGAGGCCGAGCTGAAGCGTCTGTTTCCCGACCAGGAGACGTTTCGGCGTGAAGAGCAGCGGCGCTTCGAGATCCTCGCGGCGCACTGGGACCTGCCGATTGTCGGCGTGGATGTGACGCGGCCGTGACCCGGTTGCTCGGCGTCGCCGTCGGTCTCGCGGTATGCGCCGCGCCATTTCACCTCGTAGGGCAGTCGCGCGCCTTCTACGTGTCAGGGAGCGTGGACGAACCGCCACGACGTGTGTCCGGTCCACCTGTCGCCTACCCCTCCAACCTGCTCCGTCGGCATGTTCAGGGCTTTGTCCAGATCGCGGCGATCATCGATACGACCGGGCGAGCGGAGCCGGCCTCCCTCGAAATCCTGTCGACGCCGGACTCAGGCCTGATCGAACCCGTGAAAGCAATGATGCTGGCATCCCAGTTCTCCGCCGGCCGCCTGAGGGGGACCGCGGTGCGGGTGATGGTGCAGATGGCGGTGGACGTGCGGGCGCCCCGCCTGAGCGCAGCGGAGCTGGTGGGAACAGCCCGCCGCCAGGTCGGGACCGGCCACCCCGACAGCGCGCTCACCTTGCTCGAGCTCGCCCTCGACACGGCGCTCACGCATCCGACCGACGGCGAACGGGTATACGCGCTGCTGGTGCGGGGTGTCGCCGCGTCGCGCGCCGGGCGGGACAGTGCCGCGCGCGCCGATCTGGGAGACGGCCTCGCACTGTACCAGAGCCTCATCGCCCGCGGCGTGGATCTCGCGCCGTTCTTGCGCCGCCTGGCCGACTCGCTCCACCTCAGCCGCCGTGGCGCCACGCCGCCCAGCGCCGCCATGCCTGCCCCGACCGCGGTCGGCGCCGTGGACGAGCAGCCGGCGCTCGTCTCTCATCCGCCGATCCGCTATCCGCCCGAGATGCAAGCGCTGCGGGTCGACGGGACGGTGCTTGTGGAAGCGGCGCTCGATGCGACCGGCCACGTTGAGCGTGGGTCGGCGCAGGTCGTCCAGAGTCCAAACCACGCGTTCGACGAAGAGGCGCTGCGCGTGGTGCGCGGCTCCGTCTACCACCCCGCGCGCACCCAGGGTCGGCCGGTGCGCGCGGTGATCCGGCAGGCGATCACCTTCGTCAACTACTAGTCGGGCGTCGCGGCGGGTCTGGGACGAGTCTTTCCGAGATACGTCCGCACCAGCGGAGCCACCCGCCCCCGCACCAGCGCGGCCTTGAGCCGCTCCCGTTCGTCCGGTGGGACCTCCGCGAGGAACCGCTCTCCGCTCCCCGCGCCCTCTCTGACCGCGACCGGGATCCCGTCCCGATAGAGAATCCGGTTCGTCGCCACTCCGGCGACCACATCCCCCGGCGTCACGATCCCTACCAGGTTGAGCGGGTCGGCCCCGCTCACGGCCACGAGCTCCCCGCGCGGCTCCTCGCGCCGCACGCCGCGCAACAGCCCCACCGCTTCCGGCAGCGCGTACTGCTCCCCCGAGAACCCACCCACGAAGCGCCCGCCGCGAATCTCTCCTCGCGCCTCGAGCCGGCGGTACACCCGCAGGATGTCGCGCCACGGCGCGAGCAGCGTCTCGCGCGTCACGACCCGACGGAACACCACTCCGTACCGGCGCAACAGCTGCCACGCCACTGCTTCCGCGACGGCCTCTTCCGGGAGCCGCGCCGCCGGGCGCCGCACGCGCGACCACCGCCCCGCCGTTTCGACCCCGAATGGCGCCACCTGCCCGCGCCGCCGGAACCCCCCGATGGGGCGGCGCCGATCGGACGGCACCAGCAGCGCCCGCAAGCCGGCGAAGCTATCCGAGGTCACGAGGCCCCACGCGACCAGCTCACCGAGCCCCTTCTCCACTTCGGTGCGCAGTAATCCCGTCGCGTTTACGAGGTCACCGAAAAACGACGCGCCCCGTTCGTCAAGCGCATCGAGCAGGGCGCGGGCCGAATGTGAGAGCAGGAGCTCCGGCGGTTCCGGCTGCACCGTCAGGGACCGCCAAACCGCTCCCCGCTCCCTGCGAAACAGCGCAATCGGCGTCGTGCGGATCGGCCCGGACTTGTGGCCGGCCCCGTTCGACGGCGCGGCCGGCGACAGCCGGCCCCAGGCGATCTCCCCCGAAAGGCACAGGCCGTCGAGCCACAGGGGGTCGTACTCGCCGAGTCGCGCCGGGAGCACATCCCCTTCCCACGCAGCCGCCGGCACCTCGTATCCGTCGAGCAGCTCGAGCACCGCGCCGAGCCCTTCCGGCCCCTCCGCCCGGGCATCCGGCTCGACGCGCTGCCACCGCACCAGGAACCGCATGAAGTCCGCGGCCGTGACGGGCTCGATCTCCCGGCGGAGGCGGTCGAGCGTGTAGCGGTGGATGCGGGCCAGCAGGCGCCGCTCGCACCACTCGAGCTCCGCGACGCCGGGAGTGAACCGTCCGCGCAGCACGAAGCCTTCATGCTCGAGCGCGCCGAGCGCGAAGTCCACGTCCGCGACCGCCACGCCCAGCAGCCGAGCGAGGCCGGCGGCCGTCGTGGGACCGATCGCTTCGAGCCGGCCGCGCACCAGCTCCCGCAGCGCGTCCTCGCGCGTCCATGCCTTCGCGCGATCGCGCTCCGGCACGTTGACCGCCGGCTCGCAGCGAGCTCCCGGGAACACGGCCTCGAGCAACGGCACGCGCTCGGCGGCGATCCAGAGCCGCGGCGCGGACAGCACCGTAGCCCGGCCCTGGCCCACCAGCGCCGCGAAGTGCGCCGTCCAGGCCCGCTCCCCGCTCCCCGTTCCCTCCGGCTCGGGGAGACACCCCATCACCAAGAGCGCGTCATGCAGCTCGTCGGCTGAATGGACATCCGGCCAGGCTTCGTCTTTCACCCGATCGATCGCCGCCTGATCGAGCTTCCCGAGCTCCTCCGCGGTCTTCACGTCGAGCCCGCGCCGGGTGATCACCGCCTGGGTGCGGCGCTCTTCCAGCGGCGCGTCGTCGAGGAAGGCATACGGCTTGGCATTGATCACCTCGTGCGCGAGCGGCGACGGCTCTGTCGTGTCACGCGCCACGAGCGTGAACCGGCCCGCCGCCATCCCCTCGAGCACGCTCTTCAGGCCGGGGAAGTCCATTGCTTCGAGCAGGCAGTCCGCGATGGTCTGCTGCACCAGCGGGTGGTCGGGAATCTCACGGTCTCCCACGAGGTTCTCGGGGCACGCAAGCTGGTCGGGGAACACGGCGGCCACCAAGTCCTCCGCATCCATGCGCTGGAGCGGCGTGGGGACCTTCTTCCCGCCGCGCGCGCGCAGCACGGCCAGTGCCCGGGTCGCGTTCCAGCGCCAGCGCGAGCCGAACATCGGCGCGTCGAGCATGGCCTGCACCAGCAAGTGTTCCGCGGTCTCGGGCTTCAAGTACTGGAACACGTCCTCGAGCGGGAAGCTGTGCTGGGGGCCGAGCGACAGGACGATCGCGTCTTCGGTGGCGGCGGCCTGGAGCTCGAAGTTGAAGCTGCGGCAGAACCGCTTGCGGAGCGCGAGTCCCCAGGCGCGGTTGACGCGACTGCCGAACGGCGCATGCAGCACCAGCTGCATCCCGCCTGCCTCGTCGAAGAACCGCTCCAGCACGAGGGTCTCCTGCGTCGGGATGACCCCCAGGATCTTCTTCGAGGCGTCGAGATACTCGACCATCTGGCGGGCCGCCGGCTCGGGCACGCCCGGGATTGCGCCCGCGAGCCAAGCAATGGCCGCGGGGAGGTCCCCCAGCCGACCGTCGACGTCCCGGCGCAGCCGGGACACCTCCTGCGACAGCTCCGGAGTGCGACCCGGTGCCTCACCCAGCCAGAACGGGATCGATGGGGGCTGGCCCTGGGCATCCGCCACACGCACCTGGCCCGACTCGATCTTCTGGATCAGATACGAGCGATTGCCCAGCTGGAAGATGTCGCCCGGCGTGCTCTCGATGGCGAAATCCTCGTTGAGTGTACCGACGAATGTTTCGGTCGGCTCGAGAATCACGCGGTAGTCACCGATGTCCGGAATCGCGCCGCCCGACGTGAGCGCGGCCAGCCGGGCGCCGCGGCGCGCGCGCAGCCGGCGATTCACGCCGTCATAGTGGACGTAGGCGCCGCGCCGCCCGCGGCGCGTGGTGAATCCTTCGGCGAGCATCTGCACCACGGCGTCGAAGTCCTTGCGAGAGACGTCGCGATACGGGTACGCGCCCCGCACCAGGTCGAACAGCGCCTCCTCCTTCCACTCCTCGCACGCCACTGCCGCCACGATCTGCTGCGCCAGGATGTCGAGAGGATGCTCCGGGATAACCAACCGGTCGAGCGTGCGCTCCCGGGCGGCCCGCACCAGCGCCGCGCACTCGATCAGCTCGTCGCGCGACAGCGGAAACAGCCGGCCCTTGGGCACTGCAGCGAGGTTATGGCCGGAGCGGCCCACGCGCTGCAGCAGCGTCGCGATCGAGCGCGTCGAGCCGATCTGGCACACCAGGTCCACGGCGCCGATGTCGATCCCCAACTCGAGCGACGCGGTCGCCACCAGCGCCTTGAGCTTCCCCTCCTTGAGCCTGGTCTCGGCATCGAGGCGCTTTTCTTTGGAGAGGCTGCCGTGATGCGACGTCACCTGATCCGCGCCCAGCCGCTCGGAGAGATGCAGGGTCAGCCGCTCCGCCAGCCGGCGCGTGTTCACGAACACCAGGGTGGTGCGATGCTCGAGGATGAGCTGCACCAGGCGCTCGTAGATCTCCTCCCACACCTCGGCCGCCATGACCGCCTCGAGCGGTGAGGAGGGAATCTCGAGCGCCAGGTCGAGCGTGCGCGCGTGTCCCGAGTCGATGATGCACGTGTCGGTCGACGGGTGTCGCGTGCCGGCGAGGAAGGCTGCGATGTCCTCGATCGGTTTCTGCGTCGCCGAGAGCCCGATGCGCTGGAGTCGCCGGCCGGCCAGGTGCTCCAGCCGCTCGAGCGACAACGCCAAGTGACTGCCCCGTTTGTCGCGCGCCACGGCGTGGATCTCGTCCACGATCACGGTGCGCACGCTGCGCAGCATCTCGCGGGCGCGCTCGGACGTGAGGATGAGATAGAGCGACTCGGGCGTGGTGACGAGGATGTGCGGGGGCCGCCGCACCATCTCCTGGCGCTCCGCGCCCGGCGTGTCGCCCGTCCGCACCAGCGTGCGGATCTCGACGTCCGGCAAACACAGCTGCTCGAGCGTGCGGCGGATTTCGGCGAGCGGCTCCGCCAGGTTCTTTTGGACGTCGTTGGAGAGCGCCTTGAGCGGCGAGACGTACACGACCTGCGTCCCGGCGGCGAGCGTCCCCCCTCCGTCGAGCCCCTGCCGCAGCAGCGAATCGATCGCTGCCAGGAACGCGGCGAACGTCTTGCCCGAGCCGGTTGGCGCGGCGATCAGAGCGTTGCGGCCGGCCTGGATCAGGGGCCAGGCGCGCTGCTGCGGCTCGGTCGGCTCGGGGAAGCGGGACCCGAACCAGCGCTCAATGGCGGGATGAAAGCCAGGCAACGACATGCTGAAATATGGCGAAGATTTACCGAAGCAGGGACGCCCCGCGCGACGCCGCGATGCGCTCCACGGTCTCGCCGATCTTGTTGTTCGGCGTCGACGCACCCGCCGTCACGCCCACCGTCAGCGGCCCGTTGGGCAGCCACCCGGCCACGAGCCGCTCTTCCTTCGCCCCCACCGGGCGGAACCGGATGGTCCCGGTCTCCGGGTCGATGCAGCTCGCGTCCTCGATGTGATAGGTCGGCGCCCGGTCATGACAGATGGCGGCGAGGTGGGTCGTGTTGCTGGAGTTGTATCCCCCGATCACCACCATCAGGTCGAGCGGATCGGCGATGAGCTTCAGCACCGCGTCCTGACGATCCTGCGTGGCCGAGCAGATCGTGTCGAAGGTGCGGAAGTGGTCGGGCAGCGCGTCTTCACCGTACCGCTTCGCCATGCTCCGCCGGATCTCGGCCGCGATGGCGAGCGACTCTCCGGATAACATCGTGGTCTGATTCGCCACGCCGACGCGCGCCAGGTCCCGATCTGGATCGAAGCCCGGCGACATCTTGCCTGCGAACCGTTGCAGGAACCGCTCCCCGCTCTCCGCTCCCTCGATGTACGCGCAGACTTCCCGCGCTTCGGTCATGTCGCGCACCACCAGGTACTTGCCACCGGCGTACTTGGTGACCTGACTGGACGTCGCCTTCGTCTCCTCGTGGTGGTATTTACCGTGGATCACGGCGGTGAAGCCGTCCTTGGCGTAGGCGTCGACGCGCTTCCACACATTGAGCACCGATCCGCAGGTCGTGTCCACCAGCACGCACCCAACCGCGCGCAGCCGCTCGAAATCCTTCACGGTGACCCCGAAGGCCGGGAGAATCACCACGTCCGCCGGCGTGACCCCGCCGAAGTCGAACTCGCCCTCGTCCGGCCGGTGCAGGAACTCGACGCCCATGGCCTGCAGCTTCTTATTGACGTGCGGATTGTGGATGATTTCCCCGACCAGAAAGACGCGGCGCTCGGGAAATTTGGTGCGGGCTTCGTAGGCGTACTCGACGGCGCGGTCCACGCCGTAGCAAAACCCGAACTCGCGCGCGAGCTTGAACGTCAGGTCGCCGACCGTGAGGACGTAGCCGTGCGCGCGGATGCTGTCCACCACGCGGCTATGATAGTCCCCCGCGAGCGCTCCCTCGATGTCGCCCTTGAGGCCGAAGCCGCGCCGGAAATAGGTCTGTTCCACCAGGTCAATCTAACCGCGCGCCCCGCCCGTCGCGCACCGCGTCCATGACGCGCTGCACCGCGAGGCCGTCGTGGAACGCGGCGGGCTCTCCCGCGGCGGGCCGGCCCTCGAGCACGGCGACCATATCCCGCATCAACCGCACGAACGAGCGGGCCCACATGTTGTTGGGCGTCGTCTGCTCCCACAGATCATCGAAGACGCTGGCGTCCTCGAGCGGCCCGCCGGGACGGCCCACTTGGAGTGTGGTCTCGCCCGTCAACACGAGCGTGCCGTCGCGTCCCGTGATCTGGGCGAAATGTCCGGGCCCGTGCGCCGCCACCGTGGTCAGCGTGATCGTGGCCACCGCGCCGCTCGCGAGCCGCATCACGAAGCTCGCGTATTCGTCGGCGGTCACGGGGTGCCGCACCCGCTGCTCGTCGTATCGCTCGGGGACGAACGTGGCCGCGCGGCCGCCGACCTCGACGATGTCACTCCCGGTCCAGAAGCGGCACAGGTCGATGAGGTGCGACCCGACCGCGCCCAAGATACCGCCGCCTCTCGCGGCGTCGTACCACCAGCTCCACGGAGCATCGAGCGCCTGCGGCCGCCCGTCGCCGCGCACGTATGGCCTGAGCACGAGCTCGAGATGGAGGACCGGGCCGATGGTGCCGACCTGGATCAGCTGCCGCACTTTGCGCCGATTGGGCTCGTAGCGCAGCTCGTGGTCGATCCGAGCCAACCCGCGGCTCCGCTCTGCAACCTCCAGCATCTGCTCGGCCTCTCGGACCGTGAGCGCTATCGGCTTCTCGCACAGCACGTGCTTCCCCGCCTCCAGCGCCGCGATCGTGTGACGCGCGTGGGCGTCGGGGGTCGAGGATACGACCACGAGGTCGACTTGGGGAGCGCGGGCGAGCGCCTCACCGCTCCCGAATGCGCTGGGAATGCTGAGCTCTTCCGCCACGGCCCTGGCGCGTTCCGCGCTGCCGCTCGCGATCGCGGTCACCGCTACGCCCGGCACGAGGCGCAGCGCCGGGACTTGCACCCGACGCGCGAACCCCGTGCCTATCAACCCGACCCGGAGCGTCACCGTGTCGGCCGGCAGGACACGGTGTCCGTCTCTAGCGGCACCGCGTCGAACGACGCCTCGAGCGCCACACGCCCCCCGGCCATCGTCTCGGCCCCGCTGCCGCGCGCGACGAGTGTGATGGCACCGCTGGTCCCCCGCACCTCGACCGCACCGCTGTCCAGCGCCAGGCCGTGTGCCACATCGCCCATCATGTATCTCACGCCCACCGTCGCGCCGCGCGGCGACACCGTATCGGCCCGCTGCAAGAGCGGCCACGGGCCGCCGGCCAGCGAGTCCGCCCCGCGCCCGCGCAGCCACACGACCACGCCGTTCCCCTCGCTGGACCCCTGCAGCAACAGACCCGCCCACCCGGAACCGCCGCTGCAGCGCCTCGCGCGGGCCAGAGCTTCGAATCGGATGGTGTCCCTGTGCGGGGGGGCCACGCGCGCGCGCACGCGGCTCACCTGCTCGGGCGCGCGGCCGCACGCCGCGCCCAGCAGGGCGAGCGCAACGCCCACGAATCGATGCAGGCTCAGGCGGACGCTCGCGCGCCCGGCGGGGTCGTGACGCCGAGGATCGCGCGGGCGGCGGCGATCGTCAGCGTGTGCGGAGCGAGCGCCTCGATCAGGCCCGCAGGCAGGGGCTGCGGCTTCAGTCCCTTACGGTCTACGCACACCAACACCATCCACCCCGCGGCACCGAGCCGCGGCGGATCGCCGCGCAGCACGTCGAAATTGAGGGTCATCGACTTGGTGCCGACCCGACCGACGTACGTCGCCACACGCAGCCGGTCGTCCAGCCGCGCAGGGACGTAGAACTCGCTATGAACGGCCTTGCGTGGGAGAAAGATGTCGTAGCGGTCGAACACCCGGGCGTAAGCCAGGCCGCAGGCGCGGAACATCTCCGTTTCGGCGATCTCGAAGAAGCGGACGTAGGACCCGTAGAAAATGATGCCGGCGAAGTCCACGTCGGACCACCGGACATACTCTTCGATGATGTATGGCTTGGCGGACATTGCTTCCCGCGCGATAGAAACCGAGCGGGAAGCTAGGGGGCGCGAAACCCCCCCGCCAGGATAGCGCTGCTAAAGGCGGGTCGCGGGCCCGGAGCCTCCGTGCCCGTTGGGCCGGAGCCCATAGGCTCGCAGCCGGCGCCACAGAGTGGTGCGGCTGATACCGAGCCGTCGCGCCGTCTCGGCCAGTTTGCCGTGCGTCACCTCGAGCGTGTCGAGGATGGCCTGGCGCTCGCGCTCGGCCAGCGTCGGGCTGTCTCCACCATCCGACAAGAACACCACCTCACCGAGTTCGAGCGAGCCCTGCTTCAGAGCTCGGCCCCGGCCGCCGAATGCGATGAGGCGCTCGCGCAAGCTCTCGCCCCGATGCGGCGCGTTGTCCCCGAGGGCGTCGAGGGCGCGCCGCGCCCGTTGGTTCGCATACAGCATCCGGCCGTAGGGGTCAAAAACGACCACACCCTCGCTGAAGGTGTCCATCACGGCCTGCCCGAGGGGGGCGACGCTCGCGGCGGGTGGGAGACTGGGGTTCTTCTCTCTCGCAGCCATACGTCCTTGCATAGCCTGGTTCCTGGTCAAAGTTCCCGAGGCACTGCTGTAAGCAAGACCCGCAGAGCGTCCGGAGGTCACAGCGCGTGGACCTGGATCTCAGCGACGCCGGCCGCGCCTGCCACCCCGCCTCAGGCGCTGCCGCTCCCCCCGAGATAAGCCGCTCAACTGGCGGTGCAGATCCTCCAGCGAATCCGACCGCACCGCCTCGCGCTTGCCCCGCAGGACCGTGAAGCGGACCGGCCGGTCCAAGGGGGGCAGATCACGCAACTGCAGGCGCCGCGCCTGGCCCTCCTTGAGGTGCAGCCGCACCACGCCGATCCCCTGTTCTACCTCGTAATCCACAGGCACGCGGTCCCCGTACAAGTGGATAGAGGCCGCGAGCGCATCCAAGGCGCGGCGCTCGGCTTCTGGGACCACCTCATCTACGTCGAGCACCAGCCGTGTGTTGATGAACTCATCCCACGAGCCGACCCGGGAGAGCTGGGCTCCGAGCCGGGCGCTCACGGGCTCTGTGGCCGCCTGCGTCAGGCGCCCGCCCGAGCGCCGCCAGTAGAGTCCGAGCCGCTCGAGCGCGCGCCGCACGCGTGCCTGATCGGGGTGCGGCGTGTGGCCGACGAGCAGGGCCTCGACCAGCGCCGCCCGCGCGGCGTCGGCGAGCTCCGGCGGGAACGGGCTCGGCAGCGGCTCGACGTCGCGCTCGAGCAGGAACCCGAAATAGGTGACCGTCTGGACCCTCATCAGGCCCTCCTGCCGGCGCCGCCGCTCGAACGCGACCGTGGGCGCGCCGCGCCGCGCGTAGCGGCGGATCGCGGGCTCGGGCAGCTGCGTTCCCTCGATGCTGGCGCGCGGCACGCCGAAGCGGTCCGCGAAGTAGCGCAGCGTGCCGGCGACGGCGCCCCAGCTCGAGCACACCGACCCGCGGCTCACGCGGGCCTCGCGGCCGTCGGCCGTTTCCTCGTCGATGACCAGGTCGAACGGCTGGATCTTGGCCACGAGATCGGCGAACGCCGCGAGGGTCTTGTCGCCCGCGTGGGGCAGCCGCTCGGGCAGTGGCAGCTCGAGCTGCCGATAGATCGACGCCAGCCCGAGCGCCACATCCTCGATGGCCTTGACGAGCACGCCGCGACCTTCGGCCCAGCGATCGACCCCTTCGCGGAACAGGTGGCGCGGCAGACCGTACACCTCCCCCAGGTAGCCGTTCTTGTTGACCGCTTCGGCATAGACGTTGTACGCGGTGAGGTGGTCGCTCCCGGACACGATCAAGCCCCGCAAGTCCCGCTCCTCGCGCGTCATGCGGTGCAGCGACTCGATACTCGCCGCGACCGCCACCATCGGAACGAGATCGGGATCGGCATGATAGAGCAGCTCGCCCCACGGTCGCTCGACCGGCATCGCCTCCACTTCGCGACCGTAGCGGGTCAGCCGCCCGCGCTCGATCAAACCGCGCTCGGTGAGCAGCTCGACGGCGTCACGGTATGCCTTGCGGTCGAGCGGCACCGGCAGATCGAGCTCGCCCGCGTCCACGCCGAGCGCCGCGCAGGTGATGGCCACCCGCTCCGCGTCGCCGGCCAGCTGGAACTCCGGCGGCGTCGGCTGGAGCTGCTCGAACACCAGCTCGCGGTCGCTCAGGATGTAGACCTCGCCGCCTTCCACGCGCCCGTGGACGCGGCCCGCCATCTGGAGGATTTCGTTCGCGCCGAGGTAGAGCCGCGTCAGCACGTTGCGACCCCGCTCGACGACATTGGCGTAGCGCGCGTCGTAGATCACCACTGTGTCGAGGCCGCGGATGTTGAGGGCTGACTGGCCGGCCGCCGTCATCGCCAGGAGGAACGGCCGGCGCACCTGACCGTCGAGAAACGGCCGGATGACCCGGATCGGCTCGCCCCCGTGGTAGAACGCGGTCGGCAGTCCCTGCCAGCGGTCGCCGAGCTCCTTCGCGATCTGCTCGACTTCGGCCCGGGTGGGCACGAATACCGCCACGCCGCGCCGCTCCCGCAGGACCCGCTTCATGAAGCGATCGTTCAGGAACTCGAGGGGCTTCTGGGGAAGGACGCGTACATCGGCGGCGCGCGCGGGATCGAACGCCCGGGTCTCGAGCACCTCGACCGACCCCAAGTAGCGTGCGTAGAAAGCCGGATCCACGGTGGCGGACAGCCAGATGAAGCGACAGCCTGCTCGCTTGCCGAGCGCCAGGCACAGCTCGAGCTCCGCAGACGTCTGGTGGATCTCGTCCACCACCAGCGTATCCCGCGCCGTGATGAGGCCGTCCTCGAACCAGCGGCGCGCGATCCCGGTGGTCACGATCACGACGTTCCATGTCGGCGTCTCGGGCGTGGCTTCGCGCTCGCGGTTCACGACCCCGACCTTGAGGGGCGCCTGCAGGATGGTCGTCGCGATCGAGCGGATCGCGAGCGTCTTCCCCGTGCCCGTCCCCGCCACGATCCCGAACCCCCGCCCCGACGCGGCGAGGCGCCGGATGTCCTCGTCGTGCTCTCGGGCGAGCAGGGTGTCGATATCGAGGCTCATCGCCAGCTCAATGGTTTCGCACGCCGCGCGCGTCGGGGCGATCACCACGACCCGCCCGGTGGCGGGCTCCGCGGCGAGAAACGCGTTGTGATCGGGGGGAAGGAAGTGATCTCGGGGTATTCGCACGGTCGCAATATAGATTGATAGATTGGCGGAGGAGGGAGAGATGCTTCATCGACCCCTGACGTTCCTGCTGGTGGTCCCGTCGCTCGCGGTCGCCCCCTGCGTCACATCCGCGCAGCGGCTCGAACGGACACCCAAGAACCCCACCCCGGAGCACGTCGAGGCAGAGCTCCGCTTTCAAACCGGACACGTCACCGTGCCCGGCGGTCTCGCGACCTTCGAACTATCCGCGGACTTCCGCTACCTCGACCCCCAAGAGACCGACGTCGTACTGCGCGCGTGGGGCAACCCGCCCGGCAATGAGACCCTGGGGATGCTCGTCCCCGCGGGTGTCCGCGTGCTCGCTCCGGAAGGCTGGGGCGTCATCATCAGCTTCAGCGAGGACGGTTACGTCAAGGACGACGACGCAGCCAAGATCGACTACCGCGAGCTCCTCACGAACATGCAGCGGGCGACGCGGGAGGCTAATCCCGAGCGCGCGAAAGCCGGCTACGCGACGGTAGAGCTCGTGGGGTGGGCCGAGCCCCCCTACTACGACAGTGTGGCCCACAAGCTCTACTGGGCGAAGGACCTCAAGTTCACGGACGACTCGGCGCACACACTCAACTACAACATTCGCGTGCTGGGCAGGCGCGGGGTCCTCGTGCTCAACGCCGTCGCATCCATGGATCGGCTCGAACCGGTCAGGCGGGACATGGCGAAGGTGATCGGCTTCGTCGAGTTCAACGGGGGTCATCGCTACGCCGACTTCATCCCCGGCACGGACCAGGTGGCCAAGTACGGCATCGCTGCGCTGATCGCGGGCGGTCTCGCAGCGAAGGCCGGGTTGTTCAAGGTGCTGCTCGGGGCGCTCATCGCCCTGAAGAAATTCATCGCGCTGGGGCTGATTGCGGCGGCGGCGTTCTTCCGCAGGCGGTTCGGGCGCAAGCCGGCCGACGCGGCGGCGAAGAACTGATCGGCACGCAGCAATAGAAAGCGGGAGGCGTGCGTGCGCGCCTCCCGCTTCGCGGACCTGGCCTGCGGCACTGTCTAGAGCGCCAGCCGCCGCATCCGGAACCTCCATTTGCACGCCGCACTCCGGTGGTACGGCCCGCGTGCTACCTCACTCATCATCCCAGTCGTGGCGGTAGTGGTGGCGGTGGCGGCTACAAGAAAGGTGGCTATAACCGTGGAAACAGTCGTCCGGTCCGCTTCATGTAATCGCGATACGAATCGCCGAAGAATTCGCACATCATCTTTTCCTCACGCGGCGTCCTAACTAGATACAGAAGCGCAACCGTGACCAAGCCTGCCCAACCCGCGAGCCAGTTTTGCAACAAGAACCCTTGGGCGAGGGCAAACAGAAAAATCGCGGCATACATCGGATGCCGGATGCGTCGATAAACCCCGTGCACGACCAGTTCATGATCTTTGCGCATCTCAAGCGTGATTGACCAGTTAAGGCCAAGATCGACATGAGCGCGCCAAAACAGCCAGAGCGCGATGACCATTATCGCTGCCCCGCACCACGGAACAAATGCCGGCAAACGATAATCAGCGAACCCAAGCCAGGGTGTGAAAAGATAGAGCGCCGGCAGAACAATGCTTCCCACAAAGACCAACGCCACCAGCGCGCGATCGGCTCTGTCGACCCGGCTCACCACTTTCTCATTGCGCTTCGTCCGTCCGCCAAAGACCCCGCGAATGCCGATGTAGACAATCAAGCCGACCAGATAAACGAGATTCCATGCTTGCATTCGCATATGTCAGCGAGAGGCCGATGAAATCAGATCAGCCAACCAAAATCGAGAACTTCCAGCGAATGCTTGGGTGGCCACTGCTGTCTCAGCTCCTCCCTGTTTTTCTTAACTCCTAATCTTTAATTCTTAACTTTTAATTTTGAATTCCGCCTTGAGCTCTTTGCTCCTTGCTCCTTGCTCCGTGCTCGCTGCTTGTGTCCTCTGATATATGACCTCCGATAAAGGATTTGTAGGGCAAGCGCTCCCGCTTGCCATTCGATGGATCGGCAGGCGACGCGCCTGCCCTACAGTTCTATTAACCGATAATCGATAACTGATAACGAATAACCAAAGCTTCGCTTCGCTCCCTCAGATGCATTTCTGTTGCCGATTCGACCATTCAAGCTGGACCGTGTAACCAACCATTTGCTTAAAGTTCCACGCGCAAATGTCACCGATTTCTCCATTGGTATCGTCATACCAACCCGAACCCGGGACAGGATCGGTGATTGCTTCACACAGCTCGTGTGAACTGGTCGCGGTTAATGCATCGAACGTTTGCAGGCCGCCAAGGCAGCCGCTGCAAGACGGGTAAGGCATTATTGCGTAGTAGGTCGTGTCGACGTTGTTATGATAGCCACAGTAACTCTGGCAGGAACGACTCCCTCCGAGGATTGAGACAATCCCGGGGTCAA
>Ga0137409_10003295_pt1 | contig 17125 bp, 19 predicted proteins | sample CZODoug1_16funga_FD_122059 | JGI IMG/M metagenome (GOLD analysis project Ga0137409, IMG submission 122059) | Vadose zone soil fungal communities from Angelo Coast Range Reserve, California, USA - CZODoug1_16fungal (Hybrid Assembly) | ecosystem: Environmental > Terrestrial > Soil > Vadose zone... | reverse complement strand
TCGCCACGAAGGATGAGCCAATGAAACGAATCGCAATTGCAGTGGCGTGTGCATTACTCGCCTCCAGCCAGGTGCAAGGGCCTAACGCTCAGGCCCATTCCTCCGCTACAGGCGCCGAGCCTTCCTCGCAGGCTTCTAGTGCGGACTGGGCCGTTTATCACGGCAATCCGCACGGAACACACTATTCGACGCTCGATCAAATCAATACAAAGAACGTCAAACGCCTGAGGGTCGCGTGGACGTTTGAAACCGGTGATGGCGCCCCGACCAACGACATGGAAGGTGACACCATCGTCGTCAAAGGACGCATGTATTTCGCCTCTCCGAAGGGGCGCATTTTCAGTCTCAATGCGGCCACTGGCACGCAGAACTGGGTCTACGATCCGGCTGAGGGAGCACCGGTTAGCGGCAATGGGCGATTGCGCGGCGTTTGCTATTGGGCCGACGGAACTGATGAGCGGATTTTGTTCACCTCGCGCAATCGACTGATGGCGGTAGATGCCAACACCGGAAAACTGATCGAAAGTTTCGGCGATACCGGCAAGGTCGACCTGAGTCAGGACCTTGGGCGAGATCCACGCTCGGTATCGGTGAACGTCAATTCGCCCGGCGTGATCTACAAAGACCTCATTATCCTCGGTAGCACTGGCGCGACGCCCGGTCATATTCGCGCCTATGACGTGCGCACCGGAAAGCTGAGGTGGATCTTCCACACGATCCCGCATCCCGGCGAATTTGGTTATGACACGTGGCCCAAGGATGCATGGAAGACTGCGAATGGTGCCAACGCATGGTCCGGTCTGAGCCTCGATCCTGAGCGCGGCATTGTCTACCTTCCGCTGGCGTCAGCGGGCATGGGATTTAAGGATTTCTACGGCGCCGATCGCGAGGGCAATACGCTCTTTGGCACCTCGCTGGTGGCGCTTGACGCCAATACCGGCAAGCGTCTGTGGCACCATCAGTTCGTGGAACACGACGTGTGGGATCGCGATCCACCGACGCCACCGACGCTCGTCACCGTTCGCCGTGACGGTCGGGACATTCCTGCTGTAGCCCAGATTATGAAGTACGGTTTCGTCTGGGTGTTCGACAGGGTCACGGGCGAAAACCTATTTCCGGTGCAGGAGGTTTCCGTCTTTCCAAGCACCATTCCGGGCGAAAAGCTCGCGACACGCCAGACCTTGCCTGCGGCGCCTGAACCGTTCGCTCGTCAGCGACTCACGGAGGAGACGTTGACCCAGCGCACGCCCGCCGCCAACGCGGCGGTGCGGGCGCACCTGGCGACGCTGAGCAACCGTGGCCGCTTTGATCCACCCTCGCTCGAGGGCACCGTCATCTTTCCGGGACTGGATGGTGGCGGCGAATATGGCGGCGCTGCCTGGGACCCCGAGACCGGCATTCTCTATATCAACTCCAACGAACAAGCCTACATCCTGCAGTTGCGGGCGCAGGTCAAGAAGACCAGCGGCGAGGCCTCTGCTGCCGAGATCTACAACGCCTCCTGCGCCGGTTGCCACGGCGTCGACCGCAAGGGCAACCCCCCGTCGTTCCCCGCATTGCTTGGACTGACCAAGCGGATGGCGAGCCAGCAGATCGCACAAATGATTGCCCATGGATCGGGGAGGATGCCCGGATTTGAAGGCAGCCTGAGCAAGACTCAGATCGACGGCCTGACGACTTACATCAGTGATGACAACTCGAAGCCGGCGACTACAACTGACAACGCGAGCGCGAACGTCGACTATGTGTTCCAAGGCTATACAAAGTTCCTGGACCCGGATGGCTACCCTGCGGTCAGCACGCCGTGGGGCACGCTGAATGCGTTGAATCTCAACACGGGTCGATATGTCTGGCAGATTCCGTTCGGTGATTATCCGGAGTTGAATGACCCCACCACCGGCAGTGAGAACTATGGTGGGGGAATCGTCACGAAAGGCGGCATCTTTTTCATCGCCGCAACTGTCTACGACAACAAGGTCCGCGCGTTCGACAAGCTGACGGGCAAGCTCCTGTGGGAAGACACGATGCCGACATCGAGCATTGCCACGCCCTCGACGTATGCCGTTAACGGCAAGCAGTATTTTGCGGTGTCCTCCGGCGGTGGTAAGAATCCCAAGCTGAAGGTCGGCGGTGGCATCATTGCCTATGCTCTGCCTTAGGGCCCGATCTCTTTACCCCATCCCCCGGGATCATCGATGGTGATGCTCAAGAGGACAGGGCGACGTCGTAGCAGCACAGCCGTAACGATTCGGACGGTTGCTGAGCAGGCGGGTGTATCCATGATGACGGTCTCGAACGTCATCAATGGCACCGGCAAGGTCAGTGACCAGACTCGCGCTAGGGTGCGTCAGGCGATTCGCAACACCGGATATGTTCCAAACTATGAGGCACGCAGGCTGGCGAGCGGCGGCTGCAGCCGAATCGCTCTGCTCTATTCAGATCAGCAGACTCCTTTCCTGGCGCAAGTCCTTCTGGCTGCGATCAATGCCAGCACAGCCTACGGGGCTCAGTTGCTCGTCCGTTCGAGCAATAGTCCAACCAAGAGATCGACCGAGAAGCTGGTGCTGAACGCTGCTCGCAGTGGTGTTCAAGGTCTGCTGCTCGTTCCGCCTTACGCCGAGCTACTCGTCGGAAGTGCGGTGCTTTCCGAAATGAAAGCAACAGCAATTGCGGCCGCAGGTCCATTGCCGAGTATGAACACTGTGCGAATTGATAATCGGTCTGCGGCTCGAAAGCTGACCACATTCCTGATTCGCCTTGGGCATCGGCGAATCGGGTTCATCAGCGGTCCGCCCACTCACGCCGACAGCCTGGAGCGGCGCGCCGGCTATCAGGACGCGTTGAGAAAAGCCGGGATTCCAGTGCAGATCGAACTCACCAGAGAGGGGGACTTCACCTTTGAGTCCGGGCGCGTTGCTGCCAAACAAATTCTCGATCTCCAGAATAGACCGACGGCGATCGTGGCCAGCAACGACGATATGGCGTCAGGGGTAGTGTGGGTGGCGCAACAGCGGAGGCTGGAGCTTCCCGGCGATCTCTCCGTGGCCGGATTTGATGACACGCCAACGGCGCTGAAGTCCTGGCCACCACTGACAGTGATCCGACAACCCATCGACAGGATGGTCGAGCACGGTGTCTCTTTGCTGTTGGACTCATTGCGAACGCCTACGATGTCGGTGCCACAAGATGTCGTTTTTGACTATACGCTCGTTGAGCGCGCGTCCACGTCGGCGGTTGGTGCTCGGCCGTGACGGAGAGCTCGGCCCGATATCACCGAATGAGATCGATGATTTGCTCGAGCAAATGACGGCACGTCCGGAGGCAAGCACGTCAAATTCGGTGTTCCCCGAGGGGGGCGCTGTGAAGGAGAAGTTCTGCGAAGAAACACCGTCAGAGGCTGAAGAAGTAGTTGACCCGCGATACACATCGCGATACACAATAGCGTTGCCTATGATGTACTTCCCATGACTTACAGTGCCGTCCGTGCTCTTCCATGTCGTTGAAAGTACTTGTATCCCGCTAACTGTCACGGCACGGCCAGATGGTATTGCAGGGAAGGAGAGGGCATTGGAGGGAGCGGGAAGGAATCAGACGATTCGTCAGTAATGCGGGGCGTGGTTCAGCTGGTTAGCACGCCTGCCTGTCAGCAGGAGGCCGCAGGTCGAGTCCCGTCGCTCCCGCCATTAGATCATGCGGCGACGACACTGTTCGCTCGGAGAGCTTTGACATCGCGCATGGGAGGCTGGCCAAAGAAGCGGCTGTATTCTCGGTTGAATTGGCTCACGCTCTCGTAGCCGACTTCGTAAGCTGCGCTTGTGGCGTCCACCCCATCCATAAGCATCCGCTCCCTTGCCCTCTGCAGCCTCAACTGCTTTTGGTATTGAAGAGGGCTCATCGCGGTCAATGCGCGGAACTGATGATGAAGTGTTGAAACTCCCATCCGTGCGACCCCTGCTAGCTCCTCCATGTGCAAACGCTTCGCATAGTTGTCTTTGAGCCAGGTGATCGCTCTCGCCGTCCTGTTGCCGAGGTCGCCTGTCGTTGCAATAGTCCGGAGCCGCGCCCCGTGCGGCGTTTTCAGGATGTGGTAAATGATCTCGCGCTGGACTAAGTGGCTGAGAAAAGGTATGTCCTCGGGAGTGTCGAGAAGCTCCATGAGCCGGGAGCACGCATTCAGCAAACCTGCCGGAGCCTGACCGACGGCAACGCCGCGCTGTTGCCCAGAGGTTTCCGCTCCGGGCAGTTCCTCACGATTAAGGATCTCGCGCACGATGGACATATCGAGACGAAGTAACATCGCTAAGAGTGGCACCTGTTCCGAGGCCTCGACGATTTGACTCTCAATGGGAACATCTATCGAGGATAAGAAGAATGACGAAGGACCGCAGAGGTATGCTATCCCTCCGAGGCTTATGCGTTTCTTTCCCTGTACGAAAACCGTGAGGCTGGGTTCTACAGCAGCGCGATAGCACGCCGTGGCTTGCGTTCGGCGAAAGAGAATCAAACCGGCAATTGCAGTGGAATGCTCTCCGACCGATGGAGCATGCGCTGCGATCCTGCTGACTAATTCTGTCCCCACCTCCATCGCTGATGAGACGGTCTTCTGGGCAGGCTTTGTCACTTGTGCTTTTCCTCTTTTCGTAGGGTACTACTCGCCAGGCTAAACCGTGCACAAAATCAGAACATACGACAGGATTAGGCAAAGAATCGGCAGTATTGGGAAAGCGCCGCCAGACCGGCATTCCGTATCTTGGGAATGGGTAACGAGGAGTTCTGAAACTGCAGAATGCCATTCCGGTTCCGCCGCATTTTGCAACAAAGGAGTAATCACAATGCAAAAGCGCAATCTTGGAGCGGGGAGTCTTGAAGTCTCGGCCATGGGGCTTGGCTGCATGAGGTTGAGTCCTGGTCACGGCACAGTGGCAGGGACAAGGCAGGAGATGATTGCGCTCATTCGGGCAGCGGTCGAACGCGGCGTCACTTTCTTCGACACCGCTGAAGTTTACGGTCCGTTCGTGAATGAAGAGCTCGTGGGCGAGGCTCTCGCTCCCATGCGTGACCAGGTGGTGATCGCGACCAAGTTCGGGTTCCAGATTGACTCCGAAAAAGATCCGCATCCAGTCGGTCTGAACAGCCGACCGGAGTACATCAAAGAGTCCGTCGAGGGCTCGCTGAAAAGGCTCAGGGTCGACGCCATCGATTTGCTCTATCAGCATCGCGTCGATCCGAACGTGCCCATTGAAGACGTGGCGGGAGCGGTGAAGGACTTGATTCAGGAAGGCAAGGTCAAGCACTTCGGATTATCTGAAGCGGGGGCACAGACCATCCGCCGGGCACACGCAATTCAGCCAGTGACGGCGCTTCAAAGTGAATACTCGCTCTGGTGGAAACGCCCGGAAGAAGAAATCATTCCCACGCTCGAAGAACTTGGCATCGGCCTTGTTCCGTTCAGTCCGCTTGGCAAGGGATTCCTCACTGGGACGATTACCGAAAACACGCAGTTTGACCAAGAGGACAATCGTGGCAGTTTCCCCCGCTTCTCGCCTGAAGCCCGCAAAGCAAATCGCGCTCTGGTGGATCTGATTGCTGCATTCGCCTCGAAGAAGAATGCGACATCCGCTCAGATCGCGCTCGCCTGGCTCCTTGCACAGAAACCCTGGATCGTTCCTATTCCCGGCACCACGAAACTGGAGCGCCTTGAAGAGAACATCGGAGCGGTTGCCATCGAGCTCACCGCGGATGATCTCCGGGAGCTCGACGTCGCCACCGCAAAGATCACTGTGCAAGGCGCCCGGTACCCGGAAGAACTGGAACGAATGACGTACCGGTGACAGCAAGCGAGGGGTTGTTCAAGAAACAGGTGGGCAGATCGCCTGAAAGTGGAATTCGTCCATAAATAGAGGAATGCATTCATGAATCTGTCTTTTGAAAACAAAGTTGCACTCGTCACAGGCGCCGCATCTGGATTGGGCCTTGCCACCGCCAAGGCATTTGCTGAATCAGGTGCCTCCGTGGTGTTAGCGGACTGGAATGAGAAAGACGCGCAATCCGCAGCCCAGGAGCTTGCCAATAAAGGTCATAAGACATTGGCCGTCCGCTGTGACGTGTCCAATGACGCGCAAGTGGAGGCTATGGTGAAACAAACGGTCGCTACTTTCGGGCGGCTCGACGCGGCTTACAACAACGCCGGCGTTCAAAATGTTCTCGCAGAGACTGCTGATACTGCCCGGGAAGACTACGACCGGGTGATGGGGATCAACCTCCAAGGTGTATGGAGTTGCATGAAGTTCGAGCTACAACAGATGCGCAAACAAGGAAGTGGAACCATCGTCAATTGTTCCTCGCTTGGGGGACTTGTGGGAGGTGCCGAGCGTGGGATCTACCACGCCGCCAAGCACGGAGTAATTGGGTTCACCAAGAGCGCAGCTCTCGAATACGCTGCGCGGGGCATTCGAATCAATGCCGTATGCCCGGGGCTCATTTGGACACCGATGGCCGACCAGATGGTCGCGGCCGGCCAAGGTGAAGCCCTCAAGGCGATGGAAAAGAGCATCCCGATGGGACGGGTTGGTCGCCCCGAGGAGATTGCTGATGCTGTTCTGTGGCTTTGTAGTGATGCCGCAAGCTACGTGACTGGTCAGTCCATCTCGGTGGATGGCGGCTTCATCATGCGTTGAAGGAAAGGAGATAAACCATGCGAGGAGCTGTTCTTTACGGGCCGCGAGATGTGCGTTTCGAGGAGCGCGAAACGCCGAAGATCGTCAAGCCGACAGATGCCATCATCAGGATCTCGGCCACGTGTGTCTGCGGGTCGGACCTGTGGCCGTATCGCGGCATCCAGCCGATTGCCCAGCCGACCCCGATGGGTCACGAGTACTGCGGCATCGTTGAGGAGGTCGGCAGCGCAGTCACCTCCATCAAGCCTGGTCAGTTCGTCATCGGATCGTTCTTCGCCTCCGACAACTCCTGCCCCAACTGCCAGATCGGTTATCAGTCCTCTTGCCAGCACGCGGAGTTCGTCGGCACGGCGCAGGCACCACTGCTGCGGGTGCCACTCGCTGACGGCACCCTGGTGACTACCCCGGACGTTCCTTCGAGCGAGATGGTACCGAGCTTGTTGGCGCTCTCCGACGTTATGGGCACCGGATGGTTTGCCGCCGATGCGGCGAACGTGAAACCGGGCTCGACGGTCGTCGTGGTCGGTGACGGCGCAGTTGGCTTGCTCGGTGTACTATCCGTCAAACAGATGGGAGCCGAGAGGATCATCGCGATGAGTCGTCACCAGTCGCGACAGAAACTCGCACGCGAGTTCGGCGCGACTGACATCGTGACCGAACGAGGTGAAGAGGGCATGGCCCGCATTAAAGAGCTAACTGGCGGGATCGGAGCCGATTCCGTGCTGGAGTGCGTGGGCACCCAGGAATCAATGATGCAGGCGATTTCTTCCGCACGCAAAGGCGGCTACGTGGGCTACGTCGGCGTCCCGCACGGTGTCGAACTCGACGGCGAGAAGCTGTTCTACGCCCACGTCCATCTTCATGGTGGACCCGCGCCAGTGCGTCGCTACTTGCCCGATCTCATCAAGTTGGTGTGGAACAAAAAGATCAATCCCGGCAAGGTGTTCGACCTGACCTTGCCTCTCGATCAGGTGGCGGAGGGTTACCGCGCGATGGACGAGCGCCGCGCGATCAAGGCGCTGCTACGCCCAACCCAATGATCGGCACTCGCGCGTTCCGCGACGCTAAGGTCTGGCGTGACAGATCAAGGCATGAACGTAAGGAGAAAACAATGCCTCATGTTGTCGTCAAACTGTGGCCCGGCAAATCCGAACAGCAGAAGAAGCATCTCGCTGAAGCAATCACTAAAGACGTTATGGACATTTTGCATTACGGAGAAGAGTCCGTTTCGGTAGCGATGGAAGAAGTCAAATCTCAGGATTGGGTAGAGAAGGTCTATAGACCCGACGTTAAGGGCAAGTGGGACAAACTCTACAAGAAGCCCGGATACGACGAGAGTGACCTGTGAGCTCGTCGCTAATTGCAAGGGCATGGAAGGAACAGAAATGAAGATACTCGCCGTCACACTCATCTCGCTTTCCCTTTTTGCTTCGGTGGCATCGCACGCTCAGACCAGTACGACGAAAGCACCGACATCCTCCTTAATCAAGATCGTGCGAAGCGACTCCCTACAGTCAAACAAAGGGTCTGCCCAGTACTTCACCGGTTCAGTACAGGTTCAGCAGCTGTTTCCTGCTAACGATCCATCGCGCACCAGTGGCGGGAAAGTTACGTTCGAGGCCGGCGCGCGGAGCGCCTGGCATACGCACCCGTTCGGTCAAATCTTGATCGTGACGGAGGGCACAGGCTGGATTCAGCGCTGGGGAGGACCGATCGAGGAAATTCGAAAAGGCGATGTTATCTGGATTCCGGCGGGGGTGAAACACTGGCACGGCGCTACACCAAATACAGCGATGACGCACATCGCAATACAGGAAGAGCTCAATGGCAAAGCCGTGGAATGGATGGAGCAGGTGACCGACGAGCAATACCACAAGTGATCACAGTTCACCTGAACGGCAGGAGGTCAAGATGAAACTGATGGCCCTCATGATCGTGGCGCTTTCTCTGATCAGCACAACATGGGCTCAGGGCCAGCACACACAAACGAGGAGGAAATCTGAACCCATGCAGACAATGAATGACATCACCATGGTTGCGCCGGCGCTTGAGAATTATGCGCAAGGTCCACTTGCTGACCTATGGAAACGCCCTGGCCTCACGCCACGCGACCGGAGCATTGTTACAGTCGCCGCCTTGATCGCCCGAAACCAAACGATTGAAATGCCCTACTATTTCAATCTCGCCCTTGAGAATGGCGTTAAACCGCGCGAGATTTCTGAGATCATCACGCATCTTGCCTTTTACTCCGGCTGGGAGAATGCAATGTCGGCGGTCGCCGTCGCGAAAGTTGTCTTTACAGATCGTAAGATTGGGGCCGATCAGCTTCCTCCGGCTTCGCCTGCGCCTCTTCCGCTCGATAAAGACGCGGAGGCGAAACGTGCCGCGGCTGTAGAACAGCAGTTCGGTAACGTCGCTCCGGGCATCGTGCAGTACACCTCTGATGTTTTGTTCCGTGACCTATGGTTGCGTCCTGACTTGGCGCCCCGAGATCGGAGTCTCGTTACTGTCAGCGCTCTGATTGCTTCCGGCCAGATTGCGCAGATAGCGTACCACCTCAATCGGGCGATGGACAACGGCCTGACGCAGACACAGGCCGCAGAGACGGTCACGCATTTGGCCTTCTATGCCGGTTGGCCGAATGCCTTCTCTGCACTTCCGGTCCTGAAGGATGTCTTCGAGAAACGTCCACACTAATTACATTTTAGGAGTGTGCGGCTTTACGGCAGTTTATGAAAGTTGATTGATTTTAGGAGTTCAGAAGATGGAAATCAAAAGAGCTGGCTCGCAGCAAAGGATCAAGAACGAGCTGTCAGTACCGTTGAAGTCCAATAAGTTACACGTCGTTGTTGCCCTGTCACGGCAGAGGCCGCGGGTTCGAGCCCTGCTGATTCGCGCAATCTGATCGTCAAGTGAGACGAAGAAGGAAAGAATCCAGTCCAAGTCGAACCATTGACTACCTTGGCGCGGTTCGGATTCTCCTTCTTAATATTTGCTGCTTCTTCACTTCGTCTCAAAATCGGTGGAGACGCTGAGTTTCTTCCAAATTCGTGCTTCCTCTAATCGCGCAAGATCATTCTTCTCCGCGGCGGCGTACGCATCGCTGCCGAGCAAGAGTCGCAACGGAGGGTTCCGTTCTTGCGTCAACTGGACGATCGCCTGAGCTGCCTTTTTGGGGTCACCAGGCTGCTTGCCGTTGTAGTTCCGCTGAAATCTTGCGGTAGCTCCAACCGTCGAATCGTATTCAGGATGACCTTCGCTAAGTTCGGTGGAACTGCCCGCGAAGTCTGTGCGAAAGCCACCGGGTTCAACGATGGTGACCTTGATGCCGAGCGGTGCCACTTCGCGCGAAAGCACCTCGGAGAAGCCTTCGACACCCCACTTCGCCGCCGAATAAGGCCCACGTCCCGGAGGGCCAATCCTTCCGCCCACCGATGAAAACTGAATGAACTGGCCTGCTTTCTTTTCGCGAAAATACCTAAGAGCTGCCTTCGTCACAATAATCGTTCCAAAGAGGTTCGTTTCGATCTGTGCCCGGAATTCCGATAGAGGCGTGTCTTCGACGGACGAAAGATTGCCATATCCCGCATTGTTAATGACCACATCCAGCGAGCCAAATACATCGACCGCCGCCATTACCGCGTTTGCTGCTGCTGCTTCGTCGGTCACATCCATTGCGAAGAGCTTGACCTGATCTCCATATCGTTCCGACAGATCAGCCAGCGACTTAATGTCCCGAGCTGTCGCCAACACTTTATTGCCCGCAGCGAGGCCCGCTTCAACAATTGCGCGACCCAGACCACGAGAGCTGCCGGTGACTAACCATACCTGCGCCATTTATCCTCCTGTATCGAAGCCAACCACCCGGATATTCTGGAGAAGCTTCTCAAACTTAGGATTGGATGCTCGATGGGTATACGAACGGACTTGTTAGTTACGGAGGAAATCGCCGAATCTTCAGATCTCAGGGCGACTCCGTTCGAGTTCGAGAGAGCCAAGAGGGTTGAGGCGGCGCTCTCAATTCTCGAAGGCAAATGGAAGATCGTTATTCTGAACCGGCTCTTCGCGCGCCCTATCTGGCGATTTTCTGAGCTTGAACGCGCCGTCCCCGGCATTTCACAATGCATGTTGTCGCAACAGCTGCGTCTCCTTGAGAAGTGCGAGTTGGTGAAGCGAACCGTTCATTCACAATTTCCACCAAAGGTGGAATATGAACTCACCGAGTTTGGGAAAACGCTCTGTCCGGCGATGAAGACGCTCGTCGATTGGGCGATGACCTTCCCCAAGACCCGCGAAACGTCCCGGTATCAATCGAGAAAGGCTCGAAAAGCCTTTTAGTGTTTTGAGCTTGTGATTAGGGAAAGTGCAGGAGGAGCCCTTCCTGCACCTTTCCGCTTTACTGCCTGCGGCGCTTCGATGACGAAAAGCCCGTTTGAACGAAGCCGCTTTGCGGCGGACGCTATCGCGTGCTCGAAGCAAGCGGCATCGGAGATTCGAGACGTGCATACGAATAGATCACAAGCGTTCATCATCCCGCGTCTTGCAGAATGGCCTGTCTCGCGTTACGATGAGGCGATCGTGAGCCTGGGCTTGATGGTAGATCGATGAACTTCGATTTGAAACCCGCCCCGCAAATATTCTTCTTTTCAACAACTTCCAAACCAAAGTCGATTGAAATCCCATAGCGTCCGCCGCGAACAAAGCGGCTTCCTTCAAACGGCTGTATCGAAAGCGAACTCTGAGGTCCAAGCGAACCGAAACTGTCGCGCCGGTTCGCTTCCGATACAGCTCTAACGTTATTCAGGAGTAGCAAACTGTCAGCGCGAGTTGCGCTTTCTTCTCTCTACTGGCCGTCGATCGGCCCACTTTAGGATGGCGTCAAGCGTAGGACAAAGGGATTGGCCCCATGATGTCAGACGGTACTCAACCTTCGGCGGCACCTGGGCGTAGGCCGTCCGCACAACGATTCCGTCCGCTGCCAAGCTGCGAAGTTGCTGCCCCAGCATTTTCTGAGTGATAGTGGGTATCGCCCGTTCCAGATCGGAAAAGCGCATCACGTTGCCTCCGAATAGGTGGAACAGAATCACGAGCTTCCATCTTCCTTCCAAGAGACGGAGCGCCGCTTCTACGTCGGCTGCGGCGGATGTGGGCGTGTAGCGTTTCGGCATACATATTTCTCCTAACGCACTTTTTCGTGCGTACTTCCTATTTCGCCAGTATCCTGCGAAACTTCTGGCTGTGCAATTGCACGGAGGAGAACAGCATGGCTCTTGATGTGCCCGAACCAGTCGCTGAATACCTGGCCGCCGAAGAGGCGAAGGACGCTGATGCGCTTTCCCGTTGCTTCACCGAAGATGGCACTGTCCACGACGAGGGGCAGGATTATCACGGTCGTGACTCGATCCGCCAATGGAAGCAAGCGGCGGACGTGAACTACCGATACGTCCTGCAGACGGTTAACGTTCAAACGTTCGGAGATTTGGTGACCGTGCGTGCCCGACTCACCGGTGAATTTCCTGGGAGCCCTGTTGAACTAGACCACATCTTCAAACTTTCCAACGACAAGATTGCTTCACTGGAGATTCGATCATGACGTTGACATACCCTTTCCCAGTTTCAGGAGATGAATTTAAGGGCAAGCGGGTTCTGGTAACCGGCGGCACAAAGGGCATGGGACAAGCGATGGTGCGCCGTTTTACTCTGAGCGGCGCTTCCGTCGCAACGACTGCACGCTCGCCGCTGCCGGAAGGGCAGGCAGTTGCTCTATTCGTGCAGACGGATATCGGTACGGCTGCAGGCGTGCAAGAAGTAATCAGCGGCATTCAGCAGGAGTGGGGTGGACTCGACATCTTAGTGAACAATGTGGGGGGATCAGATGCTCCGAACGGCGGATATAAAGCCCTCTCTGACGACGACTGGCAGAAGGCGCTCAACGTCAACTTGCTGGCATCCGTTCGTCTCGACCGAGCATTCCTGCCCGGTATGATCGAACGCAAATCAGGTGTCATTCTTCACATCTCGTCCATCCAACACCGTCTGCCGCTCTATGACGCGACACTTGCTTATGCTGCGGCGAAAGGTGCTCTCAATACCTACAATAAGGGCCTTGCAAACGAAGTTGGCCCGAAGGGCATCCGCGTCAACATGATCTCGCCTGGATTCATCGAGACTTCGGGCGCACACGGCATGATTGTGCAACTCAGCCAGAGCGGCGGTATCAGCGAGGACGCTGCTCGACAGCAAATCATGAATATGATCGGAGGGATTCCCATTGGCCGACCCGGCCAGCCGGAAGAAGTCGCCGAACTGGTGGCATTCCTAGCATCCGATCGTGCAGCTTCGATTCATGGTGCAGACTACGTCATTGATGGAGGCACTATGCCTACAGTCTGATCATGTATTTTGTGATTGCCGTCCGAGCACCATCGTGCAATCAAGGATAGTTCTTGGATTATCGGCAAAGCGGACGTTAGCATTGATAAAGACAAGCGCCTTTCCGATTACCTATCTTTGAATCACTTCCGGTTTGCCCGTCAATCGTCAGGTGAGCGCATTTTTCCAGAAATGCCCTCGGGTTCAGAGGGTCCCGTTAGAGCTCTCGTATACTATGCAGCCCGTGGGTTCCTAAGATGACCGGTTTCCTAGTGGTTTCAGATTCGCGATACACTGACTGCGAAAAAATCCTAATTTCTTACGAGCACTGCTATGGCTACGCTAGCTTTAGGAATTCGCGAGATGCTATAAGCTGCGACACTGAAGGAGGAAGCCAATGACACCTTGGGAAATCAAGGCCAAAGAGTTTGCCAACTGCAATTGCTCATACGGGTGCCCGTGCCAGTTCAACGCTCTACCCACCCACGGTTTTTGCGAGGCCGCCGTCGCACTGGAGATTGAGGAAGGTCACTACGGCGTGGTAAAGCTCGATGATCTTCGCATGGGCGGGATCTTTCAGTGGCCGGGCCCGGTACACGAGGGCCATGGCAAGTGTCAGCCTTTTGTGGACGAACGCGCCGATGGCGAGCAGCGCGAGGCGCTGCTTAAAATCATGTCGGGTCAGGATACAGAGCCGATGGCTACCATGTTCGCCGTATTCGCCTCCACCCTAGAGAAGGTCCATGATCCGATCTTTGCCAAGATTGACTTCGACGTGGACGTGGAAGCTCGGAAGGGACGATACGCTGTTGCTGGGTTGATCGAGAGCGTGGGCGAGCCGATCAAGAATCCTGTAACCGGGGCGGAGACCCGGGCGCGGATCGACTTGCCGAACGGCTTCGAATACGAGATCGCCGAGATTGGAAGCGGTACGACCAAGACACAGGGAAAGATCCAACTCGACTTGAAGGCGAGCTATGGTCAGTTCGCCCATCTTCATCTCAACAATAAGGGCGTGGTGCGGCATCGCCCGGTTTGAGATGGGCGGCCAGTAAACATCGCTGACCGAGCGTCTGCTGCGGCGCGACCGTTGGATCGTGCTCGGCGGTCTGGCAGCAATCAGCCTCCTCTCATGGACCTACATCCTAACCGGCGCCGGCACCGGAATGTCCGCGAGGAGTATGACCAAGGCCTGGCTGTTCCCGCATCGCATGGCCGGTACACCTTTCCATCCGGCCGGATGGACCTCGGCATATTGGATCATCATGCTGCTTATGTGGTGGGTGATGATGATTGCGATGATGACGCCGAGCGCTGCGCCCATGATCCTGCTCTATGCACGGGCGACGCGGTACGCTCAAGGCAAAGATCAACTCGGGCGAGGCGTTGTACCAGCGGCTGCCTTTGCTGGCGGTTATTTGCTGACGTGGTTCGGCTTCTCTTTTTTTGCAACCCTACTGCAAAGAGGGCTCGAAGCATCGGGCGGCATATCCGCGATGTGGATGGCGTCGACAAACGCAGGTTTGTCCGCAGCCATTCTGATCCTCGCGGGAATCTACCAGCTGTCTCGCTGGAAGCATAGATGTCTAAATCATTGCCGCAATCCCGCAGCATTTCTTTCTCAGCATCGGAGATCCGGCAGGCTGGGGGCCGTGCGCATGGGGATCGAGCATGGAGCCTTCTGCGTGGGCTGTTGTTGGGTGCTGATGGCGCTGCTATTCGTTGGCGGCATCATGAATGTGCTTTGGATCGCGGTTCTCGCGACTGTCGTGCTCTTGGAGAAGCTTGCCCCCCGGGGCCCGTGGTTTGCGCGCGTCATGGGTATCGTTCTCCTTGCCTGGGGCGCGGCAACGCTCACTGCCTAAAGAGTCTTGGTCCGTTCCAGCGGAGTTTGCTCACCAAGACGAGGAGCGCGAATTAGGCAATGCGATTACTAACATGCTGAGCGCCCGTGAACCGCTCGATTTGGCTCTCCCTCGAATGAAAAGTCTCGCGGCAGACTTCTTTGAGGGAAAGGACCAGGCATTCATAGGTAGTGGTTTGTCGGCTACTCGGAAATTATCCCGACGACCACTTGTCCATGTAGTCGTCTGAAGGCACGTCCGGACGGGAGATTTCCTCCGGACAATTCTGGCGATGAACCTTTAAGCGCTTCTACTCCAATCGTCGTCTTTCTCCCAGTCACCATTGTCCTCTAACATCCCTACTTCTTTTTTCATCTGCTCTTCGTATGCAGCTCGTTCCTTCTTGCTTTCCCGCACGGGCAAGAGTTCCATGTGGCTCGGCGGGAACACAAACGTTTGCACAAAGCTGAGCCGGTCAGCGTTCAGCCTTCGTCCGAGAATCTCTGAACGGTGCGCCTTGCAGAACGCGCAGAAGTCGTCCGCCTCGATGATCTGCTTCGTAAGCCTGCCGGTCTGTACAGTTCTAGATATCAGCCAGCCGCGGTCGATCCACTTCTGGACATCATCGGCTCGAACATGCAGAGCTTCAGCCAGCGTGTACTTCGTGAACCAGTCCTGCCCCATCTTGGCAGTCGCCTCCAATCGTTGCAACATGGACCGAACAGATGCTGACGAGCGGCGGAGAAGGAGGGTGACTTCATGGACCGGGTGGATCGCGATCAAGTCGAGCAGCTTCTGCTGTTCCTTCCTTGTCCAAGGCCGGTACGCCTGCTTTGACTCAATGCCGGCTTGGCGTGCGAACCTCCAACATGCGTCCCTGGGGTTTCCAGAAACCTGAACCAGTCTCGTGATGAGCGCCTTCAAATTAGACTGAACGCTTTGCCTCTCGTGAATTTCAGACAGGTACGCCCGGATAATCTCCCTTGCCTCTCCCGGCCAGCGAAAAGCACACCGAGTTGTGGCACACTCTGGCCCTTGCATTTGCAGATGCAGCCTGTCTTGGCAGTCGCCACAAGATCCTTCTACTTATAAATGTCATTGAAACGGAAATGTATCTCACGGATTCTTGAGGATTGTTTGATGAGTAGTCTGCGAAGTGGGATATGATCCCCAAAATGCGGGAAGAATTGAGTCTCGAGAAGCAGTTGATCGATGCTTTCGACCGGGTCGTACATCAGGATCACGCCAACCCTGGCAGGGCGAACTGTCCAGGAGGTGAAGCGCTTCGCACCTTAGCCTTCGAGCCAGAGGGTTCTCGCTCCGCATCCATCCTGGCCCACATCACACATTGCGCCCCCTGCCTTGACGAACTGAAGGAACTGCGAGCCAGCATTCAGAACAATAGAGGCTAGTGTTCGCATTCCACTTCTCATCTCTGGAATCAAGCCACCAACGAGCTAGCGCGGCCCCGGTCTCTCGGCTTCGCACGCCTAGGCGGAACAGCCAAGCAGCTCACGCGACCCGTGGCAACATTCACGAACCCTCCGTGATATGACAATCGCCCATAGCGAAATAGCCGTGCAAGCATGGCTAGCGAATGATTGGCTAGCACCTGGTTCACGAATGGTTCCTGCCGCTCCAAGGCCTCAACCGCACTACACGATGGCAGGTTGTCCCTCTTGTCCAGTTTCGCATTGATGATCTCGGGGAAGAGCTCCGCAACGGTTGGCAGCCGGCTTCCGGCCTTTTGGTTGTTTCGGTTCTCGGGTTGGCCGAGCACGAATTGACCTGTGTCGGCGTTGTTGCCAATGTCCAGCCAGTAGTAGCTCTCCCAATACGATCTGGCATTCGTGATGGCCCGCCGAGCTTTGCGAGAATCCACACACCCAATGACGAGGTCCGTCTCTTCTCGCCAACCCTCATCTAAAAACTGTGGACTGCCTTTCCATCCCAAGCCCCAGAACATGTTGATCCTGCCCGAGAGCGGCGAGCTGGCGCTGACGCGCCAGCCGCGCTCGGTCGACAAGGTGGAGATCGGCCCGCGCGGGCGCGTGCGGGTGCTTATGGGCGACAATGTGAAGCGGGCGCCGGGCGGCGTGTTCGTGTTCCTGCCCTCGGTCGGCGTGAAAGGCGAAGTGTCCTGGGAATGCCGCGCGCTCAAGGTCGACTACGCGTTCGTCCTGAAGGCCTGCCAGGGCGTGAACTGAGGAGGCAGTGATGAAAAAGGTAGTC
>Ga0137409_10003294_pt1 | contig 17129 bp, 18 predicted proteins | sample CZODoug1_16funga_FD_122059 | JGI IMG/M metagenome (GOLD analysis project Ga0137409, IMG submission 122059) | Vadose zone soil fungal communities from Angelo Coast Range Reserve, California, USA - CZODoug1_16fungal (Hybrid Assembly) | ecosystem: Environmental > Terrestrial > Soil > Vadose zone... | reverse complement strand
GAGTGGCCGAGCATTGTTGGGACCGGCTGCTGGCGGCGGGCGCCGATCGCACGTCGACGGTGCTCGCGCTCGGCGGCGGCGCCGTCGGCGACCTCGCGGGCTTCGTGGCCGCGACCTACATGCGCGGCGCCAACTTCGTGCCGCTGCCCACGACGGTGCTGGCGCAGGTCGACGCGTCCATCGGCGGCAAGACGGCCATCGACCACCCGAAGGCGAAGAACCTCATCGGCGCCTTCCACCAACCGCGCCTGGTGGTCGTCGACCCGGCGGTCGTCCTGACGCTGCCGGACCGCGACTTCCGATCCGGCCTCGCCGAGATCGTCAAGCACGGCGTCGTGCTCGACGCCGCCTACTTCGACGACGTCGAGCGCTCGGCGGCGGCGCTCACCGCCCGCGACCTGCCCACCCTCACGCGCATCATCGGCGGATCGTGCCGGCTCAAGGCGGCGGTCATTCAGCGCGATCCGGAGGAAAAGGGAGAGTGGCGCTTCGCGCTGAACAACGGCCACACGATCGGCCACGCGCTGGAGGCGGCGACACGCTTCGAGACGTGGACGCACGGCGAGGCGGTCGCCCTCGGCATGGTCGCCGAGGCGCGGCTGGCCGAGCGGCTCGGCCTGGCCGACGCGCCGACGACGCGGCGGCAGGAGGCGCTCCTGCGCGCGCTCGGGCTGCCCGTGCGGGCGGCGGCGGTGGACGCCGAGGCGGTGCTGGCCGCGATCACGCACGACAAGAAGGCGCGCGACGGCCGCGTGCCGTTCGTGCTGGCGCCGTCGATCGGCGCCTTCCGGGTCGTCTACGACGTCGCGCCCGCCGACGTGCGCGCGGCGCTCGCCTCGATCGTCGAGGGCGCGCGATGACGAGCGAGCCGGCGCCGACCGACCCGGGCGGCGGCGCCTCCTCCCCGGAGCTCGCGCTGGCCGCCGCCATCCGCCGTTACGAGGAGCGGCTGGCGAAGGATCCGACGTCGCTCGGCTTCGCGCTGCTCGCGGATCTCTACCGGAAGGCCGGCCGCGTGGACGACGCCGTTGCCGTCTGCCGCGACGGCCTCATGCGCCACCCCCACTACGCCACCGCGCGCCTCATCCTGGCCAAGGCGCTGATGACCCGGCAGGACTTCGCGGGGGCCCTGGCCGAGATCGAGGCCATTCTCCGGTCCAGCCCGAAGGACGTACAATGTCATCGGCTCGCCGCGGAGGTCCACCGGCGGCTTGGACGCATCGACGAGGCCGTGCGACACCTCGAGCGGGCGGCGAGCCTCGATCCCGGTGATCGGGAGTCGCGTGCGCTGCTCGGCGTGCTGCGGGCGGGGGGGGCAGCCGGCGAGTCGGGGGTGGCGCGGTTGCTGACCGACGACACCTTCGTCACGGCCGCCTTCGGCACGCTGTGCCTCGACCAGGGCCTGGCCGACGAGGCGACCATCGTGTTCACGCGGCTCGTGCGAAAGCACCCCGACGACGCCGGCGCGCGGGAGCGGTTGGAAACCGCGCTGCGCGCCCGCTCGCGACGGAAAGGCTGAGAACGTCCCATGCAGGTCTCGACGGCCGAGTTCAAGAAGGGCTTGCGGATCGTGTTCGACGGGCAGCCGTACGCCATCGTCGACTTCCAGCACGTGAAACCCGGTAAGGGCGGCGCCTTCGTCCGCACCAAGCTCAAGCACATGCGCGTGGGCAAGGTCATCGACAACACGTTCCGCGCGGGTGAAAAGGTGGAGCTCGTCGAGTACGACGAGAAGCACATGCAGTTCCTCTACAAGGACGATCGCTACCACTTCATGGACACGGAGACCTACGAGCAGGTCTCGCTATCGGCGGACGAGGTCGGCGACGCGCGCGCGTACCTGAAGGAGAACACCGAGGTCGACGTCCTGTACATCGACGGCGTGCCCACCACGGTGGACGTGCCGAACTTCGTCGAGCTCGCCATCGCGAGCACGGACCCCGGCGTCCGGGGCGACACCGCGCAGGGCGGCACCAAGCGCGCCACGCTCGAGACCGGCGCCGTCGTCCAGGTGCCGCTCTTCCTCAACGAGGGCGACGTCGTGAAGGTCGACACGCGCACCGGCGAGTATCTCGGCCGCGTCGCCGTGGCCGGCTGATGGGCAAGCGTGGCGCCTCGCCCGCTCCCCCCGCCGGCGGCGGCGACGATCGGCTCATCGAGCTGACGCGGCGCCTGGCCGCCGTGGCCGCCGAGCTCGGCCTCTCGGAGATCGAGGTGGAGTCGGCCGGCACGCGCCTGCGCGTCCAGCGCGCCGGCGCCGCCCCCGCGCCCGCAACCCACATGGTCGCCGCGCCCGCCACGAGCCCGGCGGGGCCCACGATCGAACAGGGCATGGTGGCCGACGTCGCGGCGCCGACGGCGATCACCGTCGAGGCCCCGATGGTCGGCACGTTCTACCGCGCCTCGGCGCCCACCGCCGATCCCTTCGTCCGCGAGGGCGACGTGGTGAAGGAAGGCCAGATCCTCTGCATCATCGAGGCGATGAAGCTGATGAACGAGATCGAGTCGAAGGCGGCGGGGCGCGTCCTGAAGGTCCTCGTCGAGAACGGCCAGCCCGTGGAGTACGGGCAACCGCTCTTCCTGCTCGAGCCGCCCCGCTGAGGCCCGTCGGCGTGACGGTCACCGTCGCCGCCCGTCGCGCGCTCCCGGTCCTGGTCGCCGCCTCCCTCTCCGTGGGCGCCGCCGCCTGGTGGTCCCTGGTCCGCCCGCCCGCGCCGGATCCCGCCGTCGTGATCACGCGCTCCGCCGCGGACGTCACCGCGCTGACCGACGACGCGATCCGCCTCTATGCCGCGGGGCAGCTCGCGCGGGCCTGCGAGCGGTTCAGCGAGGCCGCGGGCGAGCGCCCCGCGAGCGCCGCGCGCCGCGAGGACGTCGGCCGCTGCTTCGAGACGTGGGGCTGGCGCACGCTGGCGCAGGGACGCGCGGACGAGGCGGCGCTGCTGTTCAGCCAGGGCCTGGCGGCGGTGCCCGACGATCCGGCCCTGCTCAAGGGCGCAGGCGTCGCCGCCGTGCATGCCGGACGCGTGGATGACGCGCTGGGCCCGCTGGAGGCGGCCGCGCGGGTGCGCGCGGACGCCCAGGTCCGGATACTGCTCGCGCGCCTGTACGATCATCGCGACGAGCCGGAGCGTGCCGTCGGACACCTGCGCGAGCTGCTCGCCGTCGACCCGGCGCACGCGGAGGCGCGCAGCCTGCTCGACAAGCTCGAGCGCGAGCAGCGGACCGAGGCCGCCTTCGTGCGCGAGCCGGCCGGCGCCTTCGTGCTGCGCTACCGGCCCGGCGTCGATGCCGACGCGCGCCGCGCGGTGCTCGTCGCGCTCGACGGCGCGCGCCGACGCGTCGTGGCCCAGCTCGGCGACGCGGGCCCGGAGCCCGTGAGCGTGGTGCTCTACGAGCGCGGACAGTTCAGCGACGTCACGCGCTCCCACGCCTGGGTCAACGGGCTCTTCGACGGCCGCATCCGGCTGCCGCTCGGCGCGTCACGGCCGCCGCGCGCGGAGCTCGAGCGGCTCCTGACCCACGAGTACGCCCATGCGGTGATCCACCGGCAGGCTCGCGGACGCGCGCCGCGCTGGCTGCAGGAGGGCCTCGCCCAGGTGCTGGAAGGCCGCACGTCCGACCCTGCGCTGGCCGCTTCGGCCGGGCTCACGCTGACCGGGCTCGAGGCGCTGGTGACCGATCCCGATCCGCGGCGGGCCCACGCCGGCTACGAGCTCGCGCTGTTCGTCGTCGCGGACTTGCTGGACCGCGGCGGGATGGACTCGATGCGCGCACTGCTCGCGCGGCTCGGCGCGGGCGAGACGATCGCGGATGCGGCGCCACGCGTGTATGGTTGGCGCCTGGCGGAGCTGGAGTCACAGTGGCGCCGCCTGCTGGGAGGCTGACATGAGACCGATCCCGATCGCCGTGGTGATGCTCCTGCTCGTGACGACGCCGGCCTGGGCACAGGTCGGCATCGTCAACCCCAACGTCCCCGTCACGATCACGGTGCCGCCGCCGCCCGGATCGCCGGCCGGGACCCCGTCGACGACGCGCCCGAGCCTTCCGTTCACGGGCGACCCGAATCAGCTGAACAATCCGTTCCCGACCCTGCTGAACGCGGGAATCTCGGGGACCGGCGGGTACGGGGTGCCGATCCGGCAGATCTACATGCCGGCGCAAGCCGTCCCGATCGTCGTGTATGTCGCGGCACAGGAAGTCACCGGAGACCAGTGGGTCACGCAGTACACCGAGCTCCCCGGCTATGTCGTCACGGAGACGACCCTCGGGTACCTCTATCCGGATCGCTGGGCGTTGTACAGTCCCGCGAGGGGCGTCTATCAGTGGCAGCGCGTGCCCCCGGTGTTCCAGTCCAAGTAGATCCGTGTTCCACAAGATCCTCATCGCCAACCGCGGCGAGATTGCGCTGCGGATCATGCGCACCTGTCGCGAGATGGGGATCCGCACGGTCATCGCGCACTCGACGGCGGACGCGCAGTCGCTGCCGGTGCGTCTGGCCGACGAGACGATCTGCATCGGGCCCGATGCCGCGCGCGCGAGCTACCTCAACATGCCGGCGGTGATCTCGGCGGCCGTCGTCACCGACAGCGAGGCGATCCACCCCGGCTACGGCTTTCTCGCCGAGAACCCGACGTTCGCAGACATCTGCCGCGCGTCGGGCCTGACCTTCATCGGTCCGAGCCCCGAAGCGATCCGCCTGATGGGCGACAAGGCCCAGGCGCGGATGATCGCCAAGCAGGCCGGCGTCCCGGTGGTGCCGGGCAGCGAGCTGCCGCTCAAGAACGAGGCGGAGGCGCTGGACGTCGCCGACGAGGCCGGCTATCCGGTGATCTTCAAGGCGTCGGCGGGCGGCGGCGGCCGCGGCATGCGCATCGTGCGCGAGCACGCCGGCGCCGCGCAGGCGTTCGCCGCCTGTCAGGCGGAGGCCGGCGCCGCCTTCGGCTCTTCCGAGATCTACTGCGAAAAGTACGTCGAGCAGGCGCGGCACGTCGAGGTGCAGGTGCTCGGCGACCGCAACGGGATGCGCGTGCACCTCGGCGAGCGCGACTGCTCCGTCCAGCGGCGCCACCAGAAACTCATCGAGGAGTCGCCGGCGCCCTCGCTGTCGGCAGAGACGCGGGCGGGGCTGCAGCGCGCGGCGCTGCTGGCGGCGGCGGCCGTGAACTACGTCAGCGCGGGGACCGTGGAATTCCTCGTCGACGCCGAGGGCGGCTACTACTTCATCGAGATGAACACGCGCATCCAGGTCGAGCACCCGGTGACGGAGACGATCACGGGCCTCGACCTCATCCGCGAGCAGATCCGCATCGCCGCCGGCGAGCCGCTCGGCTATCGTCAGGAGGGCATCCGCTTCTCAGGGCACTCGATCGAATGCCGGATCAACGCCGAGGACCCCGACACGTTCGTGCCGAGTGCGGGCCGCGTGACGGCGTGGGTGCCGCCGGGCGGCCTGGGTGTGCGCGTGGACAGCCACCTGATGGCGCCGTACTCGGTGCCCCCCTTCTACGACTCGCTGCTCGGCAAGATCATCGTCCGGGGCGACGACCGCGCGGAGGCGATCGGGCGCATGCGCCGCGCGCTCCGGGAGACGGTGATCGAGGGGGTGAAGACCACCATCCCCTTCCACCTGAAGATCCTGAGCGATCCCGCCTTCGTCGAGGGCCGGTTCACCAGCGCGGACGGCGCCCGCCTGCACCCCTGATGGACCCGACGCTGTACGTCGTCCTGGACCGGACGGCGGCGCGCGGGCGGGATCTCGACGAGCTCCTCAGCGCCGTCATCGAGGGCGGCTGCCGCATGGTGCAGCTCCGGGAGAAGGACTGGCCGTCCGGCCGTCTCTGGCCCCTGGCGCGCCGGCTCCGTGAGCGCTGCGGGCGAGCCGGGGTCACCTTCGTCGTCAACGATCGCGTGGACCTCGCGGTGGCCGTCGAGGCCGACGGGGTCCATGTCGGCCAGGACGACCTGCCCGCCCGCGCCGCGCGCCCGCTGCTGCGCGCCGGCATGCTGCTCGGCGTCTCGACGCACGACCTCGCGCAGGCGCGCGCCGCGCGCGCCGACGGCGCCGACTACGTCGCGGTCGGCTCGATGTTCGCGAGCGCGACCAAGCCCGACTTTCAGCTGGTGGGTCCCGACCTGATCCGGAAACTCCGCGGCGAGATCCGCGTTCCTCTCATAGGGATCGGCGGCATCACGCACGACAACGTGGCCGAGGTCGTGCGGGCCGGCGCCGACGGGGTGGCAGTCATCTCGGCGGTGTGCGCGGCGCCCGATCCGGCGTCGGCCACGCGGCGCTTCCTCGAGCTCATCCGAAGCGCGCGAGCGGCTTGACCGCCCGCACGCCGCCGCTATAATTGGCGGCGCGCGCAAACCCTCGATTCCTCAACGCTCAAGGAGGGACTCCATGAATCCGACACGCATCCGCAGCGTCCTCGCCATCGGGGCGGCGCTGGCCCTCGCCCTCCTGCCGCTGGGGTCGGGGCCCGCCGCCCAGGGCAAGGGGACGATCAAGATCGCCACGCAGAGCCCGCTCAGCGGCGGCCAGGCGGCGCTCGGCGAGGGCATCAAGCTGGGCACGCAGCTCGCCGTCGAGAAGTTCAAGGGCAACCTCGAGAAGGCCGGCTTCAGGGTCGAGCTGGTGCCCTACGACGACCAGGCCAAGCCCGACGTCGGCGTGGCCAACGCGAAGAACATCATCGCCGACAAGAACATCATGGTCGTCATCGGCCACCTGAACTCCGGCGTGGCCATCCCCTCGTCGGAAGTCTACAAGGAAGACTCGCTCCCGATGATCTCCCCGGCGAACACCAACGAGAAGGTCACCGACCGCGGGTATCCGAACGTCAATCGCGTCTGCGGGCGCGACGACGTGCAGGGCCCCGTGGGCGCCGAGTTTGCCGCCGGCACCCTGAAAGTCAAAACGGCCTACGTGCTCCACGACAAGACGACCTACGGCCAGGGCGTCGCGGAGGCGTTCAAGAAGGACCTCGAGAAGAAGGGCGTGAAGATCATCGGCTTCGAGGGCACGGAGGAGAAGTCGAACTTCGACCCGATCATCACCCCGATCAAGGCCAAGAATCCCGACCTCGTCTATTTCGGCGGGATCTACGACCAGGGCGCGCCCTTCTTCAAGCAGGCGCGCGAGAAGGGCGTGAAGGCGAAGTTCCTCGGCCCCGACGGCATGGACTCCTCGGACTTCGTCAAGATCGGCGGCAAGGTGGTGGTGGGCACGTACTACACCACGGCCGCGGCTCCGGCCTCCAGCCCGCAGGCCAAGCAGTTCGGCGAGGAGTTCAAGAAGAAGTACGGCAAGAATCCCGAGCCGTACGCCGCCGAGTCCTACGTCGCCACCGCCATCGCCATCAAGGCGCTGGAGGACGTCACCAAGGGCGGCAAGGCCCCCACCCGCGAGGCGGTCGCCGCCTCGATTCGCAAGGTGAAGTACAACGGCATGACGGGCACGATCGAGTTCGACGACAAGGGCGATCCGAAAAAGGCGTCCTATTACGTCATGCAGGTCAGCAGCGACAACCCCGAGAAATGGAGCGAGAACAAGGAAGCGAAGCGACTCGCCATCGCCGCCCCGGCGATGAAGAAGTAAGCCTCTTCTGCGGCGGCGTCGCCGGGTGGTCGACCGGGACGCCGCCGCCGACCGTCCCATGGACTTCGAACTCCTCGTCGGGATCTTTCCTCAAGTTCTGCTCGACGGCCTCCTGCTCGGCTTCATGTACGCGCTCATCGCGCTCGGCTACACGATGGTGTACGGCGTGCTCGAGTTCATCAACTTCGCCCACTCCGAGATCTTCATCGTCGGCGCCTTCGTGGGCGTCGAAATATTATTGTCCCTGAAGAACGTGGGCGTGCTCGAGACGCTGCCCTGGCCCCTCGTGCTCCTGGGCGTCATGCTGGCAGGCATGCTGGCGAGCGGGGCGCTGGCCGTGTCCATCGAGCGCATCGCCTACCGCCCGCTGCGCGCGGCACCGCGGCTCATCCCGTTGATCTCGGCCATCGGCATGTCGTTCTTCCTGCAGGACGTCATCCGCCTCGTGGAGTCGCTCTGGCGCAACGCGTTCAACCTCGTGTATCCGACGCTCGAGCCGCTGAACGTTCGGTACGAGCTGACGTCGACGATCGACGTCTCCGCCAAGTCGCTGGTCGTGATCGTGGCGGCGCTGCTCATGCTCTGGGGTCTGCACGCGCTCGTGAACCGGACGAAGATCGGCACCGCCATCCGGGCCGTCGCGGAGGACCAGGCGGCAGCCAGCCTGATGGGTATCGACGTCAACCGGATCATCTCGCTCACGTTCCTCATCGGCGGCGCGATGGGCGGCGCGGCCGGCGTCTTGTTCGGCGTGCAGTACAGCCTCATCAACCCATACACGGGGTTCATCCCCGGCCTGAAGGCGTTCACGGCGGCCGTGCTCGGCGGCATCGGCAATATCCCGGGCGCGATGCTGGGCGGGATCGTGCTCGGGCTTCTGGAGGCATTCGCGGCCTCCTACTTGTCGCTGCTCACCGGTGGTGCCTTCGGCGCCGAGTACAAGGACATCTTCGCCTTCTCCGTCCTCATCCTGATTCTGATCTTCCGCCCGAAGGGCCTCCTGGGCGAAGTGGTCCGAGAGCGCGCGTGATCCGCGCCGCGGCGGCGGTGGCGTGCGTGGCCCTCTCCAGCGCCGCCGTCGCCCTCTTTCCCCGCTCGATCCTCCTCTTCCTGGTCTTTCAGACGAGCCTGCTCTATGCCTACGTCGCGCGGATCCCGGGCTGGCTGCGCGCGGCTTTGCTCGCGGCCGCGCTGCTCGTGCTCATGCCGGTGATCGGCACCTACAACGGCTACTACCTGGAAGTCGCCACGCAGGTCGGCATCTTCGTGGCGCTCGCGCTCGGGCTCAACATCGTCGTGGGCCTGGCGGGGCTGCTCGACCTCGGCTACGTCGCCTTCTTCGCCGTCGGCGCCTACTCGTGGGCGATCTTCGGCTCGCCGCACGCCAATGTGCTCTTCGGTGGCAGTGGCTTTCCCCTGCCCTCCTGGTGGTTCTATCCGTTCCTGGTGATCGGCCTCACCGTAGCGGCCGGGGCCGGCGTGCTGCTCGGGCTCCCGGTGCTCCGGCTCCGCGGCGACTACCTGGCCATCGTGACCCTGGGCTTCGGCGAGGTGATCCGCGTCCTCGCCAACAACCTCGACAAGCCGATCAACGTCACGAACGGGCCGCGCGGCATCACGCCCATCTCGCGCCCGCCCCTGCCCGTCGAGATCTCGTATGCGGTCGGCTTCTACTTCCTCGTTCTGCTCATCGTCGTGGTGGTCGTCCTCGTCAACCGCCGGCTGGAGGACTCGCACATCGGACGCGCCTGGGAGGCCATGCGCGAGGATGAGCTGGCCGCACAGGCGATGGGCGTGCCGCTCGTGCGCGCCAAGCTCCTCGCCTTCGCCGCCGGCGCCTCGTTCGCCGGCGTCATGGGCGTCGTCTTCTCGGCCAAGCAGGTCTTCATCAATCCGGAGTCGTTCACCTTCCTCGAGTCCATCGGCGTGCTGGCCATGGTGATCCTCGGCGGCATGGGCAGTATCCCGGGCGCGATCATCGGCGCCACCGTGGTGACGGTGCTCAATCTCCAGGTGCTCAAGGGGCTGTCGCTCTGGCTCAACGAGCTCAAGAACGCCGGCGTCACGATCCTCGGCTACAACCTGGCGAGCCTGCCCACGCAGCTCGAGCCCGCCAAGTACGAGCGGATGATCTTCGGCCTCATCCTCGTCCTCATGATGATCTTCCGCCCTCAGGGCATCTTCCCCGCGCGACGGCGACAGCGTGAGCTGGGCGAGCCCTGAGCCCGCGGGTGGCCGAGGCATGAGCGCGCTCTTCGAGGCGGTGGACGTCACCAAGACCTTCGGCGGGCTCACCGCCCTGCAGCGCGTGGGCTTCGCCGTCGACGGCGGCATCGCCTCGATCATCGGCCCCAACGGCGCCGGCAAGACGACGCTCTTCAACGTCTTCACGGGCCTCTACCGGCCGGACGGGGGCACCGTGCGGTTCCGCGGCGAGCCGTTGGTCGGCCTGCGGCCGGACGAGATCACCGCGCGCGGCGTCTGCCGCACGTTCCAGAACATCCGCCTCTTCGCCAACATGACCGCGGCCGAGAACGTACTGGTCGGCATGCACGCGCGCATCCGGCTCGGGCTGCGCGACGTGCTCACGCGCGGGCCGCGCTTCGTCGAGACCGAGCGCGAGCTCTGGCAGCGCGCCGCCGCGCTGCTCGAGCGCGTGGGGCTGCGCGGCAAGGCGAACGATGTCGCGCGGAGCCTGCCGTACGGCGAGCAACGACGGCTCGAGCTGGCGCGCGCGCTCGCCTCCGAGCCCGCCCTGCTCCTGCTCGACGAGCCGACGGCGGGCATGACGCAGGTGGAGGCGGGAACGCTGATGACGCTGCTCCGGCGACTCGTCGACGAGCTGACCCTCGCCATCGTCCTCATCGAGCACAACATGCGCGTGGTGATGGAGGTCTCCGACCGGGTCACCGTGCTCGATCACGGCGAGAAAATCGCCGAGGGGCCGCCGCGCGACGTCCAGGCCGACCCGCGCGTGATCGAGGCGTACCTGGGCCGTCGCGCCTCCTCCGGCCACGCCGGGCCGTAGCCATGCTGCAGCTGGAGGGCCTGGACGTGTACTACGGCGAGATCCACGCCCTGCGCGGTGTGGCCCTCGAGGTGCGCGGCGGCGAGATCGTGACGCTGCTCGGCAACAACGGCGCCGGCAAGTCCACCACCCTCAAGAGCATCTCGGGACTGCTGATTCCGCGCCGCGGCGGCGTCGTCTTCGACGGCCGCCCGCTGGCCGGCGTGCCCGCGCACGAGATTGTCGCACGCGGCATCGCGCACGTGCCGGAGGGCCGGCGGATCTTCAACCGGCTCACCGTCCGAGAGAACCTCACCATGGGCGCCTATCTGCGCACCGACGCCGACGTGGAGGCCGACCTCGACCGCGCGTTCGAGCTGTTTCCCCGCCTGAAGGAGCGCGTGACCCAGGTGGCCGGCACGCTCTCGGGCGGCGAGCAGCAGATGCTCGCCATCGCGCGCGCGCTCATGGCGCGCCCGCGGCTGCTCCTGCTCGACGAGCCGTCGATGGGACTGGCCCCGGTGCTCGTCGAGCAGATCTTCGCGACCATCGATTCCATCAACCGGCAGGGGACGACGATGCTGCTGGTCGAGCAGAACGCCGCCATGGCCCTGTCCATCGCGCACCGCGGCTACGTGCTCGAGACGGGCGCGGTGGTGCTGTCGGGCACCGCCGGCCAGCTCGCCGAGAACGCGGAAGTGCGGCGCGCCTATCTGGGAGAGTGACGACCATGCGAACGGAAGGCCTGGACTTCGAGGGACACAAGGTGGGTGCCGTCTACCGCACGCTCGCGCGCACCGTGTCCGAGACGGACATCGTCACCTTCGTCAACCTCTGCGGCTTCGTCGAGCCGCTCTTCATCGACATGGAGTACGTCAAGCGCGAATCCGTCTTCACGCGCCGCGCCGCCCCGGGCGCGCTCACGTTCTCGCTGTCCGAGGGGCTCATCATGCAGACGGGGCTGATCCACGGCACCGGCATGGCGTACCTCGGCGGTGAGCTCCGGATCGTGGCGCCGGTGCTGGAAGGGGACACGATCCGGGTGGAGATCGAAGTGGCCGACAAGCGCGAGACGAAGAAGACGGACCGCGGCATCGTGACCTACCGGCACCGCGTCCTCAACCAGCGCGACGAGGTCGTGCTCGAGGCGCGCGTGCAGCGGATGATCCGTCGGACCGGCACGGCGGTGAGATCGTGAGCGACGTCGGCCGCATCGTGCAGCTGAGCGTGTCGAACGGCGGCGTGCCCAAGCGCGCCGTGCAACACGCGCACGTGACGGCGCTCGGTCTCGAGGGCGATGCCCACCGGGACAGGGAGCACCACGGCGGCCCCGAGCGCGCCGTCTGCCTCTTCGCGCTGGAGGCGATCCACGAGCTGCAGGCCGAGGGGCATCCCATCGTCCCGGGCGCGCTCGGCGAGAACGTGACGCTCGAGGGGCTCGACTGGTCAGCCGTGCTGCCGGGCGCGCGCCTGCGACTGGGCGACGAGGTGGTGCTCGAGGTCACGCGCTATACCACGCCGTGCTTCAACATCCGGCCTGCGTTCCGTGACGGAGACTACTCACGGGTCTCGCAGAAGCGGCATCCGGGTCGGAGCCGCGTCTACGCGCGCGTGGTGACGCCCGGAACGCTCCATGACGGCGATCCGGTCCGCCTGCTCCGATGACGCCCCGGAGAGGTCTCAGGAAGGCGGAGGCGTCGCTTGGGGAAGGTCTGTGGGCGCGCGCAGCCCGGTGCGCGGCCGGGGGTCAGCCGCGCGACGATTCGCCGCGGGGCGAGTCGCCGACGGCGACGACCACGAGGGCGCCCGGCGCCGCCGTGGGCTGGACGCCGCGCCCGTACGCTGCGACGTCGTTGACGAGCCAGCCGCCGCACGGCGTGCTCTCGTCCAGTTGACCGCGGATGGCCGCCCACTCCTCGCGGGCGGCGGAGCCGAGCCGCGCGTGACGCTCGGCCGTCTCCACGACGAGCACGAGCCGCGCGGGCCGGCCGTCGAGCCGCTTGACCGCCGTCAGCGTCGCGTCGGCTGCGCCGTGCACGAGCGCTTCGGTCGACGGCTCGCCGGTCGCGTCGCTCCAGCCGAGACCGGTCGCGTAGGACGCCTCGAGACACGCCACGCTCACGCGCGGCTCGGCGCTGTCGTGGCCGCCGTAGAGAACCGGCGAGCCCAGCACGCCGCACACGGTACGCATCTTAGGCCCCATGAAGTCACGCCAGGAGTCGAGGAACCGCAACGCGGAGTCGCTCGAATCCGAACGCCCGAAGGCGATGCCGACTCCGCGCGGATAACGCGCGCGGAACGGCCAGCCCGAGAGCACCAGACGGGCCGCCGCCTGACCGGCGGCGGCGAGATCGCGGCCACTTGTGGCCGCCACCCCGCTCGCTGCGCCGTCCGCGTTCGCCACGCAGACGACCAGCGCACCTGACTTCATGGGGCCGTCATCCGTTAGAAGCGAGGCGGACGCGCCACCCGCGACCTGGATTCGTCCCAGCACGCCCCGGGCCTCCGCCATCGCGTCGCCGGCCGGTGCGGCCGTGATCACGAGGGCGAGGTGCGGCGTCGCGCCGTGCAGGCGTGAAGCCGCGGTGGCGGCCGCGCGCGTCACCGCGTCGCGCCCGCCGGAAGCGTACCCGAGACCGATCTCCAACGTCGAGGATGTCGGTCCGCTCAGTGTCGTCGTCATGTCGGGGGAGACGATGCACCGGGGGTGCCAAAGCGGAAGTATCAGGGAACATTGATAATTAAGGTGATTGAAAACTTGAACGTGTCCGGGCGGCACACACGCAATGACACGTTTCGGCACGACCAGAACGCCTAGATCGAGAACCACCACGGGCGGGTTAGAGGAGCGTCACGGGTATCGAGGAGAGCGCCACGGCTTCGCTGGGGCGCTCCGAGCGTATGGGGGGGTTGGGGAGCTATTTCGGGGCCCCATCACCTGTGGCGATGATCGAGGCGCGCCACGGCTTTGCCGGGGCGCGACGAGCGATGGGGGGTTGGGGGGCCATTTCGGGGCCCCCAATACTAAAGGACCCCGTACTCCTTGAGCCGGCGGTAGATCGTACGGCGCGAGATGCCCAGGGCTTTGGCGGCCGCCTCTTTGTCATCCTTGAACACGGCGAGCGCCTTGAGAATGAGCTCTCGCTCCACGTCGGCCAGGGCCGGGACGCTCTCCGGCGACGTTACCGGCGTCGAGGCCATCGGCGTCTTGCTGAGGCTCGGCAGGTCGTTCAGGGCGATCTGCTCGCGGGCGCCCATGGCGAAGGCGCGCTCGATGAGGTTCTCGAGCTCGCGGACATTGCCGGGAAACGTGTAGGCCGACAGCGCGGCCAGCGCCTCGGGCGCGACCCCGCGCACGTCGCGATGGAAACGCTTGTTGAACCGGCGCAGGAAGTGGTTGATCAGCGACGGAATGTCCTCGCGGCGCTCGCGCAGCGGCGGCAGCGTCACGCGCACCACGTTCAGCCGGTAGAAGAGATCCTGGCGGAACGACCCCTCCGTCATCGCGCGCTCGAGGTCGCGGTTGGTGGCGGCGATCACCCGGACGTCGACGGGAAACGCCTTCGTCGAGCCGACCGGCCGCACCTGCATCTCCTGGAGAACCCGCAAGAGCTTGACCTGGAGCGCGGGAGACAATTCAGCAATTTCGTCCAGGAAGATCGTCCCCTCATCGGCGCCGCGGAAGAGACCGAGGGCGTCGGCCACCGCGCCCGAAAACGCACCGCGCACGTGGCCGAAGAACTCGGATTCCAGGAGGTCTTGCGGGATCGCGCTGCAGTTCACCGGGATGAACGGGCGCTTGGCGCGCGAGGACAGCCGATGAATGGCCGCCGCCACCAGCTCCTTGCCCGTGCCGCTCTCGCCCTCGATGAGCACCGGCGAGTCGGTCACCGCGACCTTGCCGATGATCTCCTTGACGCGCTCCATCGGCACCGAGGTGCCGATCAGCTCGTTGACGGTCAACTCCTCGCCCAGCCGGGCGCGCAGCGTGTGGATCTCGCCGCGCAGGAACTTGCGCTCCATCATCCGGGACATCAGGTGACGGAGCTCGTCGAGGATCAGCGGCTTGGAGAGGTAGTCGTAGGCGCCTTCCTTGAGGGCCTGCACCGCCGAGGCGATCGTCGGATAGCCGGTCATCATGACGACTTCGATCGACTCGTCCTGCTTCTTCACCTCGCGCAGCAGCTCGAGGCCGCTCATGTCGGGCATGCGAATGTCCGTGATGAGCGCATCGAAGAGCTCGCTCTTCAGCACGCCGAGCGCCTCGGTGGCGGAGGCGGCCGTCGTAACGTGGTAGCCCCATTGGTTGAGTGCTTCTTTCAACAGGACCAGAATCGAGCGCTCGTCGTCGACGACCAGGATCTTTGCGGGTTCCATGTCTTAGCCGACTTTAGCACGTTGGGGTGTCAAACTGACAAGGAATCGTATCCGGCAGGGCGGGCGCCGGTTGCGCAGGTGCGCTTGGTATGTTAGCGTGGCGCTTGACTTTTCAGGAGGGAGACCCCGCATGGCCGATGCTGCCGTCCATCTGACGGAAAAGAATTTCGACGAGACCCTCGCCCAGCACGACGGACTCGTGATGGTGGACTTCTGGGCCGAATGGTGTGGCCCCTGCCGCGCGATCGCCCCCCTCCTCGAGGAGCTGGTGCGGGACTCCGCGGGGCGCATCACCCTGGCGAAGGTCAACGTGGACGAGAACCACGCGCTGGCAGCCCGCTATGCGATCCGGTCGATTCCCACGGTCCTCTTCGTTCGTCAGGGCAAGGTGGTGGACCAGCTCATCGGCGCCGTGCCCAAGGCGAAGATCAAGGAGAAGCTGGACGCGCTCGCCTAGCGCGTCGACGCTTGCCGTCGCATCAGCGCCGCCGGCTTAGCCATCCCGACGCTTTCCCCCACCCGTGACGAGTTCCGTGAGCTCGCCGGACAGGGCAACCTCGTGCCCGTGTTCGCCGAGCTGCCGGCGGACCTCGACACCCCCCTGTCGGCGTACCTGAGACTGCGGCCCGGCCCGTTCGCGTTCCTGCTGGAGTCCGTGGAGGGCGGCGAAAAGTGGGCCCGCTATTCATTCCTCGGCAGCGATCCGCACACGGTCCTCAGCGCCAAGAACGAGCGGATCACGCTGCGGCGCGGGGACCGCACCGAGCGCCTGCCCGATGGCGATCCGCTCGAGGCGCTGCGCGGGCTGCTGCGCGAGTTTTCACCGGTAGCGGTGCCGGGCCTGCCCCGCTTCCAGGGCGGCGCCGTCGGCTACCTCGCGTACGACATGGTTCGTCACATGGAGCGGCTGCCGGCGACGGCGCGCGACGACCTCGGGCTGCCCGACGCCGTGTTCATGCTCAGCGACACGCTGCTCGTCTTCGATAACCTGCGCCACCGCCTCCTGGTCATGGCCAACGCGCACATCGGCAAACGCGATCCGGCGTCGCTCGACGCCGCCTACGACCGCGCCGCCGTGAAGATCGGCATGACGCTGGCGAAGCTCGCGCGGCCGGCGCGGGCGCCGGCGCCGCTGCCCCTGACGCCGCCCGGGCCCCTGCTCGCCCTCGGCGAGGATGGCTTTACCTCCACGATGGACGAGGACACGTTCACCGACGCCGTGGGCCGCGCCAAGGAATACATCGCCGCCGGCGACGCCTACCAGATCGTGCTCGCGCGCCGGCTCGACTGCCGGCTGGCGGCCGACCCGTTCACCATCTATCGGGCGCTGCGGACGATCAACCCGTCGCCGTATCTCTTCTTCCTGCGCCTGGGCAAGACGACGATCGTGGGCTCGTCGCCGGAGGTGCTGGTGCGCGTCGAGGGCGACCGGATCGAGGAACGGCCGATCGCCGGCACGCATCCCCGCGGAGCGACCGAGGCCCAGGACCTCGCGATCGAGCAGCAGATGAAGACCGATCCCAAGGAGCGCGCCGAGCACGTGATGCTCGTGGACCTCGGCCGCAACGACGTCGGGCGCGTGGCGGAGCTGGGCTCCGTGAAGGTGACGGAGTTCATGGCGACCGAGCGTTACTCACACGTCATGCACCTGGTGAGCCACGTGATCGGCCGGCTGCGCGCCGGCGTCGACGCCTTCGACGTTTTACGCGCGTGCTTCCCGGCCGGCACCGTGTCGGGCGCCCCCAAGATCCGCGCGATGGAGATCATCGACGAGATCGAGCCGACGCGCCGCGGGCCGTACGCGGGGGCGGTGGGCTACGTGGCGTACTCCGGCAACCTCGACTCCTGCATCACGATCCGCACGATCGTCTGCCACGGCGACCGCGCCTCCGTCCAGGTCGGCGCCGGCATCGTCGCCGATTCCGATCCGAAGACCGAATGGCTCGAGACGTGCTCGAAGGCGCGCGGCCTGATCCTGGCCCTGCGCATGGCGGCGGCGGGGCCCCGCGCATGATCCTCGTCATCGACAACTACGACTCGTTCACCTACAACCTCGTGCAGTACCTCGGCGAGCTGGGCGCCGAGCTGCGCGTGGTCCGCAACGACGCTGTCGACGCCGACGGCGTGGCGGCGCTCGCCCCCGAG
>Ga0137409_10003293_pt1 | contig 17139 bp, 13 predicted proteins | sample CZODoug1_16funga_FD_122059 | JGI IMG/M metagenome (GOLD analysis project Ga0137409, IMG submission 122059) | Vadose zone soil fungal communities from Angelo Coast Range Reserve, California, USA - CZODoug1_16fungal (Hybrid Assembly) | ecosystem: Environmental > Terrestrial > Soil > Vadose zone... | reverse complement strand
CCGGAAGCACGGGGGAGCGAAACAGCGGCCCGCGCGCGGCCGCCCAGTTGCGATTGCCCTGGATGGTGTTGATCTCACCGTTGTGGGCCAGGAATCGATACGGATGAGCGAGGCGCCACTGCGGCAGGGTGTTGGTCGAGAAGCGCTGGTGAAACACGGCGACCGCCGTCGCGAGCCGCTCGTCCTGCAGGTCGGGGTAGAACTGCGTCAGGTGCTGGGGCATCACCATGCCCTTGTAGGTGAGCGTCGAAGCCGAGAGGCTCGGCACGTAGAAAAACGGATCTTTGCGCTCGAGCACCTTCTCGGTACGCCGCCGGGCGAGAAACAGCTTGCGGTTGAACGACGCTTCGTCGATGTCGAGCCGGCAGTTCACGAACACATGCTCGATGCGCGGCAGCGTCTTCAGCGCCTCCTCGCCACAAGCGTCCGGGTCGATCGGCACTACGCGCCAACCGGCCACTTCCAGCTCTTCACGCTGCAGCTGGGTCTCGAGCGCCGCGCGTGCGCGCTGTGCCTGATCCTCGAAGCGGCTGAGGAATACGCAGCCGACCGCGAAGCGTTCGGCGAGATCGATCCCGGCTTGCGTGGCGATCGCCTCGAGAAAGACTCTTGGCATCTTGAGCAGCAATCCGCAGCCGTCGCCTGTCTTGCCGTCGGCGGCAATCGCGCCGCGATGCGTGAGCCGATTGAGCGAGGTGATCGCGGTGCGCACGATCCAATGGCTAGGCTGATCGTCGAGGCTCGCAATCAGCCCGAAGCCGCAGCTGTCGCGTTCGTAGTCAGGATCGAAGAGACCCTGGATGCCGATCGATTGCATGGTGTCCCCAAAGCAGCAACACGGCCCGATGGGACCGTGGAATTTCCAGCCGTCCGGCCCGAAGCCGGACTCAACGTCGACGGAAGTGGAGCCGCAGGTGCATTCGCGCCGGGATGGCGCATCGAGACGGCTCTGGGGACCGCACGGATGGTTTCGAACGCACTGCAGACATGGATGGGGATCATACTGGCCGAGACCCGGTCGTCAATGCTGCAGTGCGCCTACTTGAGTGCGACGCAGCAATGCTTGGCAGCTTAAAGGGTTAAATCCACGTGCCCCGGCAGTGCAACATCCGCTGGGCTCTGGTTGTCCATCTCATTGGCGAGCGCCTCTCGGGGAACTCTAATGGACAGACGCATCATCGGGCTCTACGACGAATACACGCACGCGTCCCTCGACCGCCGCGTGTTCCTGGAGCGGCTCGCCTCCCTGGCGGGCGGCATGTCCGCCGCGCTTGCGCTCGTCCCACTGTTGCAGCCGAACGTCGCAGCAGCTGCGCAAGTGCCGGAGGATGACGATCGCTTGCACTGTCGCAAGGTCGATCTCAGCAACGATCCCCAGGGCCTGCGTGGATACCTCGCGGCTCCCCGGAAAGGAAAGAAATGGCCGGCGGTATTGGTCATCCACGAGAACCGCGGACTGAATCCGCACGTCGAGGACGTGACGCGACGGCTGGGCATCGCCGGCTACTTCGCCCTCGCTCCTGATTTCCTGTCAGCACTCGGCGGCACGCCGAGCGATGAGGACCAGGCACGCGAACTGATAGGCAAGCTCAACGCGGACCAGGTCTTAAGCGATGCGATGACTGCCGCCGCCTGGTTGCGCGATTCGACGGAATCGACCGGACATGTCGGCGCAGTAGGTTTCTGCTGGGGCGGGGGTCTCGTCGGTCGCCTCGCCACGGCGGACGAGAACCTCAATGCGGCCGTCGTGTTCTACGGTCGTGTGCCGCCGCTAGAAGACGTATCAAAGATCAAGGCGTCCCTGTTGCTTCACTACGCGGGACTCGACAATCGCATCGACGCCGACCTTCCAGCGTTCCGCAAGGCGTTGGACGATGCCCACGTTCGTTACCAGTTGTACATGTACGAGAACGTCGATCACGCGTTTCACAACGACACCTCGGCCGCGCGCTACAACGCGGCTGCAGCCACCCTCGCCTGGCAGCGCACGCTCGACTTCTTCGCGCACAACCTGAAGTGACCCTGAGGGCAAATCGGCTCGAAGCCGTAAGCCACGAAATCCAGGAGTGACCGGCCTGTTCGCGTCAGCCGCGATTGACCGCAGAGTTTGCGTCGCTACGATCACCGCGCCACAGGCCGCTGGCGTTGAAAGCGCGCCAACCCCAGGGCAACCAGCGTAGCAGCGCAAAACTGAGCCAAAGGGCCCAGGCCAACATCGCGAGCTTGTACCACCACAAGGAGACGCTGATGACTCCCGGCTGGGGAAGGACGCCCGCGGACTGGTCGAGGAACCAGCTGAAGAGGTTTCCCCCGCTGCCCGCGCCACGAATGCGCATGTCCGGCGTGCTCAGCAGGCCGTATGGAATCGCCGAGACCAGGCTGAAGAGGGCAATGGCGGACAGGAGCCCAAGACCGACCTGGCTCCAGTTGAACAGGAGGCGGTTTGGCGTCCCGCTCCAGCGCGAGCGCCACTGCATGGCGAAGATCCAGACGGCGAAGAGCAGCAGCACGCTCCAGGAAAATGTGCTGAGGCCCAGTCCGAGCAGCAGCCATTCGTGCATACGCAACGGCGAATGCTGCGAGCGGCCGAGCACCAGGGCGATGACGATGAACACGAGCAGCTCGCCCCAGAACAGGATTGCCGGCCCGACTCCCGGGCCCATCGCGAACAGGATCCAACGATCCTCGGGCAACGTCAGCTGCGTGTGGATGTTGCTGCTCGGACTGCCGAGGTCGATCGCGGGCGCGCGGGTGCGCACCCGCACGCCAGTATCGCTCTGCCATTGGACGTTGAGCTGATGAGCTCCCGGCAGCAGGGCAATCGCGAGTTCTCCCTTCTCCGGCCGCAAGGCCACGCTTTGACCATCGACCTGCACGCTCCTCACGTGCGCATCCCCGGGAACTCTGAGGACGTGACGTCCTCCCTGGGTGCTGCGATAGCGCACGGTGAGCGCTGTGTCCGTAGAGCGCTTGCCGACCTGCACTTCGGTGCTGACGCCGTCGAAAGCGAGGGTTGCGCCCTCCGCTGCCTCGGGACGCACGACGCGGACCGTCAATTGCTCTCCGGCACGCGGGTGGTATTCGTAGACCCAGCTCTCCTGGACCTGCACCGGAAGCACAGCCGGCGTGCCCTCGAAGCGGGCATTCCACTCCGGGCTGACATCGAACTGCCAGATCTCGGCGCGAGCGGCGTCGGCAGAATTCTTGAGCGTCAGCACGTCGGCGCGCGACAGGCCGGAATTCCACGAGACGACAGGCTCACCGGCGGGCATCGCGACCTGGGCGTTCCCATCGGCGACCTCGACGCCTTCAGTCAGCACCGATTCGCCGCCGAGCAACGGCACCTTCACCGTGAAAGCGCCCTTTTCCGGTGCCAGCCGCTCGACTGTGGTGTTGATCGTCCAATCGAGTCCCAGCATCACGTGGCGTGTCACGCGTACGAAGGGCGCGAATTGCATCGATGCCTCGACGCGCGCCACCTGGCCCGCAGCCATCTTGCGCACGAGCTCGAGCGTATTGGTCAGCAGCCGCTCATCGCTCACACCGGAAGCCTCCCAACCCTCGACGCGCACTTCGATGCTCCGGGGCTGCTGCGGGAACACGATCTGCACACTTTCGGCGGCAACGATTCGACCGCCGAGCCGCACCACGTGCGCGCCCGCGCGCAGCGGCACCCACAGTCGTTGACCGGGGTCGCGGAAAAGGCCGCCATTCGGCTGGCCGTCGACACTGATCGTTTCCGGCTCCCAGCGTCCACTCGCGGCTGGTACTGGTACGGCAACCGCTGTCAGCGCACTCACGTCGAGCTCGATCTCGAGTTGCTGTGGCGTGCCGACGACGCGGGCGGCAGTGATCTCCGCACAGGCGGGCACGCATTCGGGGGCGCGTGTGAGCCGCGCCTTGAGATCATTCAGAAGCGTGGCATCGGGAAGTTCGGCTCGGGCGCCGTGCGGCGCTCCGAGAGCGCCGAGCATACCGAGGGCGAGCAACCAGCCCGCGGACGATGTGCCGAAGCGCGGCAGCCGCGGCCAACTTTGTGGCCAGCCGTAGGCGAAGCGCATGAGCACGACCAACAGCGCCGCGAGAAGCGCGATTCCCACCAGCCGCCAAAGAGAAAGCCAGAAGGGTGTCGCGATCAGGAAGTGCAATTTCTGCCCGGCGTCGACCGGGCCCGACCACGAGTAGGGCTGCGCAACGAATTGCCATTCGGGAATTCCCGGTCCGGCCTGCAGCAGCGTCCCCGGTGCGTATCTTTCCGCGGGCTTGGAGTACCTTCCGCTCGCAAAGGAGGATCCAGTGACAACGGCTTGCTCGAGACGATCAGCCTTGCCGAGACTACGCATCAGTCCTACGTCCTTGCGCTCGTTCTCCCTGGTGACCGGCGCCTCAGAAGCGGGCGCATTCACCGCTTGTGGTGGAGGTGCTGGTACCGCAGGGAAATACAGTTCGCCGGTATCGAGCTGCGGATAGATTGCAAGGCGCGCCTGGCTGGCGACGAACGGCACGAGGGCAATCACCAGCACCGCCGCGCTCACCGCGCGATAGATCGAGGCCAGGAAGCGCAGCCTCCCTTCCGGGGCTTCGCGCGCCAACACGAGCGCGATCAGAAAGTTCACCCACAGCCAGATCATGCCGTGGCTGTCGTGGTGCGTCAGGACCAGCCCGCCGAGCGCAAGCAAACCGACCCGCCAACCCAGCAGTCGCGAGATCGCGAGAGTGGCGATCAGTACCAGGAACATGTCGAGCAGGCGCCAGCGTTCGATCCATGCCCCGGGTGCACTATCCGCGCCGAGCGCCGCGATCAGGCGATGACCCGGGGGAAGGTGCAGCATTCCACTGACGTTCGTGAAGCGGCTCTGCCAGCCTGTGGCTGGCATGGCGGACCCGGCGGCGATGCGACTCACCGTTTGCAAGTTCACGTTCGGGGAACGCACTTCGATTCCGCTGGCCTCGTTCGTCGCTCCCTTCGTGACCAGCAGGTTCTCCTCGGCGACGCGTGCGCTCAGCAGGCGGTAGGGCTCGAGCATGTCGAGTCGCCAGTCCTGGCGCATGCTGCCGCTGATCGAATCCACCGCCGTGAATCCCTGGTGCGTGAAGTCGAACCACAGCACGCGCGAGAGCGCGAGCTGGTTGTCATCGGTAGTCGCGAGCCCGCGGCTGCGTTCGACGATCTTGACCTCCGCATCCTGTCCGACGCGGTAGCTCGGAAACTGGCGCCACTCCTCGGGCACGTTCGCCTGACCCGGATCGATGGACTCAACGCCTTCGACGGCGGCGACCCTGAGACGATCGATGGCCTCGAAACTCCAGATCTCATCGTTGACCCACGGCCCTTCTCCCTTGGGCCGACGCAGGGACTGGGCGACTCCGGAGCCGCGAGCGGCGATGCGGATCTGCCAGTTTCCGGCGCGAACCTGCACACGCAGGCGTCCATCCGGCTCGACTCTCGCCGGCAGACCGCTCGCGAGGTTCACGGGCACGAACCCCGCAGGCAGCACGGGCGCGAGGAACTCTTCGCGCGCCTCGCCCGCGGCCTGCAACCGGATCACCGTCGTCAACATCGCGGGGATGTCGTCGCTCAGCAGGCGGTACACCTGCAGATCGAGCTGCTGTTGTTCCACGGGTCCACGTCGCCGGCCGAGCCAAAGCCCGTTCCCGGCGCGCTCCGGCTGGGCGATCGCCTGGCCGTCGATGGTCAAGGCAATGATTCCGGCCTGGGGCGGCACAGCCAGCGACTCCGGCCGACGCGCCCAGCGGAAACTCCCACTCACGGTGTGTGTGCCGGCGCCGAGCCGGACCTGGGGAACGCCGTCGCGAGCGACGACGACGGCACGTGCGCCATCGAGTGCAACGTCGCGCGGCCAATGCTCGAGGTCACCCGGCAGGCTGATCCAGGATTCCGCGTACAGCTCCCAGCGCTGCGCAAACCGGCCGCCCCGGGTATCGAGATCGAGAACCAGGCGCTCGGGCCAGGTGCATTGAAACGCCTGTGCGCTGGCGGATTGATTGCCCGTGATGAAGGGGCAGCGACGAAACTCCTCGCCCTGCAGCACCCAGCCCTGCCACGGCTGCAGGTCTGGCGGCACCGCCACATCGGCGGCGAGAATTCGAGCGGGGATCGCGAGGAGCAGGATCGCTCCCCAGCAACGGATGCGCTTCAGCATGAAGTCTCCCTTCGCTCGCGCATTGGCGCGGCGCCCTCAAATAGAATCTCAACCGTTAACCACAACAACTGTCAACGCAGGCTCACGACCAGGTGGGTTTGACATCATCAGCCATGACCACGAAACGCAATCCCCAGGCACAACAGATGGCCGACGAGTCCATGGTACGCAACCTCGCCGCACAAGCGAGCGCTATCTGGCCGCAGGAGGAGCCCCTCTTCGCGCGCTACACGTTGAGGACTGACGCGCATATCGCCGACATCGGCTGCGGCAGCGGTGAAATCACAGCGCGGCTCGCCGCGTTGTATCCGCACGCGCAAATCGTTGGCGTGGACATTCTCGAAGGGCCGATCACCTACGCACGCAAGCGCTACACCTCGCTGGCACCGCGTGTGCGCTTCGAGCAGGGAGATGCCTTTGAGTTGCGCTTGCCCTCGGACTCGTTCGATCTCGTGACCTGTCGTCACATGACCCAGGCCATCCCGGAGCCCGAAAGGGCGCTGGCAGAGCTGGCGAGGATTTGTCGTCCGGGAGGCTGGCTGCACGTGCTGAGCGAGGACTACGGCATGATGCACACGCCGGTAGGCACGCTCGATACCGACCGGTTGTGGCACCAGGGGGCCATCGCCTTCGCCACCGCAACGGGTACCGACGCACGGGTCGGCCGGCGTACGTGCTCGCTGTTGAAGCGCCTCGGCCTCGTCGATTTACGTGTCGACTACGCCATCGTTGACACGCTCCGCGTTCCGCGCGAGACGTTTGCTTCGATCATCGAAGCGTGGCGGGATGGCTATACGAATGCGATCGGCGACTCCACCGCGCTCGGGCGCCGTGAAACGCGCGCGCTGTTCGAGCAGGCGATTGCCGGCATTCGCAATCCGCACGAGTACGCGGTGTGGCATGTCCCGATCGTGAGCGGCCGCAAGCCATGATCAAGCGCGGCACCGCCTGGTCGGTGGGTGGATGTGCCTTGAGTTGTAGGGCAATTGACGCAGCACATCGATGATCTTCCCCAGGCCGAGGTAGCGGCCATCGCGCGTGATCTGCAGCACAGGAACTCTGTGATAATTTGGTGAACATGTGCGAATACGTGACGCAATCACGCCGGCGACTAGGGGATATCCTGAAGCGCTCGCATCCCGTCACGCCCTATTCCACTGAGCCGGCAAATCGCGCACGTAATTGAGGAGCAGTGAATGCAGAACAGGATCGAGCCAACTGGGTGGATGCAGTTTTTCCTGGCTTTGCTGTCGATCGCGGGCAGTGGGGCCGTGCTTGCGCAGACGCCTTTGCCTTCGTCCGCGGAAACCGCGGCGCTGGTCGCGAAACTCGAATTGCACGAAGCAGAGCAACCAGTGCGCGAGAGCAAGGGGTGGCACAAACCCAAGCTCATCGTCGTGCGCGATCCGGGCGATGCTGAGCACCGTGCCTGGCTGCAAGCAGCCGCACCCGATACGAAACTCGTGTTCGTCACCGACAATGCCGGAGCGCTCGCGGCCGCGGACAAAGCCGACGCGATCATCGGCTTCTGCACTGCGGAGATCCTCGCGCGGGCGCAGCGTGCTTACTGGATCGGGGCGCTGAGTGCAGGCGTCGAGCGCTGCGTCACCATTCCCGCTGTCGCGGAGCGCGGCTTGCTCGTAACCAACATGCAGCGCGTGGCCGGCCCGGTAATGGCGGAATACGTGATTGCCGTGACGTTTGCGCTCGCCCGCGATCTGCCCGCCTACATCAGTTCCCAGGCGAGCGGCCGTTGGGAGCGCGAACCTCGCGGGGCGATTCGTACCGTTTCGCTCGAAGGCAGGACCATGCTGATCGCTGGCCTCGGCGGAATCGGTGTCGAAGTGGCGCGCCGCGCGCACGCGCTCGGGATGCGCGTCACCGCCATACGGGCCAGTGGCCGTGACGGCCCGGAGTACGTCAGCTACGTCGGTCTGCCCGATGAAATGCCGAAGCTCCTGGCTGACGCCGATGTCGTGGTCAACACCTTGCCGCTGACTGAGCAGACCCGGCACGTTTTCGATGCGCGCAGTTTCTCGGCGATGAAGCCAGGTGCGTTCTTTGTCAACGTCGGCCGTGGCGGCACGGTGGTCACCGACGACCTGGTCAGCGCGCTCAAGCAGAATCGCCTCGGCGGTGCTGCCGTCGACGTGACGGACCCTGAGCCACTGCCATCCGATCATCCCTTGTGGCACCTGCCCAACGTGATCATCACTCCGCACGTCTCCGCCGACTCCTCCGACCTCGATCAGAGCCGGCACTGGGAGATCACGCGCGAAAACCTGCGCCGCTACGCCGCCGGCGAACGCATGCTCTCGGTCGTGGACGTGAAGCGCGGCTATTGAACGGGCTCAGTCGTCGAGGTCCGGTTCGATAAAGCACCAGCCAACCTCGGGAAAGGACGCCTTGATACGCCGCTCGAGGGCGTTGATGCTGGCCACCGCGGACTCGATGCTGATGCCGGGCCGCATCCGGACTTTTGCCGCCAGCATCACTTGCGGTCCCAGTTGCTGGGTGATCGCATTGAACAAGCCGACGATCTCCGGATCGGTGCCGATCAGGTCCTTGATCGCCTCCTCGACATCTTCCTCGGCGGACGTTCCAATCAGCAGGCGCTTGATACGCGCGGCGATGAATACCGATATCGAGATCAGCACCACACCGATCGCAATGGATCCGGCGGCATCGAAGCGCATTTCTCCCGTGAGGGCCGCAAGCGATACGAATACGAAAGCCAGTACCAGGCCCAGCAGTGCGGCGAGGTCCTCGCCCAGCACCACCACCAGCTCCGCGTTACGCGTCTGACGCACCCACGTCGCCAGGGATCGCCCGCGGCGCAACTTGGCAATCTCGCGCAAGCAGCCAATCAGGCTCCCGGTCTCGAGCGCGATGGAAATTCCGAGCACGAGCAACGCTACCCAGGCCTGGTGCAGCTCCTCAGGCGCATGCAGCTTGTGCCAGCCCTCGTAGATCGAGAACAGGCCGCCGGCGCTGAAGAGAAGCAGCGCGACGATGAAGCTCCAGAAATAGGTCAGCCGTCCATGACCGAGTGGATGCAACTTGTCGGGCGGACGCTGCGCCTGCTTCAGGCCCAGGAACAGCAGCACCTGGTTGCCGCAATCGGCAAAAGAATGAATCGCTTCGGCCAGCATGCTGCCCGAATGCGTGTACACCGCGGCCGCCGATTTCGTGATCGCGATGAACAGGTTGGCGAGGAAGGCGTAGAGAATCGCTTTCGCCGGAGAGCCGTGCTCGGACATTACTTTTCGGACTCCAGTTCGTCGATGCTGCGCGGCCAGTCGTCTTTCAGCAGGCGTGAAAGCGACCGGTCGGCAAGGATGCGTCCGCCGGTCTGGCAGCGCGGGCAATAGTTGGTCTCGTTGCTGGCGTAGCGTATCCGCTGCACCTCGGTTCCGCACACCGGGCAGGCCTTCCGGAAGCGTCCATGCACTGCGAAGCCCTCGCGAAACGCCGTGACGCTCTCGGGAAACTGCCCCTGCGCCTCGCTTCTCAGTCGTTCAGTCCAGCGTTGCAGGACTTCGAGGCTCGCCGCATGCAGCCGCGCCGTTTCCTCATCCGAGAGGCGCTGGGTGAGCGTGACCGGCGATAGGCGCGCCGCATGCAGGATCTCGTCCGAATACGCGTTGCCCACGCCGCTGAAGAGCCGCGGATCGGTGAGCGCGCGCTTCAGGGTGTGATTCTGTGCGCGCAGGCGCGCGGCGAACTGCTGCGCGGAGGCATCGAGGATCTCCAGGCCGCCACGTTCATGGTCGCGCAGCCCCGCGGTGCCGCGCACGACGTGCATTGAAGCACGGCGCTGGGTGCCTGCTTCGGTCAGCGTCAGCGTTCCGTTGTCGAACTCGAACACGGCCAGCGCGCGTCTCCCGGAGCGGCGCGCGCCGCTCGCGAACCAATGCAGCCGGCCGGCGATCATCAGGTGAATGACGAGCCACAAGTCGTTCTCAAGACCAAGGGCGATACGCTTGCCCAAGCGCCTGACGTCGGTGACTCGTTGCTGAAAGGCGTCGGCGAGGGGCGGCTCGGCGCTCCTGAGCAGAAATGGACTGCTCAGAGTGACTCGCTGGAGGTAGTGTCCCAACACCCTTGCCGCGAGCGCTTCGACATAGACCGTGACGTCGGGCAATTCGGGCACGCGTCGAACTACCGCTCAGAACGCGTAACTCAGCGAAGTGTTCACTCCGTAGTCGCTGGTCGCGGTCTTGTCCTGGTCTGGGGGTTGGTTGTCGTAGTCGAAGTAAGCGCTCAGGTCGATGTAGAAATCGGAGACGATCTCCTTGCGTAGAGTTACATCGAACTTGCCGCGGTAGCGCCCCGATTCAGTGATGCCCGGAAAAAGGGTCGCCGAAGTACTCAAGCTGGTCTCGTTGCCCACCAGGCGAAATACATGCCAGGTCGCGCCCAATATCCCCTCGACGCTCTGCTGTGAATTTTCCGCACCGGTGATCCACTCCTCAGTCAGACCCACACCCACCAGGGCCGATAGCTCGCTGACGGAGGTTTGCCGCAAGTAGCGCCCGATCCCGCCGCCGAGTGTCGCGCGCGCATCGATGCCGAGTTCTTCGTTGCGCTCGATCGATGCCAGGCCCACCCAGAAATTCCGGTTGGGCTGCAGCCACTGGTAGGCGAAGGTGATCTGATCGCGATCCTGGCTGCCCGAGTCCGGCGACTTGCTCTGCTGCAGGCTGATGTCGAGCGCCATCGCGAATTCCTCGGCGCGATACGTGGTATTGAGTGCGGCGGAGGCGGTGCTGACGTCGGTCGACTTGGTGAAGTCGTAACCCAGGGACATCGAGCCATGGATCCGCTTCCAGAACGTGGTGTCGATCTCCGCAATGCGCGAGATCTGGACCAGGTGCAGCTCGACGTCGCCGCTGTCGCTGGCGACTAACAGGCTCTGGCCGTCCGCGGACGGGGAGATCGTACCGTAGTGGTGCACGGCGCCCAGCACCTCCACGTCGAAGACGAACTTGCTCTCGACTGAAGCGACTTCCTCCCACTTGATATTGATCGTGCCCATCGGCGTGGACTTGACCTGCAGCTCGCCGTACTCGAGCCCCAGGATCTCGCACGTGACACGATCGCCGTTCTTGAGCCTGACGATGTCCGTCTTCTCGCGGGTACGCGCCTCAGCGGTGCACGCGAGTGCTAGAAGGGCGCACAGCGCAACCCGGATGCGGGCGCTGGAACGCTTGGCTGTCATTGTGAAGATCCCCCTGTGTCCGCCACGCTAGGCGGAATGCCGGTTCATTCTCCATAGCACTTTGGGGCAGGGATCGCAGCGGGTTGCGCCGCGGTAATCGGCGCACAAAAAAAAGCGCCGCGAGCGGGGGAAGCTTGATCGCGGCGCCAAGAGCGAACCACAGGGGTTCAGGGGGAAACTGTTTCAGGTCAAGCCACGCTCAACGCGAGCGGTATCTCCTCCATTTCGTAACCCATCACCTGACGGGTCACCGGATCAACGATCGGCTTGCCCTGACGAAAACATCCAGTACTTGCCACGCGCCGGGCGAGTGCAACACGTGCATCGACCTGCTCCAGCGCAAACTGTCCGTCCGCACGTCTCACCAGCAGTGTGGCGCGGTGCTCGGGATGCGCGAGATGTTCTCTCTCGCCTTCCGGCAACAGCAGCGCGACGATTTCCGACTTACCGCTGGTGATGACTGCTGACACTCTGACTGATACAAAGCAATCGCCGTGCCAAGGCACGATTGACTGTACTATCAGTGAGTTAGCACCGGTCCGCCAACGCGGAGCGGATGACGCAATTTGTCAGTTTATGACCCGACCGACGGCTCGCGTCAGTTGCTGAGCGAATTCACGCAAGCGGGATTCGAATGAATCGCATGCGGCGCGGGTGATTCAGGGCGGGACGATGATGCACGCGTGGTTGCTGGCCTTGAGCGTTGCGCAGACCTTGCGTGCGTTCTCTTCAGTGAGCGCGCCCGCCTGCAAGCGATACAGGTGCCCTGCGGGAGTGGTCGCAAGCTTCACCGAGGGCGAGAGTCCGTGCAGCAACTGCGGATATTCGCCCTCCAGGCGGCGCCACTCCGCCATCGCCTGCTTGTCGCCACCGGAAAAAGCCCCGAGCTGGATGCGATAGCTGCCGGCTTGCAGTGCCGCGGCCTTCATCGCGGGCCCAGCGACCGGCGGTGACGGCGATGCCGCCGCCTGAGCACCCACTGCGGTGGCGCCAGTCCCTTCCGGAACCACATCCGAAGGTGTGTTGGACGGAGTTTGCGCCAGTGCAAAGTTTCCGAGCCGGATGCGCGCTTCGTCCGCCATCCGTCCTTGGGGGTGCTGATTGAGAAACTGTTGATAGCCATCGGCGGTGTCTGTCTGCGTCGCCTTCTGCCAATCGGCGGTTTCCTGCAGTTCGCCCATGCGCGCCTGTGCTTGCGAGACGAACTCGCCTTCCGGGAAGGAACGCAGGAACGCCTGATATGCCTCCAGCGTGTCCGCGCTTCGCGCCGTCTCCCATTGCTGTTGGCGGCTGCTGCAGGCAATCGCCAGGAGCGCCACCGCGACCATTACGGTCATCGTCACGAGTTTCGCGCGGTTCACGGTTCCTCCACACAAGGGACTTCAGACGCGTGGATTGTACCCGCACGAGTCTGCCTTGCCGATGGAATCGCGAACGCGCTGGAGCGGGCGATGATGAGGCGTTAGTCTTGCGCGGCCGCCATCACTGCCGCGAGGAACTCATGCCCGAAGCACCCAAGCGCCGCCTGCTCGACGACGTCGCCGGCTCTCCGACTTTCCTGGGCGAACACAGCGAGTTCGTAGGCAACGTCATCAGCTCGGGAGCCTTCGTGCTGTGCGGACACGTCAAGGGTGACGGCCGTATCTCCGGCACACTGAACCTGGCCGTTTCCGGTCACTGGGAGGGCGCCGTGCAGGCCACACAGGCCGTCATCGCGGGCCGTATCACGGGCGACCTGCTGGTAGATGAAAAGCTCGAGATCGGTCACACCGCCGTGATACGCGGCAGCGTCAGCGCGCGGACCATTGCCATTGCCAGAGGCGCGGTGGTCGACGGCGACATCACGGTCACGAGCGGCGCGCCGATCACGCGCTTCGAAGAGCGCCGCAAAGAACACTAGTCCGTGATGTGGAACAGGCGGCCGTCGTAACTCACTGCATAGAGCTCGCCGTCATTTCCCTGGCCGAAGGACGAGATGCTCAGGCCGGAATCGAAGCCGCTGCTCACCTGGACGGTCGGCGCAGTGTCACTGGCGATGTTCCAGATCGTCCCGAAGCCGAAATCCCCGAAGATGTAGCGGCCCACGAGGCTCGAGAACGCGGTGCCCCGATAGACATACCCGCCGGTCACGGTAGTACCGACGGTGCGCCCGTAGTCGACAACCGGCGGCAGGAAATTGGTCGCCGGGCCGCACGCCATGCCAGTGTCGACTGTGCCCTCCATGCAGCGCCAGCCGTAATTCCCGCCCCGGATGACGCGATCGACTTCCTCGCGTGTGCTCTGCCCGACATCACCAACCCATAGCTCACCGGTCTGACGATCGAAGCTCCACCGCCACGGATTGCGGAAACCCACCGCGAAGATCTCCGGACAGCTGGTGGTGCCCGTGCTCGTGCCCGTGCCATCGCACGGCGGGTTGCCGACGAAGGGATTGTCCAGCGGAATTCCATACGAGGCGCCGACCACAGTGCTGTCGACGTCGATGCGCAGCATCTTGCCAAGGAGCGTCGTCAGGAGCTGACCGTTGCCGATCTGGCCGTGCTGATCGTTGCCGCCGCCGCCGTCACCGATGCCGAGATACAGAAAGTCGTCAGGTCCGAAGGCGAGGTTGCCGCCGTTGTGATTATCCGCGCTGTTGGGTTTGTCGATCGTGAGCAGGATCCGCTCGGAGGCGGGATCCAGATTCTGGCCACCGACAGAGAGAGTAAATTCCGACAGGCGCGATACCAGGCCCGCACTTGGATCGGTGTGCGAGTAAAAGAGAAACACGCGCGGATCGACCGGAAATCCCGGATGGAACGCCATGCCAAGGAGTCCGGCTTCGCCCGAAAAGTCGACGCGAGCCGAAATATCGATGAAATCCGTCGCCGTGGTCACCATCGGATTGTTGGCGAACACGCGCACCCGCCCCGCCTGCTCGACGACGAACCAACGTGTACTGTCTCCCGGCGCTTGCAGCATCGCCACGGGATTCGCGAGCGACACACCGGAAAATACCTGCTCGGCGCCGACGGTCGGAGTGTTGGGAGGCAGAGGGATCGGCGTCGGTGTTCCACCACCGCCATTGAAAGATCCGCCGCCACAAGCGCACAGAGCCAATGTGCCGCTAATCATCGCAATCCAGCGACAGCGCGCCAAGTTGGTCATCGGACGATCCTCGTGTAATGTCCGCGGCAACTCATCCTTGCACAGGACCGGCGTGATGAGAACGCGGACGGCTGTCGGAATTGTGCGACAGGCGTATAGCGCCCCGTGCTGAACCGATGCCCGGACCTCTTACGCATCGACTGATTCACCTTATTGCACATCGCGGCAATGCCCGCGATTACCCTGAGAACACACTGCCGGCGCTGCGTTCCGCCGTCGAGCTGGGCATACGTTTTCTCGAGTTCGACGTGCACCTGTCCGCCGATGGCGTGCCCGTGGTGATTCACGACCACGAGCTCACGCGTACCGCCGGTCTGCCGGGCAGTGTTTTCGACTACTCGATCGCCGAGCTCAGGCAGGTTGAAGTCAACGAACCGGGCCGGCTCGGCGGGCGCTTTCATGGCGTACTCATTCCGACGCTGGCGGACGTGGTGGAGTTCCTCAAGGAGCGTCACGAGATCACCGCCTTCGTCGAGATCAAACGCGCGAGCCTGCGCCGCTTCGGGCACGAGCAGGTCGTGGCCCGGGTGCTCGACATCCTCAAGCCGGTGCGCTCGCGCTGCGTCGTCATTTCATTCGATTTGCCTGCGGTACACATGGCACGCCACGGCAGCTTTGCGATCGGCTGGGTGCTGAGCGATTACGACGGGCATGCGCGGCTGAAGTTCGAGGCGCTCAAGCCGGAATTCCTGTTCTGCGACCACGAGAAACTCCCCCCTCGCGATGAACGGCTGTGGCGTGGTCCCTGGCGTTGGGCAATCTACGAAGTCGAAAGCGTCGAGCTGGCCCTGTCACTCGCCGAGCGTGGCGCGGACTTCATCGAGACAATGGCCGTGGCACCGATGATCCAGGCGTTTCGCAGCCTCGCCGTGCGCAGCAATCTCAAGGAGCCGGATGAAACGCGTTGATGTCGTCGTCGTCGGCGGCGGCATTCATGGCGTTGGTGTCGCGCAGGCAGCGGCGGCGGCGGGTCACTCGGTATTGCTGCTGGAAAAAAAGAAGCTGGCGGCGGGGACGTCGAGCCGCTCGAGCAAGTTGATCCATGGCGGTTTGCGCTATCTCGAGAGCGGCCAGTTTCATCTCGTGCGGGAGAGCCTGCGCGAGCGCCGCATTCTGCTCTCGGTCGCGCCGGAGCTGGTGCAGCTCAAGCCGTTCTTCCTGCCGCTGTACCGCACGACCCGGCGCCATCCCTGGCAGTTGCGCCTCGGCCTCTCGCTGTACGCGATACTCGGCGGACTCGGGCCCGAGACTCGCTTCTCAACGGTACCGAGAAGCGCCTGGGGCGATCTCGACGGTCTTCAGACACGCGGCCTTGTAACAGTGCTGAGCTATCTCGATGCGCAGACCGACGATGTGGCGTTGACGCGCGCCGTGATGCGGTCGGCGGAAACACTAGGCGCAGAGCGGGCAGCGCCCGCGGAGCTGTTCGCGGCCGAGGTCCGCGCCGACTCGGTCATCGCGCGGTACACGCACGCGGGCGCACCTGAAGAAGTCGCGGCAAGAGTGCTCGTCAACGCCGCGGGGCCGTGGGTGAAACGGGTGATGGATCGCGTGACGCCAGCGGTCAACTCGCCGCGGATCGAGCTGGTGCAGGGATCGCATATCGTGGTGCTGGATGCGCTGCTGCAGGGCATTTACTACGTTGAGAGCCCGCGCGACGGACGCGCCATTTTCGTCATGCCCTGGCGCGGCAACATGCTCGTGGGTACGACGGAGACGCGCTTTCGCGGCGACCCCGACGGCGTGCAGCCGCTGACGGCCGAGAAGCACTACCTGGTGAACGTGCTGCGACATTATTTTCCGCGCCACGCACAGCTCACGGTCGGCGAGTTGCTCGACTCTTTTGCCGGCGTGCGGGTGCTGCCGGCCGGCGCCGGGCACGCTTTCCATCGTTCGCGCGAGACCTTGCTGGTCTGCGACCGCGAGGATCGGCCGCGCGCGCTCGGCATCTACGGCGGGAAACTCACCGGCTGGCGAGCAACCGCCGAGCAGGTGATGCGACGGATCAGCGCTTCACTGCCGAAGCGGCCGGCGCGCGCCGACACCCGCACGTTGCGCCTGACACCCGATTAGCCCCAAAGAGCAGTTGCGTGCGGCCATTGGGTAACTGCCGAAGAGCAGTTGCGTGCGGCCATTGGGGTGAATACCGTGAACGCCGTGCGCCGGGGTCACGGCGAGGGAAGGCAGAGAGCTGAAGCTTGTATCCCCGCAAACATAGAAGCCGGCGCCCGTCGTCAGGTATTGCACCCCAATGTCCACCCGCTCCTGCTCACATCGATGGAGTGAGTTCTGCGGCTGACGCCTAAGAGCCTGTGGGCGGGGACTGCGTCTGAATAGAAGAACGCAGGGTCGCGAAGCGAAAAACCCCCAACTATCTCTTGCTAAGTAATGCAGGACGCTCAGGGCGTTGGCTGGGTGTGCCTTGAGAGCGTGTGTGAAATGCCCTCTGTCCGGGCGATCAGCGCTCAGACCTGATGTGTCGATGGATAGGTGGGTAGACAATGTCTGAGCGCCGCCCGGACTGAGGGTTCGCGTGCGATTTTGAGTTCTTCACTCGAAATCGCACTGCGCATTTCACCCACGCTCTCAAGGCACACCCAGCCAACG
>Ga0137409_10003292_pt1 | contig 17147 bp, 15 predicted proteins | sample CZODoug1_16funga_FD_122059 | JGI IMG/M metagenome (GOLD analysis project Ga0137409, IMG submission 122059) | Vadose zone soil fungal communities from Angelo Coast Range Reserve, California, USA - CZODoug1_16fungal (Hybrid Assembly) | ecosystem: Environmental > Terrestrial > Soil > Vadose zone... | reverse complement strand
CACAATCCCGCAGCAAGCACTCGAACAAATCAAGCACATGGGCTGATCAAGTCATGCGAAATCGGAATTCATTCCGGTTGCACTTCGGGCCCTTTTGCGCTATTGCAGCGGCCATTCTCTCTCCAGCCGCGTTGCCGCAATCACAGTCAAAAAACTCCGATTGGCCCTCATATACCGCCGATCTCGCCGGTACTCGCTACCGTCCCTTCGGTCAAATCAATGCTTCCAACTTCAACGACCTCGAAATTGCGTGGCGCATCAAGACCGATAACTTTGGAGACCGCCCGGAATACAAACTCGAGGGCACGCCGCTCATGGCCAACGGCGTTCTCTACGCAACGGCGGGCTCACGCCGTGCGGTAGTCGCTCTGGATCCCGGCACTGGCGAATTATTGTGGATACATGGTGAGCATGAAGGGAAGCGCGGCGGTTCCGCGCCCCGCCAGCTTTCTGGCCGTGGCCTGGCGTATTGGTCCGACGGAAAAGAGGAACGCATTCTCTACGTTACGCCGGGCTATCGGCTGATCTGTCTCAATGCAAAAAACGGGCAGCCCGTTAGCTCCTTTGGGAAAGCGGGTGTCGTCGATCTCAAGCTCGATGACGATCAGAACATTTTTCCGGATTTAATGACCGGCGAAATCGGCATTCAATCCGCGCCCGTCGTTGCCGGAAACACGATCATCATAGGAGCCGCGTTTCGCGAAGGTATGACGCCGCGCAGCATGCGAAACAACAAAGGTTACGTCCGTGGCATTGACGTGCGAACAGGCAAGCGCCTCTGGATCTTCCACACGATTCCGAAAAAAGGCGAGTTCGGCTACGATACGTGGGAAAAAGGTTCGGCCGAATACACCGGCAACACCGGAGTATGGACCCAAATTACGGTCGACGAGAAACTCGGTCTTGTTTATCTTCCCGTTGAATCACCCACCAGCGACTTCTATGGCGGCCATCGGCCCGGCAACAATCTTTTCGGGGAATCGTTAGTGTGCGTGGACCTGAACACTGGCGAGCGCAAATGGCATTTCCAACTCGTTCATCACCCGCTCTGGGACATGGATATTTCGTCCGCGCCAATTCTTGCGGATATTACTGTCGACGGAAAACCCGTTAAGGCTGTTGCGCAACCCACCAAACAAGGCTTTTTTTACGTTTTCGACCGCATCACAGGGAAACCGGTCTGGCCAATTCCGGAAAAGCCCGTCGAAGTCGGAAACGTGCCCGGCGAAAAGTATTCTCCAACCCAGCCGATTCCTTCGAGGCCTCCTGCCTACAGCCGCAATGGAGTAGCCGTTGAGGATTTGATTGATTTCACTCCGGCATTGCATGCCCGCGCCAAGGAAATCGCCGCGAAGTATCATGTCGGCCCAGTCTTCACCCCGCCCACGGCCAGCAAACTAGAAGGGCCGCTCGGCACACTTACCATCGGCACCGCGTCCGGCGGAACGAATTGGCCCGGTGGTTCCTACGACCCGGAAACGCATATCGCCTATATCTACGCATGCAATTCGTGCGTCGAACCAATTGGACTTGTTGCCGCACCGAAAGAAGTCTCTGACCTTGCATATATCGCAGGAACGGCGGGCCAGGAAGTCACGATACTGCGTGGACCGGGAGAAAATGCCGGCGCGGATTCTCCAAAACCGCCCAAAAAGAAAGCCGCAAGCCAGTATGTCCCGATGAACGTGGATGGACTTCCCCTAATGAAGCCTCCCTATGGAACTATTTCCGCAATCAACCTCGATACCGGCGAAATTCTCTGGCAAATCGCTCACGGCGAAACTCCCGATGTTGTGCGAAATTCTCCCGCGCTCAAGGGACTGACGATTCCACGCACCGGCCAGGGAACCTACAACATCGGAACTCTCATTACGAAAACGCTCGTTATCGCGGGCGAAGGCCAGGTCACCACTACCTCCGACCATCCCCGTGGCGCCATGTTGCGGGCCTACGACAAGCAGTCCGGCAAGGAAGTCGGCGCAGTCTTTATGCCCGCTCCGCAGTCTGGGTCGCCGATGACGTACATGTACAGCGGAAAGCAGTACATCGTTGTTGCAGTCAGTGGCGGGCCCTATTCCGGCGAATACATCGCTTTCTCTCTTCCGACGGAGTCCGAATGAATTTTCATCGCTATCGGGCGCTTGTGGCTATTGCTTATGGACTGATCGGGCTTTGTGCTGCTCGTTCGCAAGAACCGCCTCAAGCGCCGCGGTCTGTGTGGGACGGCGTTTATACAGAGGAACAGGCAAACCGTGGTGAGGGTGTCTATCGCAAGGAATGCGCGGCCTGTCACGGCGACCAGCTTTCGGGCGGCGAATCCGCACCGCCTCTTTCCGGCGGCGCTTTTCTTTCCAACTGGAATGGACTTACCGTCGGCGATCTTTTTGACCGCATCCGAAAGACGATGCCGCAGACCAATCCCGGCCGGCTGACTCGTCAGCAGGATGCTGACATTCTTGCGTACGTGCTGAGCATAAACAAATTCCCATCCGGGAAAACTGAACTCTATCGCCAATCTGAAATGCTAAAAGAGATTCGCTTTGAAGCAGAAAAACCAGCTGAGAAGAAATAGATGCCTTGATCCAGCGTGGTTCGTCGGAACGGTTTCTTGAATCTTCATCTTCGGAGGAACGAACATGACTCGGACAACGACAGCAATTGCTCTCGGCGCAGCGATCCTCGGATTTGTCGCAGGCTACGCCCTTAAATCCACGCCGCCAGACCCGCGCAACAATATTTCGCTTGTCGCATCAGCCCAGGCGCAAGAAAAGAAATCCGAAGGCATGCCATTCAATTTCAATTCGCCGCGTGAGCCGGCTCTCGCTCCCGATGCGCCGCCGACAACCTACTGGAGCGTGGACGACCTTCGCAAAGCTCACTCGGGACTGGCGGAAGCTGCGTCCAAAGCACTGAAAGAGGCCGGTTCAGGTAGCTCGCAGTCCTTTGGTGGCGGTCCCGTTCACATTTCTACGCGCAATTTCAGCATCTTCCAGCTTTACCGTGCGCACCGAGAACAACCTGTTCTTAGCCTCACTAAGGTCAGCAGCCTTTGGGACGACGCAGAGCAACACGCTGGCGCGTACGATTTTTACGTGGTTACAGGCGGGTCGGGTGAAATGATTGTCGGTGGGAAAATCGTGAATCGGCAGAATCTCGTGGACAAAGACGGCGTGATTCCCGGCGAATACCGCGGCCAACCGATTGTTGGCGGTCAGACTTTTAAAGTGAAAGAAGGCGATTGTCTGCTGATTCCACCGGACACGCCTCACCAACCGAAGCCCGATGCGGGCGGCTTCAGCTACGTCATCATGAAAATCAACGTCGGCATCTATCCGTGGGCACTCGTACGCTAGAGCTTTGCTATTTGCGCGCAGCATAAAAGGAAAGGGTATAAAGGGCCTCCTTTCCTGAGAAGTACTGGTTTCGAATGAGCACTTACAGAAAAAGGGAGGGCGGTGGTTGTGGTTAACCACAATCCCACCACTCCCTCCCCGGAAACCTCGCTAAGTTATTGCGGAATCCCGGCTTACATCTTCGGGAAGTTCGGGTCCGCCTTCACTTCCAGGATCTGGAGCGTATGCCGCCGCGTGTGCCCGCTCAGGAACAGCACCCACTGGTACGCGTCCATCGTTCCAATTACCGGCACCGGATGGTCGTACATGTGGTCTCGCAGATCTTCTTGCGTCGTCTTGATGAAATCCTCGGTCTGGGCGCGGCTCTCGAGGAACAACTTTACCGCGTCCGGCCCGGACATCGGTGTCTTGGTTGGGTCAATCGGTTCAGGCGCCGTTGCCTTGTGCGAACGGTCCTGCAGCATCGGGATGAGCTTGTCGTCTTTTCCCGCGGTTGCCGAGCGCTTCTCCGGGGTCAGCGGAGTCTTCATTACTCCGTCGGTGATACGGCCGAAGATAAAGCCTTCTGCCAGCGCGATATGATCCGCACACTCCGCTACGGACCAGCGGTCCGGAGCCGGCTTGAAGTTCCATTGGGCCGCGGAAAGCCCCTTGGTCGCGTCGAGGAACGCTTTCTTCGAGCCTTCCAGCTCTGTGACTCCCTTGTCTCGTTCTTCCTGCGTCAGCGTCGTGGTCGCGGGCGCTGCCGCCAGGACCATTGCTACAGCCAGTGCGATACTTTTGAACATCAGCTTTCCCTCCTGGAGCCTAGTACGAATCTGCGCCCCAAATTGTATCGCTTTATTTCACTCGAACATACGTGGCATCTTCCGTAAACGAGTCCTTTTGGTCCTTCCGGAAGGTCCAGTTCGTCTTGAAGTGGTCCTTGTCAATGAACGTATACAAAGCATGGTGCATATGGCCTGCATCAGGGCTCTTCAGGTTCGATACGCTCACGAAAGCGAATTTGATCGTCTTTGCGGCGGCGTCGTACGTCCCCGCCATCGTCGGCTGGTTGCCTGCCATGCAGTAGTGCGTCAATTTCAGCTGATCCCCATCCAGATAGTAGAGGGTGATCATCTCCACTTGCTTCCCGTTGTCATCCATCCGGAACTTCTCCAGTACCGCCGTAGCGCCGGAAGTGAGCTCCAAGTTCAGCGTCGCCTTTCCGTTGGCGGCTGTATCGGTTGTCCAGTCGCCGACAAGTGCCTTCATCTGTTCAAAAGCTGCCGCGCCCCCGCTACTCGACGCCGAAGCGAAACGAGCTCTTGCCGCGCCTACCGCTGCGATTCCCAACACTATTGCAAGAAGCTTTCTCGAAATGTTCATCTCTTTCCTCCTATCGAAAATTCAAACTACAAACTCATTCCGCGGGCTTAGTTCGATGGTGCGGATTTCGTTTTTCGCCCGAATTTCTGCGTCAAGAACCCAACGATCAACCCCAACAACATTCCCGGCAGCATGATGTCCCAGAAAAGTGCCATGCCTGAGTGCAGGATCACCACAAAACTCAACGCCGCCGCAATCAAAAGCCCTGCCAGCAGCCCCCACGGCATGGATCGGACCTTCTGCGAAAACAATCCAATCAGGGCGCCGGCGATGAGCCCCTTCAGCATCGAAAACCCAATCACGGTCGTCATTATCGGAGCGAGAGACGGCTCGAAAAATCCGCTCAAGCCGTCCGCCAGGCCAAGCCCGCCTCCGACAATCAATCCCAGCATTGGTTTCGATACGCTCACCGTTTTTCTTTCGCCGAGCTTTACTTTGCGTTCGCGTCCGCTTGCATTACGCCAAAAAGATTTCCTTCCGTGTCTTCGCAATACGCGAAAAATCCCACACCCGGAATTGGGGTCTTCGGCATGATCAATTTCCCGCCGGCCTTCGTCACTGCGGCGACCGAAGCGTCCACCGACTCCACGCCAAGCGTGTTCGTCGTGCTCTGTACGTTGCCGCGCTTCATGAGTCCGCCGTTGATTCCCGGACACTTGTCGTCGCCCGTGTTCACCATCCAATACTCCATCGGCCCCGGCCACTTTTCGATCTTCCAGCCGAACACATTTTTGTAAAACACCGCGGCGCGATCCGCATCGTTCACGGGAATTTCAAAATGAATTACGCGAAACATGGCATTTCTCCTTTTTTTCCGATAGCTTTCTGCGAAAGTCTTTTGGAAGAATTAAGCCTGCTTCGGTTGTGGCAACGCCCCGTATTTCTGCGTCGCCCATCCCACGATCATTCCCACGATGCTTCCCGGCAAAATGATTTCAAAGTAGTAGCCATGCTGTTTAAGGGCCACGAGCAGAGCAAGAACGAAACCCACAAAAAGCCCGAACAGGATTCCCAACGGTACGGAGTTCACTTTGCGGGCAAAGATTCCTGCGGCAATTCCTGCAATCAATCCCTTGAATGTCGAACCGATCACTATTCCCACGATCATCGAGCGAACGGCAGGAGTAAAGTACGCGGATCCTCCATCCACCGCCCCCAAAACCGTTCCCAGCAGCAATCCCAGCAGTATCTTGTTCATAGCCAGAGCCTCCGTAGGGGCCAGATTTTCTCCCGCTCTGTCCCTCTTTACAACAGGACTGAAATTTTCTTTAAGGCTAACGGTGGAAAAAGTAGAGAACGAGGAAACGCATCACTAAATAGGCTGTTATCAGCAAGATGGCGACCTGATGGCGCTTGTAAAAGCGGCCCAATTTCTCAAAAGCGCTCTCGGAATAGGCGGAAACGGGGAGCCCATCGAGAAAGCGCGACACGTCTGTAGCGAGTTCGGGAACTCCTGGGTAGCGATTCTCCGGTTGATCCGCCATCGCTTTTGCGCAGATTGCCTTCAGAGCTCGCGGCAACGGTGCATTTTCTTTTCCCGGGGAGTGCGCAGAAACAAATTTCAATAATGCGCCCAGAGAAAAAACATCGCTACGCGCATCGATCTTTTCTGTTTCGCCGCGCGCTTGTTCGGGCGACATGTATCCAGGCGTGCCCATCACGGTTCCGTGGCCGGTTATCACGGTGGATTGTGTTTCTTCCTTCTCGGGATTTTCTTTTTTCGGCGAAATCAAAACAGTTTCCAGAGATGGGTAAGTTCCCTGAAACACTTTCGCAAGGCCCCAATCCATCACCAGTACTTCGCCGAACGAGCCGACCATTACGTTCGCCGGTTTTAAATCGCGGTGCAGAACTCCACGCGCATGGGCGAATGCAACCGAGTCGCAAATGCGCAGAAACAATCGCAAACGCTCGGGAAGGGAATTCACTTGCGCCAGAAAGCGGTCCAGGCGAGCCCCCTCAACGAATTTCATCGTGTAGAAAACGCGGCCATCGGGAAGCCGGCCCACATCATGAATTGGAACGATTCCTGGATGTTCAAGTTGCGCGAGAATGCGCGCTTCGCGGATCAATCGTTGTGTCAATTCCGGCGCGGCACTCGTCGAGTCCAGAACTTTTAGCGCAACGCGACGATTCAGTCTTTCGTCTTTCGCAGAGTAGACGACTCCCATTCCACCGCGCGCAATCAACTCGCGCAATTCGTAGCGAGCGCCGGAAAGATCGGGAACGCTGGAGCCGCGCAGCCGCTCCAGCGCCTTGTCGCTGAGGAATTTCATACGGGTGATTCCCCGAACAGCGCTTTTGCTTCGCGCGAAAATTCTTCTTCGCTTGCGGAAAGCGCACGCAAACGCTCCATCGCAATTCGCCTGAATTCGCGGCGAGCCCAGGCCATCTGGTTGTTTACATCGGTAAAAGGCATGCCGTGCCGCGCGGCAAGATCAGCGTACGAAAGGTTTTCTTCGCCTTCGAGATCGTACGACTCGAAAAGAGCGAACGCTTTTAGCTTCCCGCGGGACTCGCACAAAGCTTTCAACTCTTCCACGGAAGAAGAGAACAAACTACGAATCCACTCTTTTTCAAAGAACTCTTCCAGCGATTCCGGCGAAGGAATCGAGGCTGGATCAATAGTCTGCGCGCGCAGGTCGTCTTCCGCAGCGGAAAAATCGAGCGCAACGTGCATAAATTCTCCGCCGCGTTTCTTGCACGATGCCGCCTTGATTTCGTTCAAAGCAAAACTATCCGCGCAGAGTCGCAAATAGGTGCGCAAACGGCTCTTTACCGGATCAAAGCGCGCCAGCAACTCACGCTCAAGCAGTTCAGCGAAAAATCCTTGCGTCAAATCCTGGGCATCTTGCGGCGCCTGCGAGTATTTCAAGCGCAGGTACTTGTAGATGGGCCTCCAGTACGCAGCAAAGAGAACATCCAGCGCGCGTGAACGCTCTGCGGAATCGTTGCTGCTTGCTGCTGCGAGCACGGAATATCGCGTCAGTGGAAAGGATTCGCCCTGCGTGGTCATAAGCGGAAAAAGTCTATCGCAACTGAGACGCTATTCGTAGCGGAGAGCTTCGACTGGGTCGAGGCGCGCGGCTTTCCAAGCAGGATAGATGCCGAAGCCGATGCCGATCATCGCGCAAAGAACAAGCGCGGTGACGACCCAGAATCCGGAAAGTTGAGCGGACATGTGCGCACCGTATTTCATGAGAAGCGAAAGCAGCGCGCCAAATGTCACGCCAAGGACCCCGCCAACCGCGCTGAGGGTGACGGCTTCAATCAGAAATTGCAGCATGATGTTGCTTCGTCTCGCGCCGATGGCCTTGCGCACCCCGATTTCGCGCGTTCGCTCCGTGACGCTGACGAGCATGATGTTCATCACGCCGATGCCGCCGACTAGCAAGCCGATTGCGGAAATACTGAACATCAGAAGAAAAATCAGGAAGCTGATCTTGTTCCAGAGATCGAGGAAATAGTCGGACGTAAAAATCGCGAAGTCGTCTGGTTTGTCGTTGCTTAGGCGGCGCTTGCGGCGCAACAGATCGCGAATCTCTTCCACGGCCTGCGAAACCTGCGAAGGGTCGCTGGCCTTGGCGAAGATCACGTAGTCCTTCTGATTCGGATAGAGCTTGCGAAGCGTGCTGACCGGCATGAACGCAATGTTGTCTTCCGGATTCGAGCCGCCGGAAATTCCTTGGCGCCGCTTTTCCATTGTGCCGATTACCGTGAAGAGTTGGCCGTCAATGGTGACTTCTTTTCCGACCGCAGCGTCATCGTTGCCGTCAGGGAAAAGAATGTGCGCGGTGTCGTATCCGAGAGCGACCACGGGAGCGCGATGCTCCGCATCGGTCTCGTTGAACATGCGGCCGTGTTCAATCTTGATGTCGAAAATTTCACCGATAGACGGCTGATTGCCCTGCAGAATCACATTTTTTGCGCGATAAGCGCCGCGCCGAACGTCGGCGGTACCGGAGCCGAATTGTGGCCGGAAGATTCGCATCGAAGGAGATGCGGCTTTGACGTGCGGCAGCCGCGCGATGTCGTCAGCCCACTCAGGCTGAAGTTCCTTGCGAGTGAACCATTCGCTGGGTGGACGAGAAAGCGAAGCCCAGGGGAAACGATATGCGATAACGGTGTCCGATCCGAGATCGCGGATGCCGCCGAGGACATTTTCATTCAAACCATTTATGAGCGAACTGACGGCGATGACCGTGGTAATGCCGATGACGATGCCGAGAATGGTGAGCGCGGAACGGAGGGGGTTCTTGCGCAGAGTGTCGAGGGCGAGCGCAACCTGATCTTTGATTTCGAGCGCGCGAGCGGGTTTGACGAAGCCGCGGAGGGCGCCGGTGCGTGACTGGCTCAGAGTCCGGGAAACGGTCGCCAAAATATTTCCCCTTGCCTGATTGCTCAAAGATTGCCGATCTAAACATCGGCCACTACAAATTTTATTCCGACCGCAACGCTTCCACCGGATCGAGACGTGCAGCTTTGGACGCTGGATAGGTTCCGAAAAAGAGACCGACGCTTAGGGCGACGATGAGGCCGCTCAGGACGGACCAGAACTGCACGGCGGCGGGAAGCGGCGTAACAATCGAAACGAGTTTTGCGGAAATGACTCCGCCGATCACGCCAATAATGCCGCCGATGACTGCGATTGTGGAAGACTCAATCAGAAATTGCAGCAGAATGTCGTTGCGGCGCGCGCCCAGGGCTTTGCGGACGCCGATTTCGCGGGTACGTTCCGTGACGCTGACGAGCATGATGTTCATGATGACGATGCCACCAACCACGAGAGAAATGGAAGCGATGCCAACCATGACAACGAAGAAGCCGGAGCTGATGTCTTTCCACAAGGCGAGAAACGAATCACTCGTTTCGACTGCAAAATCGTCCTTGGTCCCATACGCGAGGTGATGGCGGCCGCGCATGATCTGGCGAGCCTCGTCTACGCTTTCCTGAATTTTTGCAGCGGAGCCAGCGCGCGCGGTGATGCGCAGTGAATCGGTCTGCGAACCAAATTCCTTGCGATAAGTGGTGAGCGGAAGAACGATCCAGTTGTCGAGCGAAGTGCCGAGCGAGGAGCCTTCCTTTTTGCCGACGCCGATAATCTGGCACGGAACGTTGTTCCAGCGAATTTCCTTGCCGACCGGGTCCACGCCGGGGAGCAGATTGGCCACTATGTCCTGACCAATTGTGCAGACGGATGCGGCGCTGGTCAGGTCGGCGTCCGTGATGTGGCGGCCTTCGACGAGGTCCACGTCATAGAGCTGCGGCATCTGCGAAGTCCAGGCGCGAAGGTTTGTGTCTTTAAGGGAGTTCAAGCCGCTGCGAACTTCGACGCGCCCGCCCTGGGAAGCGCCGACTTGCTTGCAGGACTTGCACAGATCCCTGATCGCTTCGTAGTCGTCCCAGTGTAGTTTCTTGCGTTTTTGAAATTCGAGAAAGTCGTCCACGTTGGTGACGATTGAGGGCTGATAGGCGACGCCGAAAACGTCGGCGCCGAGATTGAAAACTTTTGTGGCGACGTATTGATTGGCGCCGTTGATGAGGCTGACCACGGCGATGACTGCCGCGACGCCGATGACGACTCCGATGAGCGTGAGGACGCTGCGGAGCTTATGCGCCCAAAGGCTGGAGGTAGCGATAGCTACCGCCTCGGAGAAGTTCATCGTGGACGGCCTGGCCATATATGCGAAAGGAGGGACGAAAACTGCCCTCATCCTAACATACGCAGCGGAGGGCGCAGGAATAACGAGGCGAACAGGGAATCCGGGTGAATAGAAGGTGTGAAAGCCTTGAAACGGCTCAGGTTAAGAGAAAAAGGGGTGGGGAGCTATGCTCCCCACCCCCTTTAGCCTGCGAATTGCGCAGGATGGAAGGTTAGAAGCTGACCTTGATGCCGAACTCCATCGAGCGCGGAGCGCCGATAGCGAACACACCGGAGCCGAGGCCGACTTCGAACGGCTGACGGTTAGATTTCGTGGTGTTCGTAATGGAGCCGACGCTGCCATCAAGCACGCCGTTGAGAAGGTTATCGGGACCGTTATAATTCTTGTGGTTGAAGAGATTGTAGAACGCTGCCTGAGGCTCAATGCGTAGGCGCTCCCAAGCCTTGACTGGCTTGATTGACCAACCCAACCGCACGTCAAAGGTGAAGTAGTTGCCGTTGCCCACTTGGCCCGCGGGAGCACTTGGCAACTGGAGACCTTCGGCCGTACCACAATTGCCGATTGGAGTCAGGGAGGGGGTTACGGCGCAGAGTGACTTCAGTTGGTCCGCCGTGAACAAGCCGGCGCTCACGAGCGCTTGTCCTGCCGGCGTCAGCTGGTTGCCGAATTTGGAACTGTAGTCCTGCAGGAATTTGTTGATGTCACCTGCAGAAATATCGCGTCCAAACGATCCAACTTTAGAACCAGGGACTGGAGCTATACCCGTCTGGCCATCGCCTATCGTGTCATATTGGAAGATATCTTCCAGATTCCCAGGCGCAGCAAACGTGATGGTCTGGGGCAGGGCCGTATAGAAATGCGTGATGAAATTGGCTCTGATTCCGGCAGGCAACTCCATGACCACACCTGCCGAAAGCTGATGCTTGCGATCAAGGCCATCAGGTCCCATGAACTGGTTTGGGTTATGGTAGTCAAGCGCCCCGTTGATAAAGTCACCGTCCGAGGCGCTGCTGACGAAACGCGAAAACGAATAAGAAATCTGTGTGTTAATGCGGCGCAAAAAGCTTACAGGGCTCTTAATGTCGGAGCGAAGTACTACGTCTAGACCGTTGTATACGGACCGGCCAACTGGCTCCAGTAGGAGAATCTGGCCGAAGTTGGGGTTGACTCCCGGGAATGCGACGGAACCCGGCCCGACTGGGAAAGCGCCCGTAGCATTCAGGCCGCCAGTCAAACCATTAGCTGCATAGTCGCTGATGAGTGCTCCAGCGGCGATAGCACAATCGATCGTGCCGCATCCCCCAAATTGGGCATTTGTTGCGGCGATGGCAGCCTGTGCTGTGGGCACATCGAGCAAGCTGGCATCTCCTTCCTTGTTTTTGTCGATGCCAAGCAGTGTGTGAAGTCCAACGTTCCGGATGTAGTCAACGCTCAAAACCGTGCCCGGGCGCAACTCGCGCTGGAACCCAACGTTCATCTGCAACGAGTAGGGGGAGCGATAGTTGGGAGCGAACATAGAGCCAGTATTGGCCGTCGAGAAAGGAGCATTCTCAAAGAATGCTCCATTGGCTTGCGGACCGGCTGCAATCGTTGCTTGTTGGTAGGCCTTTTGAATGTCTACAACGGCCTGTTCCACAGTGCCGATGGCGTTTTGATCTCCGCAGACCTGTGTTGGAATGTTTAATCCATCGATGGTAGACAGGAAGGTTCCATCCGGCATGTTCACGCCGCCAGCAGTGCAGACTTCAGGCGCCTGGTTGAAGAGACCAGTAGGCAAACGGCCGGGGCGATCGAAGAGAATGTTATTGAAGACGCCATTTTCGTAGTAGATGCCGGCGCCCGCGCGGATCACGGTCTTGCCGTTTCTGCGCGGATCCCACGCAAAACCGATGGTGCCACCGAAGTTCTTATCCGGTTGATGTACAGGATTGCCAAGGCCAGGCTGGAAGTCGTTCAAAGCCTGGATCGCCGGCAAGTCAGAATCGGAGCGTCCAGTATCGCGATTGTAACGAAGACCGGCAGTAACAGTAAGGTTGGGCCTCAATTTCCAGGTATCGCCGACATAGGCCTGGAACCGGGTGTCGAACTGTCCACCGCAATCCTGGCCGAATTCCGCGATCTCCGTGAAGCAGCCTTGGCCGTTACCAAGTTGAATGCGGTGAACCGGCCAATTGAGAGGGTTGGACGCGCCACCTGGTCCAAAATGATTGGCGTTAGCGAACGCAAGGTTATTTCCCGCGACGTCGACATTGGAACGGACAGCAGGAGCGAGGCCGAAGAAGCTGGCAAAACCGCCGCCGAGAATGCGGTTCACACCAACACCGTAGCGAATGATGTGGCTTCCGGAAACCTTGGTACCGTCGTATTTGAATTGCTTGTTCGACTGGTAAGTTTTCTGCGGCGCAAGAATGTTTGGCCCAGAGCAGAAGAGATTACCTGAGGCCGTGCAGGAAGTGCGACCGTTGCCAATGGCAAGCGCAAGATCTGGAGCCGGATTGATAATATTCGTACCGGTCACAGCGTCTGTGATTCCGTTCCGGAATTTGAAGTATCCCACCCGGAATGCGTGTGTCCAAGTACCATGCGTGATATCAAGACCACCGCCGAAAGAAGGGGTGTTGTCCACGTTGGCGAACTCTTGGTATGTGCCTGGGACGAACGTGGCCGCGTTGACGTTCTGCTCGTACCCAAACTTGAAGAAAGCACGGATGTTGTTGGTGACGTTGTAGTCCAAACGACCTAGATACTGCTGATCGCGGAACGGCGCATTGAATGTCCCTACTTCGGAGGTGTTGAAAGGCGCTAATGGAGCGCCAGCAGCCAAGAGGTCCTGTGTCGTGCGCTCACCCGAGCCAAAGAAGAAGAGCTTGTCCTTCACAACTGGACCGCCGAGGTTTACGCCGAATTGTTTGCGATTAAAGATAGCAGCGGGGTCACCAAATTTGGCGGAGGTGCCGTCACTGCGGTAGTTGAAAAATCCCTCGCCGTGGAGAGCGTTCGTTCCGGAAAGAGTCGTGATATTCACAGTGCCGGAAGAGGTAAGTTCCGTCGAAAGATCCAGGCTCGACTGGCTGACCTGGAATTCCTTGATGGAATTGACGGGAACGTTTTGCGTCGTGGTGCCGACGGTTTCGTCGGAAATGTCCAGACCGTCAACTTCGATGCGGGCTGTGCGACCGAAACGTCCGCCAAAAGAAATCGATGAATAGCCCTTCTTGGTGGGATCGAAGTTGCCGCCGTCCTGAATCTGAACGCCCGGTTCGAGTTGCGCGAGGTCAAGGAAGTTTCGGCCGTTAATGGGCAGGTTTTCGATTTGGGTTGAGGTTACTACGCCCTGAATCGTGGACTGTTCCGTATTCACATTGATGGCGGAGCCTTCAACGGTTACGACGGTGCTTTCTGAACCGACCTCGAGAGAAATTGTACCAGGCGTGATGTTGCCGACCTGAACGGTCAGAGTCTCTTCCACAGCTTTAAAACCTGCTGCCTCTACGCGAACGACATACTCTCCAGGAACGAGGGGTCCGGAACTATACGTGCCAGCGGAGGTAACTTCGGCTTGAAACTTTGCTCCGGTGCCTTTGCTGGTGATGGTCACTTTCGCGGAAGCAACGGAAGCGCCTTTTGAATCAAGAATCGTGCCCTGAATTGTACCTGTTGAGAGACCCGCTTGCGCCTGGGCCGCGGGCAAGAACGCCACACTCGCTCCGAGCAAGAGAGTCAGTACTAGCAGTGCGCTGAACGCACCATTTCGCCAATTGTGCATGAATCCTCCAAGTGAATTACTGACAGCCGAGAAAACCATAGACAACTGAAATCCACTGTCATAAGAACAAATACCTAACTTCATCCTGAAGCTACCCGGTGGCAGGCGATACCTCCACGAAATCAGCTGCCTTGTTCAGACAATATGTCTCTCGAAGTAAGCAAAAGCTTAGCCAGAATTTACAAAATATAAGTAATTTATATTGTGCAATTTAGAGACCTTAAGCTTAAGCTTTGGCGGGCAGTATGCGTTTATTCATAAGCGCATACGCAATTATGTATAAATTTGAATCGATTTAGAAAATTTATGCGCTATGGCGGATTCGGTCGGCCAGGGTGCGGGCGCGTTGGCGGGCGATTTCGACGAACTTATTGTCGCTGGAGATTTGATCGAGTAATGGTACGAGACGGCTTGGTTCGGGCATGAGTCCGCGGTTGAGGTCGGACTCGAACTGAAGCAAGGCGTCGTTGATGCCGAGGCGGTCGTATTTCATGCGGCGGGAGATAAGGACAAAATGCTCCTGCTGGCGGGCGAGGCCTTCAAAAATCTGGAGCAACTGGGTGGCAGGGTTGTTCAGCGTGTAATTGAACTTGGTTTCGAACTTTTTGGTGCCTTGTTCCCAGCGGAAGGTCTTTTCGCCGAGGTTGGCGATTTTGCGGTGGACGTCGAGGTCGAGTCCCTGAAAATGACGGAGCTCGGCGGCGTAGCCGAACATTTTCGAGCGAAGCGGAGCGCTCACCACGAACGGCAAGGCTCCCGCTTCTTCGTCGAGCTGGCGAATTTCATAGCTGGCGGCGTCTGAGTCTTCCAGAACGGTAATTTCTATAAACTCCGGCGTGCTTGCGGGAAATATGCGGCGAAAGCTCAGTTTCGCGGATTGAGGCGCCGCCGCGGCGAGACTTGAAACCCCAAGTGCGAGCGAGCCGAGTGCGACGAGAAATTTTAGCCGGGAGATCATCGCAGAGATGAGATGCGGGAAGGAGTAGTCTGCGTTGCGGCGGCAGCGCGCGCGCTTGTGGAACGCGAAGCGGATTTGCCGGAAAGGGGAATAACAGCAGTGCCAAAGCGGGTTCTCACTGCGTCTGTTTGCAGATGGCACATGGCGACGGCGAGTGCATCGGCGGCATCGGAAGGTTCGGGAATTTCGGTCATAGCAAGAAGCGCACGCACCATTCGTTGCACTTGGCGCTTGTCTGCGTTGCCGTAGCCTGCGACGGAGGCTTTGATTTCGCGCGGCGCGTAGCTGAAGACTTCGACTTGGTGCTGCGAGGCTGCAAGAAGAACGACGCCACGGACTTCCGCGAGGCGGAGGGCTGTCTTTACGTTGAGCGCGGAGAAGATCGATTCGACCGCGAGGGCATCCGGGGAAAATTCCTGGATTAGGCTGCAAATCAGATCGTGAACAGCTTCCAGCGCGGCGCCTACAGATTCCTTACGCTTTTCGCTTACTTTCAGTGCGCCAAAATGAAGCGCGCGGCATTTGCGGCCTTCCGCTTCGACAATTCCGTAGCCCGTGGGGCCGGCCGCTGCGGGATCTATGCCGAGGATGCGAATCCTTCGTGCCCTGGGCGCGTTTTGCATAGAGGTTAGTCTAAAGCGCGGAGGGAAAGGGCGCAATCGAGTTGCGGAAGGATTTGCTAAAAACAAAATGCGCCGGCAGGATGCCGGCGCTACGAAAAAGACTCAAGCGATTCAGTTTGCACCGACTGCGGCCTGGATTTCGCTTTCGTCGATGTCGAAGTTCGCGTAAACGTGCTGCACGTCGTCGTGCTCTTCGAGAGCTTCAATGAGCCGCAACATCTGCTGAGCTTGTGAGCCGGCGAGCTTGACGTAGTTTTGCGGAACCATGCCGATTTCCGCGCTGGCCGGGGTGATGCCTGCTTTCCCAAGGGCTTCCTTTACAGCTTCAAGCGACTCGGGAGGCGTGACGACGTACCAGGCGGAACCATCGTCCTTTAGATCTTCGGCGCCGGCTTCGAGCACGAGGTCGAGCAGCTCATCTTCGCTGGCAGCTTCCTTGGGGATGTTGATTTCACCTTTGCGGCTGAACATCCAGCCGACCGCTCCGGCCTCGGCCAGGTTGCCGCCGTTCTTGCCCATAGTGTGGCGCATTTCGCCGACTGCGCGGTTGCGATTGGTGGTGACGACCTGAATTAAGATCCCGACTCCCCCCGGTCCGTAACCTTCGAACGTAACTTCATCATACTGTTCGCCTTCGAGCTGGCCGGTGCCGCGGAGAATGGCGCGTTCGATATTGTCGTTGGGCATGTTTTCGTTCTTGCCCGCGAGAATTGCCGTTCGCAAACGGGGATTGGAGTTGGGGTCGCCGCCGCCAATGCGGGCAGCGATGGTGATTTCGCGAATGAGTCGCGTAAAGACGCGGCCGCGCTTGGCATCAGTGGCGGCTTTCTTGTGTTTAATCGTGGCCCATTTTGAATGCCCGGACATGATGAATTCCTCTTCTCTCGCGTGAAATTTCAGGCGGCCGCGCAGATGGCATGCCGCTTCCCGACCATATTAGAAATCCAAGATGGGCGGGCTACCCCTTAACTATCTGCGGAAGATTGCGGTGAGCTGCAAACTCGCCGGGCCACGTTGGCCAAGCAGAATGAGCACCTTAGCAAGTTTAGCACAGGCAGAAACGATGCGGAACCGGCAGAAATGGCCCTCTAAACAGGCTCTGAGTTGTACTCTGTAACCGAACCTAATTGAATTCTGCGCACGAATGAGACAAGAGACAACACGAAAATTCCGAACCCTTGTGGTTGCGTCGCACCCGGTCCAGTACATGGCGCCGATTCTGCGCAGGATGGCGGAGCATCCGCGAATTGAGTTGCGCGTCGCGTACTGCAGCATGCGTGGCGCAGAGGGTGGAGTCGATCCGGAGTTCGGAACGGAAGTGAAGTGGGATGTGCCGCTGCTGGATGGTTATGACTGGGAGCGGATTCCGAACAAAGGGAAGGGAGACGAATCTTTCTGGGGGCTCAACAATCCCGG
>Ga0137409_10003291_pt1 | contig 17166 bp, 19 predicted proteins | sample CZODoug1_16funga_FD_122059 | JGI IMG/M metagenome (GOLD analysis project Ga0137409, IMG submission 122059) | Vadose zone soil fungal communities from Angelo Coast Range Reserve, California, USA - CZODoug1_16fungal (Hybrid Assembly) | ecosystem: Environmental > Terrestrial > Soil > Vadose zone... | reverse complement strand
CTGCCGGTGGCGATGCCGGCCAGGCGCCGGCTATCACCCACGAAGAGACGCAGCCGTCCGTCGCGGCTCGCGTAGCGCTTCATGCCGCCCCAGGGCCGCCGGGGATCAGGCGGGGCGGCGGCGCAGCAGCAGCGGCACGCCCACCAGGGCCAGGATCATGCAGAGCAGGCTCACGAGCTGGGCGACGCGGAGGGAACCCAGCATCAACGGGTCGGTTCGGAGGGCTTCGGTGAAGAGGCGGCCGAGCGAATAGAGGCCGATGTAGGCCAGGAACAGCGCGCCCGGCGCCCGCACGAGACGATCGCGGAACACGAACACCAGCAGGCCGAACACCACGAGGTCCCACACGGACTCGTAGAGGAACGTGGGGTGGAAGAACTCCGCCTGGGCAAACGGGAGCGGCCGGTGCGGCGGCGAGATGTACAGCTTCCAGGGCAGGTTGGTGGGCCGGCCGAACGCTTCCTCGTTGAAGAAGTTGCCCCATCGCCCGATCGCCTGCCCGAGCGCCAGGCTGGGCGCGGCCACGTCGAGGTACTGCCTAAGGGGCAGGCGCCGGCGCCAGGCGTAGAGACCGCCTACCAGGATGCCGCCCACGACGCCGCCGTGGATGGCGAGCCCGCCTTCCCAGAGCGCGAAGATTTTACCGGGGAACTGGCTGTAGTACTCGAGGTTGAACGCCACGTAGTAGAGCCGCGCGCCGATCAGGCCGCCCAGCAGCGCCAGCTCGGAGGCCTTCAGGAGACGCTCGGGATCGAGGCCGCGGCGCTGCGCGTCCCGATGAGCGAGCCAAAGGCCCAAGGCCATGGCAGTCGCCATGAGGACGCCGTACCAGCGGATCGCGATGGGGCCCACGTGCACCGCGAGCGCGCCCGGCGACTGGAACATAGAAGGCTTATACGGCGGGACCCGGAGACTGTCAATAATTCAGCGACTTTCCAGGGGTTTTCGGGGCGAATTTGTTGACACCCTGAAAAAGGCTCCGGTATCATCAAATCAAACAATTCGTCACGTCGTTCACCATTCACTCGTACAAGGAGACCCCCGGGTGCCAGGGACAGGAAGTGCCAACGGCGGCGTTGCGGAGCTCGTCCTCAGCGCCGGTCCCGTCGCCAAGTTCGTCCTGCTCCTCCTCGCGACCTTTTCCGTCATCTGCTGGGCGCTGATCGTCGAGAAGTGGTGGGAGTTCCGCAAGATCCGACGCGAGTCGCTGCGCTTCCGGCAAATCTTCCGGGAAGCGCGCCGCTTCTCGGTGGTCTACGGAGCGGCCAAGAAGCACCGCGAGAGCCCGCTGGCCCAGCTCTACGTCGCGGCGGGCCAGGAGCTGGTCACCGCCTACGGCAGCGCGGAGATGGTGGACCACATGCTCGACGACGCGGACGAGGGGCTGGCCGTCGAGCGCCTGGACGCGACCAGCCGCGCGCTCCGTCGCGCCGGCTCCTCCGAAGTCGCGCGCATGGAGCGCTACCTGCCCTTCCTCGCCACCGTGGCCAGCTCGGCACCCTTCATCGGGCTGTTCGGCACGGTGTGGGGCATCATGACCGCCTTCCAGAACATCGGCCAGCAGGGCTCGGCCAACCTCGCGGTGGTGGCGCCCGGCATCTCGGAAGCGCTCGTGGCCACCGCGGCCGGGCTCGGGGCGGCCATACCCGCGGTCATGGGCTACAACTTCTTCGTGAACCGCACCAAGCACTGGGCGATGGAGATGGAGGGCTTCACGCTGGACCTGCTGAACGCCTTCGCTCGGCCGGTGCAGAAGATGGCACGGGTGCCCAAAGATGGCCATTAAGGTCGACACGCCCGACTACAGCAGCGGCAGCAGCTACCGCATCGGCGGGACCATGTCCGAGATCAATATCATCCCGCTGGTCGACGTCATCCTCGTGCTCCTCCTCATCTTCATGCTCACCGCGCCGCTCATGTACCGCGGCATCGACGTCAACCTGCCCAAGGCCGCGTCGAAGCCGACCGCCGTCGAGGAGCGCCTGGTCCTCACCGTCACCAAGGACCAATCGCTCTTCCTGAACGACCGGCGCGTGCCCGCCAACGGCCTCGAGGGGGCGCTGCGTCAGGCGTTCGCCAACCGAACCGACAAGACCCTGTACCTCAAGGCCGACGCCGGGCTCTCATATGGCGCGGTCGTGGAGACGATGGACCGCGTCCGTCGCGCGGGCATCGAGCGACTCGGCATGGTGACCGAGCCGGCTCGGGAGCGCTGAGACCCCGGCGCTTGCCGTGGCTCTTCCCGCCAGCTTTCACATCGGGCCAGCGCTGGGGCGGCTACGGCTTCCGCTGGCCCCGGCCGTGGTGTCGGCGATCGCCCACGTGGCGTTCTTCGCCGTTGTCATCCTGGGCGCATCGATGTGGACCGACACCCGGACCAAGCCCGTGTTCGTCGTGCTGACGCCCAGCGTCGCGGCCGTCGGCTCCCCGCGCGGCGAGCCGGCGCCGCCGCGCGTCGAGGAGGCGCCGCTCAGGCCGCCTCCGACCGAGCTGCCCCGCCGCGAGGCCGCCCGCGATCTGCCGGCACGGGATCTGCCCTCGCGCGAGCTGCCGCAGCGAGACTCGGTCGGGCTGCCCGATCGGAGTCTTCCGACCCGCTCGCCCGCCCCGCCGCGACCGGCCGACAAGGAGCTGCCGGCCACCGCGCGCACGACGCCGACGACGGCCCCGCAGACGCCGATCCCGCGCGAGGCCGCAGCCGCGCCGCCGCCCCCGCCGCTCGGTGCTGCGTCGGGAACGTCGACGGGATCGGGGCCGCTCACGCTCAGCGTCTCTGACTTCCCGTACGCCTGGTACATCCGGCAGATACAGGGAAAGATCCAGGAAAGGTGGCTGGGGCGCGCTATTCCCGGTCAGCAGCCGGCCGTGGTCTTCGAGATCCGACGCGACGGCCGGCTCAACGTGCTCACGATCGACCGGAGCTCGGGCAACGCCTACTACGACCAGGTCGCGCTCCGAGCGATCAACGACGCCAGCCCGTTCCCGCCCCTTCCCGCCGACTTCAAGAAGGACGTACTGAGGATCGGACTGCAGTTCGTCTTCGATCCGACAGGGGGATAATTGGTGCGACGTCTCACCGCCGCCGCTCTGCTGCTCACGCTCGCCGCAGTCACGTCGCTCGCGCTCTGGGCACCACCGCCCGCGGCGCGCGCCCAGGCCGTCGACGTCTACATCAACGTCACCGGCGGTGAAAAGAGCAAGAAGCTCAACATCGCGGTTCCCGATTTCACGCTCCTCACCGGGACCGACACGGCGCTCGCCAAGCTCCTCGCCTCGGTGGTCGGCAACGATCTCACGCTCTCCGGGTTCTTCAGCGTCGTCGCGGCGACGGGCTCCATTCCCGCCAACAACCCCGCGGCGCTCGCGCAGACGTGGAGCGCGTTCGCGACCGCCGGCGCCCACGCGGGGGTGCACGGGCTCCTGTCCATCCGCGGCGATCGCCTCGAGGCCGAGATGCGCCTCTACGATCTCACGACGCCGGAGCACCGCCTGATCGCGTCGCGGAAATTCGAGTCGACGGCGCCGCAGTCGCGGCGCCTCGCGCACAAGATCGCCGACGAGATCGTGCTCCAGTTCACCGGCGAGCAGGGGGTCGCCGACACGAAGCTCGCATACGTGGTGGGGCCGCCCGGCTCCAAGGAGATCGTCGTCGCCGACTACGACGGGGCGGCCGCCGCCAACGTGACCCGGAACGCCTCGATCAATCTCTCGCCCGTCTGGAGCCCCGACGCGCGCTCGATCGCGTTCACCTCGTTCATGAACGGCTATCCCGACCTCTTTCGCCTCTTTCCGTTCGAGCGGCAGCGGCCCGTGCAGACGCTCGCCTCGTTCGTGGGTATCAACTCCTCTCCCGGCTGGAGCCCCGACGGGCGTTACCTGGCGCTCACGCTCTCGAAGGACGGTAACCCGGAGGTCTACGTGCTCACGCTGGCGACCGGCGTGCTGCAACGTCTCACGCGACACGCGGGGATCGACACGGAGCCGACCTGGTCGCCGAGTGGCCAGCAGATCGCGTTCGTCTCCGACCGCGCGGGACAGCCGCGCATCTTCATCATGGACAGGGACGGCAGCAACGTACGCCAGCTCACCTCCGGCGGCTTTCACACGCAGCCGCGCTGGTCGCCGAAGGGCGATCCCATCATCTACACGCAGCGGTCGGGCACGCACGACCTCTGGGCGATCAGCCCCGGCGGCTCGAGCCCGCGCCAGCTCACGAGCGGCCAGGGGGACAATCAAGGCGCGACCTGGGCGCCCGACGGACGGCATCTCGCGTTCCAGTCGAACCGCACCGGCCGCTGGCAATTGTTCTTCATGTCGGTCGACGGTCTGACGACGACACAGGTCACGCAAGCGACCAACGAGGCCACAAGTCCCTCTTGGTCGCCCCGCCTGCCGTGATAGGATTGGGACCCGAAAGTTGACCTCAAAGCGGAGTCCAAGGGGGGCCTCATGCTGACTCGCGCTGCGCACGCGACGTTGTCGTCAGTGCTACTGGTGGGACTGATCATCAGCGGTTGCGCGAAGAAGCCCGCAACCACGGCTTCGGCGGCCGCGCCGGCTCCCGCAGCGGCGCCCGCACCGGCGCCACGCGCCACGGCGCCGTCGACGCCCGCCGCGCCGAGCACCGCCGCACCGGCCCCGGCGCCGGCCGCGCCGCTCGCCGGCCCCGCGGCGCCGAGGCCTTCGCCGAAGGAGTTCGCGGCCATCGACGCCTTGAAGGACGTCTTCTTCGAGTTCGACAAGTACGACATCCGGCCCGAGGACGCGAAGACGCTCGACGCCAACGCGTCCTGGCTGAAGTCGAACGCCGAGAACCTGGTGCTGATCGAGGGACACTGCGACGAGCGTGGAACCAACGAGTACAACCTGGCTCTCGGCGAGCGTCGCGCGAAGGCGACCATGAACTACCTCGTCTCGCAGGGGGTCCAGGCTAACCGCATCACCATCATCAGCTACGGTGAGGAGCGGCCGCTGTGCAACGAGAAGACCGAATCGTGCTGGGCCAAGAATCGCCGCGCGCACTTTCTCGTCAAGCCGCGCTGAGCCCGCGTGAGGCTCCGGGGAGGAGGCTCGCGCTCCTCCTCGGCGTCGTCCTGTCGCTCGCCGGTTGCGCCGAGGTCCAGGAAGCCACCGGCGTCGCGACCCAGCAGGATCTCTTCCAGATTCGCCAGGATGTAGCGGCGGCGCAGCAGACGGCCCAGCGTGCCAAGGCCGACGCCGACGCCGTCTCGGCGCAGGTCAAGGGCCGTTCGTCCGGGGAGGGCGACAAGAGCCTCAGCCGTCAGGTGGACAGCCTGAGCGAGACGCTGACGACGCTCACGGGGCGCGTGGACGAGCTCTCGACGCGGCTCGATACGCTGACCCGTCAGCTTCGCGGGACGGGCCAGGCGCCCGCGACGTCGGGATCGGCGGCTCCCCGCTCCTCGTCGGCGGCTCCGTCGGGGTCCGGCCCGGCGTCTCCCGGAGTTGCGCCGGGCCCCGTCGCGGCAGTACCGCCGCGCCCTTCGGCCGCCTCGCTTCAGCCACAGGACATCTATCAGGCGGCGTACATCGATTTCAGCAAGGGCAGCTACTCGCTGGCGATCGCGGGCTTTCGCGAGTTCCTGCGCCGCTACCCCGATCACGAGCTGGCGGGCAGCGCCCAGTACTGGATCGGTGAGGCCTACTTCTCGCTGGCCCGCGGATTCAGCGATTCCGCGCAGGGCGACAAGGCGACTGAGTCGCTGGAGCAGGCCGTGCAGGAGTTCAAGAAGGTCCTCGCGAACTACCCGAGAGCCGACAAGGTGCCGACGGCGCTATACAAGGAAGCACTGGCTTTGATCGACCTGAAGCAGCCCAGCCAGGCTCAGGCCCGCCTGCAGTATCTCGTCGACAACTTCCCGCGCTCCGAAGAAACCACCCTGGCCCGCGAGCGCCTGGCCGCCCTCAAAAACCGCTAACCCGCCGCCAGCAGTTCGCTCCCACCGAGCCGCCGTTTCCCGCACGGTAATCACGCAAGAACCGCGACGTCGCCGGGCGGCGAGGGTGGCGGCGCGGGCAGGCTCCCGGGACCCGTGTAGTCAGGGTCGTCAGAGCCGCACACGAAGATCGACATCGCGAGCGCGATAGGCTAGCGGGTCCCGGGAGCCTGCCCGCGCCCCCACCCTCGCCGCCCGGCGAAAGCTAGTCGGATGACTCCTCGAGACCGAGCACCCACACGACCGTCACGCCCTTTCCATGACCCGAATAGACCATGACGGTGCCGTTGGGATCGTCCGTGTGGGCCGAGCTGACGACGACGGGGGGATCGGAGGCGAGGAAATCAGGCATCGCTTGCCAGAGGGTGAACGACAGGATGGCGACGGCTACCGCCGCGCCGCCGAGCGCCCATCGGGGATTCCACCACCTCCGCGCAACCCGGACGGGTGACGGATTCTTACCTGTGGCGTCTTCGATACCCCGGACGATTCCTGGCCAGAAACCGGCCCAGTCGGGCTCAACCCTGCGCGGGCCGGGGCTCAAAGTCCGCTGAAGCATCGCCCTGAGGCTCCGGAGCGTATCGGCGTCGCGCTGACAGGTCATACACCCGCTCAGGTGTCTGGCGGTGGCCTGTGCCACACCACCCCCGAGGGCTCCGTCAAGGTAGGCGCCGATACGGCGGCGGGTCCGGAAACAAGTCAACACGACTGTTGGACGGCCCCGCCCACCACCCGTATTCTCATGGCCGGATGATACCCGAACAGCCCCTGAGCCTGGCCGTCGGGGCCGACCTGAGCCTCGAGGCCCTGCTGGCGATTCCGGATGCCCCGAGCGCCGGCGTCGTGATCTGCCATCCTCATCCACTGTACGGCGGCGACATGGATAATCCCGTCGTCGTGCGCGTGCAGGAGGTGTGCGCCGACCTCGGCCTGGCCACCCTGCGCTTCAACTTTCGCGGAGTCGGCGGCTCGGGCGGCGCGCATGGCGACGGCGTTGGAGAGCAGGACGATGCGCGGGCGGCGCTCGAGGCCCTCGCCCGGGCGACAGGCGGAGCGCCGAGCGCGATCGCCGGCTATTCGTTCGGCGCCCGGATCGCCGCGCTCGTCGCGGGCGGCGACCCTCGAATCGGGGGCCTGGCCCTGATCGCTCCGCCCCTCGGGATGTACGACTTCGCCTGCATCGAGGGCGTGCGCGCGCCGACGCTCATGGTCGCGGGCACCGCCGATTCCTACTGCCCCGTGCCGGATTTCGCGCGGCTCAGCGCACGCCTGCCGTCCGCCACCGCGGTCTCCATCGAGGGCGCGGATCATTTCTTCTTCGGCAAGCTCTTCCCGCTGGGTGAAGCGGTCGCGAAGTGGGCGCGGGGGCTTCGCGAGGAGCGCCCGGCTCCCTAGAGGCGCGGAAGCTGGCGGGGCGTCGCGTTGCCGGCCGAGAGGATGACGCGCACGCCCTCCTCGACGGACAACCCGGTCGGCAGCACCTCGTCGCGCGGGACGAGCACGACGTCGCCGAGGTAGAGGTTGTTCGTCGGAATGAACAGCGTGACCATCTCGCGCTTACCGTGCGGCGTGTCGACCAGCACGTGGCTCGTGACAAAAGCGAATGCGTACTCGCCCTGGCGCGGATGCTCGACGAGCACGACCGCCCCGAACGCGCTCCGGCGCTCGGGCGAGAAGGAATCGATCAGCATCTTGACCGACGGATAGAGCCGGCGGTAGATGGGCACCCGGAGCAGGAGCTTGTCGCCCCAGGCAAGCACGCGACGGCCCACGACGTTGCGCGCGATCGTGCCCACGACCAGGATGATGGCGACGGCCGTCAGGAACCCCAGCCCCGGAAGGGGCCGGCCCAGCATCTTCTCGTACATGGGGGCGAAGACGTCGTCGATCCGGCTCCAGAAAATCCACAGGAGCCACGCCGTGAGGAAGACGGGAACCGTGACGAAAAAGCCGGCGATAAAACGAACCTTGAGCCAGTTCTGCATGGTTTCTCCGAGAATAACACCCCGTGCCAGCGGCGCCGGCAGAGTGCGGCGGCGCGCGCTGGTCACCGGCGGCGCCATCCGAGTCGGGCAAGCGATCGCCCTGTCGCTGGCGCGGGCGGGGATGGACGTGGCCATCGGATATCACCGCTCGGGGCGCGCCGCCCGGCGCGCGGCCGCGGAGATCGGGGCGCTGGGCGGGCGGGTCACGACGATCCACGCAAACCTTGCCGACCCCGCGGAGGCTCGACGGCTGGTCCAGCGGGCGGCGGACTCGATGTGCTCGTCAACAGCGCCGCGATCTTCGAGCGCACGCCGTTCGCCACCACCACGGCCGCGCGCTACGATCGGCTGCTGGCGCTGAATCTGCGCGCCGCTTTTTTCTGCGCTCAGGCGGCCGCCGCGGTAATGCGGCGCCGCGGCGGGCACATCGTCAACATCGGCGACGCCGGCGCCGCCGTGCCGCGGCCGAACTCCATCCCGTACACGCTGGCCGAGGTTGGGATCGAGAGCCTGACCCGCGGGCTGGCGGTGGCGCTCCGGTCACGGCGCATCGCGGTGGACTGCGTCGCCCCGGCGCGGTGCTCCGGCCGCCTCGATTCTCCCGGGCGCGCTGGCGGAAGGTGACCCGAGGTCACGCCGGCAGCGTCGCCGACGTCGCGGGGGCGGTTCTCTTCTTCGCCACCTGTCCCCGCTACATCACCGGCCAGGTGCTGAAGGTTGACGGCGGCGAGGGCGTGACGCGCTGAACGGCGATCGCGGACTACGGGCGGACGATCCGGCCGCCGCCCATCGTGCGCAGGAAATCGCCCAGCGACGCGAAGCGCATGAACGGATTACCGCGCTTCTCGTCGCCGATCGTCGACGACGGACCCCCGTAGTTGTGACCGGGGAAGAGAAGCGTGGAGTCCGGCAGCGCGCCGAGGCGCTGCGTGAGCGAGTGGTACATCTGAGCCGGATCGCTGCCCGGCAGGTCGGTGCGCCCGCATGAGCCGATGAAGAGCGTGTCGCCCGACACGAGCCGGCCGTCGATCAGGAAGCACTGGGAGCCCGGCGTGTGCCCGGGCGTGTGCATGAAGGTCAGCGTCAGACGTCCGATCGCCAGCGTCGAGTGGTTGTCGACCGCCACCAGGTCCGAGCCGAAGCCCCGGAGGAACTCGCTCTCGGCCTTGTGGACGTAGACCTTCGCCTTCACGCGCCCCAGCAGATCCTCGACGCCCGGGATGCGCCCGGGCATTCCCCACGACTCGAGGCTGCCGCCGACATGGTCCTGGTGGGTGTGCGTGACGAGCGCGCCCGTGATCGTCATGCCCCGCGCCTGGGCGGTCTCGACGATCGTATCGATCTCCCACGCCGGATCGACGACCACGCACTCGCGCGCCACCGGATCACCGATGAGATAGACGAAGTTCTGCATCGGCCCGAGCTCCATCTGCTCGAGATAGATCGTGTCGTCGGCCATGTCCCCCATCCTACCCCCGCTCGCGGCGGTCGGGGGTAGAATACCGCCTCGACCGATCAGTCCGCTGGGGAGACCGCATGACGACGGCGCATTCCACCGCAGCACGGCGAGTGACCTATCAGCTCGAGACCCTCTGGGACTACGACTACGTGCCGACGCACGACGAGCTGGCGATCCTGTACGAGACGGCCAAGAAGAACCAGTGGAACGGCTCCACGGCAATCGACTGGAGCCGGCCGGTCGGCACCGAGGGCCCGGTGCTCAACGTGCAGATGGCGTTCCAGGGAACCGAGTTCTACGGAAAGCTCACGGACGAGGAGAAGAAGGAGGTCGAGATCCGTGTCTCGGCCTGGCGTCTCTCCCAGTTTCTCCACGGCGAGCAGGGCGCGCTCGTCGTGTGCGGGCAGCTGGTCAACTCGATCCCGGAGCTGGACGCGAAGCTCTACGCCTCGACCCAGGTCGTCGACGAAGGGCGGCACGTCGAGGTGTTCGAGCGGTACGTCAAGAAGCTCCACAAGATCTACCCGGTCGACCCGCTCCTGAAGGGCCTGCTCGACGAGATTCTCGCGACCAATATCTGGGAGCTGAAGCTCCTGGGCATGCAGATGATCGTCGAAGGGCTCGCCATCGCCGCCTTCAACCTGATGCGCAAGCAGACCGGGGATCCGACCCTGGCGGACCTCCTGGACTACGTCCTGCAGGACGAGGGCCGCCACGTGAACTTCGGCTACTTCGCGCTGCGGCGCTCGATCCCGACAATGGAGCCGTCGAGGCGCGAGCTGCTCGAGGACTTCACCTTCCGGGCTTGCGACCAGATGTACGCCCGGGACGAGCGGACCGGATTCCAGTCGGTGAAGAGCGTCTGGAGGGAGATGGGCTGGGACGGCGATGCGGTCTGGCGCGACGCGGTCGCCAATTCCCCGACGACGAAGGCGTTCAACAGCTTCCTGTTCCGCGACAATCTCATGCCGCGCCTGGAGCGGCTCGGGCTCATCTCCGAGCGGATCGCGCCGCGCTACCGGGAGCTCGGGCTCCTCACCTGATCAGCCCTTGAAGTCGTCGGGCACCTTCAGGGGCTCGCCGAGCTGCTTGGCGTCGACGGAATAGATCGCCGGCGCCGCCTTCAGCTTGACCCAGGCCTGATCGCCCTCTCGCTTGCCGACGAGCAGCACCGCGGCCTCGCTGCCGTCCGCCTTGAGGAGCGTGACCTCGAGCGTCGGCGCGTCGAGACCGTACTTGGCCGGGTCGGCGCCGGTCGGCGCGGCGATCGTCTTCCACTTGAGGGCGCGGAGCGCGTAGAGCAGATTGTCCACGGTCGCCGCCTTCGCCGCGCCGCGCGGGCCCTCGACCACCTTCCAATCGGCGTCGCCGCTCCGCTCGACGACGACCGTCTGGTTACCGGCCCGCACGCGCATGCGCTTGATGTCCCGCGGCTGGAGCCCCGGAAACAGGGTGCGGTCGCGCAGCTCGTCGACCGAGCGGCCGATCTCCTCGAGCGCCTTGCCCTCGACGAGCACCACCGGTCCGCGGCCGACCACGCCCGCGTACGCGCTCGCCGCGCCCGCACGGCGCTCCGGCGACGGCGCCAGCAGGACCGTTCGCGCCGCGGGCGTGCCCGGCTCGCCGATGCTCACGCGCACCGTGGGCTTCGCCAGGTAGCGGGGGATGCCGGCGGCGTCGTCGCTGAGGAAGGCCTGCGCCCTGAGCCCGAGTAGCTTGAACAGCACCGCGCCCGCCTCGACCTGGTCGGCCGGCAGCGCCTCCGGCGCGGTGATCTTCCAGCGCCCGTTCTCCTGCGCCAGGGTCACGGCGCCCTTCGGGCTCTCGATCTCGATCCGCGTCACCTTGTCCCGGTCGACCTCGACCACCGCCTTGTCGCGGAGCACGGCCACGTTCTTCGGCACGGCGGCCCACGTCTCGTCGGGGATCAGCACCACCGCCGACTCCCCCGCCCGCATGGCGTAGACACCCTTCTTGGCGGTATCGGCACGACCGAGGAGCAGCGTCTGCGTCGCGCGGTCCTTGTCGCGGCCCGTATGGATCGCGACCCGCAGCGGCCGGTCGAGCCCGAACGGCGCCAGCGAGGGCGGCGCCTCGGCCACGAACTCCTTCACGCGAGCCCCGTGGAGCTTGTCCACGAAGTCTCGGAGGATGCCGGAGTCCGCCGGCAGCGCCCGCGGGCGGATCAGTTGCCAGCGCCCGTCGGCCTGCTCCGCGGCGATCGTATCGTCGGCCGTGACGATCTCGAGCCCGGTGACGTCCTTCGGGTCGAACGCGAGCACGGCCTTGTCGCGAAAGTCGGCGACCGGCCGCGTCGTGTCGCGCAGGACCGATTCGCCGACCACGAAGACCGCGGGCTTGTCGGCCTCACGCGCGTACACCCACACGCCGGTCGGGCTCTTCGCCCCGAGGACCAACCCGAGCGACTTTCCGTCCTTGAGCTTTGCCGTGATCTCGGCCACCGGCTTGTCGAGACCGAAATCGCCGAGCGCCTTCGGGGCCGCCTCGATCTCGCGGTCCATCCGCGCGGTGACGACCGAGGTGACCGTTTCGTCGATCGGGCCGCGGTCGCCGCGCGCCTTGACAGGCTCGAGGATCCGCCAGCCGTCGGCGTCGCGCTTGAGCTTGACGACCCCGTCGGGGCGCTTGATCTCCATCTCCGTGACGTCGGCCGGCTCGACGGTGAAGACGCGCCCCTTGCGGCCTTCCGTCTTCTCCCGCTCGGGGCCCAGGCGGACCTCGTAGACGTAGTAGAAGGCGCCGAGCGCGATCAGAATGACGGCCAGGACCGCGGTCGACTGCCAGCGCATCGGCTGGGCTAGTTCGCCGCGCGGCGGCGAACGACCGCGGCGATGCCGCCGGCGAGCACGAGCGCCGGCAGGACCACCACCGGCAGGAAGAAGACGGCCTTCGCCTGGTTCTCGCTCATGAACACCGGCGTTTGCTTCACGTCCTTGGGGCGGATCGAGATCTGGTCTTCCTCTTCGGCGAGCCAGCTGACGGTATTGAGGAAGAAGTCGCGGTTGCCCTGGATGTTCAGGAACTGATTGGCGGCGATGTTCGAGGTGCCGTACACGACAATGCGGGCCTTCTCGATCGTCGCGACCGCGGCGACGGCGAGCGGCCCCTTGAGGTCCTGGGGATCCGGCTTCGCCACGCCGCGCTCGAGGTCCGCACGGTTGGTTTCGCCCCAGCTCTCCGGGCTGGTGCGGGCGAGCAGCTGGACGTTGACGCCCTTGGGAGGGGTCTTGAGCGCGGCGACCGACCGGGTGAGCGGAAAGAGCGTGGTGACTCCACCCATGTCGCGGGTGATCGGATGGGACTCGTACTGCTGGACGATCGGCACCTCCGGCCCGATGCCGAAGAGCCGCCCGATCGGGTTCGTCTCGATGACCAGGTCGTCGTCGAGCTGGAACCCGTACTTCACCAGGTACTTCTTGAACCCCTCGTTCTGGAAGGGGTTCACCATCGCGAGCACCTTGCCGCCTCGGCCGATGTACGTGTCCAGAGCCTCGAGCTCGGGCGGGAACAGGTCGTTGCGCGGCCCGGGGAGAATGACGACCACGGCGTCGGCCGGCACCTTGCCCTCGCGCGCCAGGACCAGGGGCTTCACCTCGTAGTTCGACTTCTCCATCGCGGACTTCGCTTCGCTGAAGCCCGGGCGCTCGGTGTTCGAGACCTCGGCCTCGCCGTGGCCCTGCACCACGTAGACGACGCGCTTGCCTTCCCGCGTGACCTTGACGAGCCCGTTCGTGAGCTTTTCTTCCTCCGCGTCGAGCACCTTCTCCGACTTCGCCTTGGTCTCGAGCACGATCGTGCCGTACGACTCGACGCCGTAGCGGCGGGCGAGGCCCGGCTCACGGTCGGGGTCGACGCTCTTCCACGTGAGCTTCCCGTTCGAGTACCGGGCGTACTGCTTGAGCAGGTCCTCGGCCACGGGCTTGCCGGGCTGATCGCCGCGATAGAAGGCGACCGCGTTCACATCGGTCTTGAGGCCGCGCAGCAGCTGGATGGTCTGGGGCGAGAGGCTGAACCGCTTGTTCTCGGTGAGGTCCTTGCGCGCGCTGTGCTGGAACGACAGCGCCTGCACGACCACGGTGACCCCAAGCACCAGCGCGATCGCCACGGCCGTGTTCGCGCCGTATTTCGTCGTCCGGTGCCCGAAGAGGCCGCGGAAGTCCTCGACCCTGGCGAGCAACGACGCCAGGACCAGCAGCACGCCCGCGGCCAGGAGCGTCCACCAGCGGGGCCGCGTCATCCACGCCGGATACAGGAACGTCAGAATCGCCGTGGCCAGCAGCACCCCGAGGCCGAGGTAGCCGCCCCAGTCGAGGAGTCGCCGGGTCATCCCTTCCACCGCCGCGCTTCGACCGAGCGATAGGCGAGAAACAGCGCGAGGAGCGTCAGGTTCACGTAGTAGAGGACGTCCTTCGTGTCGATGACGCCCTTGGCGAAGTTGTCGTTGTGCTCCATGGTCGACAGGTGCTGCAGCACCTTGCCCCAGGTGCCGCCGAGCGTATCGGCGCCCCAGCCGATCACCCAGAGCAGCAGCAGGATACCGAACGTCCACGCAGCGGCCACGATCTGGCTCACGGTCAGCGACGACGCGAACAGGCCGAGGGCCAGGAACGAGGAGCCCATCAGCAGGAGACCGAGGTAGCCGCTGAGCACCGTGCCCCACTCGAGGCGCGCGAAATAGGCGAGCATCAGCGGGTAGAGCAGCGTGAGCGCGATGAGCACCGTGTAGAGCGCAAAGACGGCCAGATACTTGCCCAGCAGCACTTCCCAGTCACGCACCGGGTACGTCAGGAGCAGCTCGATGGTGCCGGTCTGGCGCTCCTCGGCGAGAAGCCGCATGGTGAGGAACGGCATCAGCGCGAGGACGAGGATGACCGAGATGTTCCCGAAGAGCGGTCGCATGACGCTCTCGGTGACGTTGAGATCGCGGCCCATCGACGGATTCATCGCGGAGCGCATCGACGCCATCGCGAAGTAGTTGAGGATCTGCGAGAAGAACCAGCCCATGACCACCAGGAAAATGAAGAACACGACGTAGGCGATGGGCGAGGTGGCGTAGAGACGCATCTCCTTCTTGAAGATCGGCCAGATCTTCACGCCCCGGCCTCCGCCGCGGCCGCGCCGGCCTCGCCGCCTTCCTCGCCCGCCACGATCCGGATGAACACTTCCTCGAGCGTCATGCCCACCCGCCTGAGCTCCAGCAGATCCCATTGCTGCTGCGCGGCCAGCTTGAAGATCTCGGCGCGCACGTCGCGGCCGCGCGCGGCTTCCACGACGTACCGGGCGGCGCCGTTCGCGACCATCTGGTCCTCGACCGACAGGACGCCGGAGATCCCACGGATGCGATCGCGGACGGCGGGCGGCGGACCGACGATCTCGACCTCGACGCGCGCCGTGGGGAAGAACTGGTCGACCAGGCTGTCGATCGGCCCCTGGGCGACGATGGCCCCCTTGTTGATGATGATGACGCCGCTGCACACCATCGAGACTTCCGGGAGGATATGGGTCGACAGGATCACGGTGTGCTGTCCGGCGAGGGACTTGATGAGCGACCGGATCTCCGTGATCTGCCTGGGATCGAGACCGATCGTGGGCTCGTCGAGGATGAGCACCTCCGGATCGCTCACGATCGCCTGCGCGAGACCGACGCGCTGGCGGTACCCCTTCGAGAGCGTGCCGATCAGGCGGTTCTGGACGTCGGCGACCCGGCAGCGGTCCATCACGTCGGCGACCCGGCGCCGCCGATCCGACCGCGACACGCCTTTCACTTCGGCCACGAACTCGAGGTACGGACCGACGCGCATCTCGCTGTAGAGGGGCACGTTCTCCGGCAGGTAGCCGATCCGGCGCCGCACTTCCAGGGACTCGCGGAACACGTCGTACCCGGCGACCCGGGCCGACCCGGTCGAGGCCGGCATGAAGCAGGCGAGAATACGCATGGTCGTGGACTTCCCGGCTCCGTTGGGTCCGAGGAAGCCCACGATCTGACCCGGCGCGACGCTGAAGGACACGTCGCGGATCGCCGTGACCGGGCCGTAGTGTTTAGTGAGCCGTTCGACTTCGATCATGCGCGGCGGTCACGAATTATACAACGAGCGGGCGCTCAGTTCGATGGAACGACCGGCATGCGCTCCCGGAGCCAGGTCGGTACCGCCACCAGCGCGCTGGTCGCGGGATCCTGGCACGCGTGGAGCGTCGAGCCGGTGGCCACCGATTCGCCGGCCTCGTTCAGGATCTCGTACGCGAACCGGAAGCTCGCGCGCCGGCGCTCGCTCACCCAGCAGCGCACCTCCAGGAGATCGTCGAGCCGGGCCGGCTTGCGGAAGCGCACGAGGGCCTCGACGACCGGGAGGTGCACTCGCTGATCGACCTCCGACATCGCGAGCCCTTGCCGGCGGAGGAACTCGACGCGGCCCACCTCGAAGTACGTGAGGTAGTTACCGTAGTAGACGACCTTCATGCAGTCCGTGTCCTTGTACCGGACACGGATGCTGGTGGAGGCGACGGGCGTCGCCGGGTCCGGCTCCATCCTAGAGATACTGGCCGTAGCGGATCTTCTCCACGACCCCCCGGACACCCTTGTAGTTGTCGATCGCGTCCAGCAGATCCTCGGTGGAGACGGGCGCGGCGGTCGCGCCCTCGGCCTCGCCCCGCACCTTCACCTCGAGCGCACGCCGGACGATCACCGAGATGTCGGCGCCGCTCATCCCGCCCATCACCGGCAGGATCTTGTCGTAGTCGATCCGCGCGAAGAGCGGGCGGCCGGCCGTCTTCTCGGTCCGGGCGCGGACCAGCTCCAGGATCTCCCTCTGGGCGGTCGGATCGGGCAGCGGGATCTCGATGAGATGATCGAGCCGCCCCGGCGCGACGAGCGCCGGGTCGAGCGCGTCGGTCCGCGTGGTCGAGGCGACGACGAGGATCCGGGCGGCGGTGCCGAGCCCGTCGAGCTTCTCGCAGAGCGCGGCCACCAGGCGGGCGCTCGCCTCCCGCGCCTGGGGCGGCGGGAGCAGGTGCTCGAGCGAGAGCGCCTCGGCCTCGTCGAGGAACAGCACCGCCGGGCCCTCGGCCATCGCGATGCGGAGAATCTCCTGGAGCAGGTCACCCGTGTTCGCGCCGAACTTCGAGGTGAGGTTCATCAGCTTCAGGTGGTAGAAGATCGCGCTCGACGCGGTGGCCACCGCCTGGGCGAGCTTCGACTTCCCGGTGCCCGGCGGGCCGTAGAGCAGCACGCCCTTCGGCGGGTCGATGCCCCACGACCGGTACAGGTCGGGATTGCTCAGCGCCAGCGCGAACCCCTTGAGGCCCGTCTTGGCCTGGCGGAGCCCGCCGACCTCGTCGAAGGTGACGGTCGAGCGCATCTTCGTCTCGACGCGCCCGGTGAGATCACCGAACTTCTCGCCGAGCTTGGTGAAGACGTCTTCCAGACGCCGCTGGAGCGCCCACTCCTGGTCGGTGCGCTCGGGCTCGGCCATGATCGTCAGATCGACGGGCGGCGCGGGAGCGCGCCGGCGCCGGCCTTGTCGAACACGCGCTCCTCCACGAGCACCGGCGCCTTCGCGCGGATGGCCAGGGCGATCGCGTCGGACGGACGCGCGTCGAGCTGGAGCTCCGGCCCCCCGGTGTTGAGGTAGACGATCGCGTAGAAGATGTCGTCACGCAGGTCGGTGATGACGACGCGCGTGAGCGTCACCTTGAGCCGGCCGAAGAGCGTCAGGAACAGATCGTGCGTGAGCGGCCGCGGCGGCGT
>Ga0137409_10003290_pt1 | contig 17166 bp, 16 predicted proteins | sample CZODoug1_16funga_FD_122059 | JGI IMG/M metagenome (GOLD analysis project Ga0137409, IMG submission 122059) | Vadose zone soil fungal communities from Angelo Coast Range Reserve, California, USA - CZODoug1_16fungal (Hybrid Assembly) | ecosystem: Environmental > Terrestrial > Soil > Vadose zone... | reverse complement strand
GCTCCGTGCGACGCGCGCAACACATTGATTGAACGAGTCTAATTTACATCCAGGCATGCGGTGGTCTGCGTGCCGGTGAGCCCCCTGGAGTTAGTCGCTGCACCGAATTTGCACCGAATGACCAGCGGATTTTCATGTTGCTTTCGGTCTCTGCGCACGACAACAGAGGCGCAACCGTAACCTTCCATCCGCCAATGATCAGCGCTGAGGGTCTCTCGCCATCTCTCCGATTGGTGTTGTCCGATCTCGTCTTAGCCTCGGTCCAAGATCTCGAGCTTGAACTCTCGTCATGCGACCTAACATCTAACTCTCCTGCTGTCGTTTTCCCGAAATAATGCCGCCGCCGGATTATTCCGGGAGTTGGCGAGCGAGTATGGCCACGGGTTTTTTGCTGCACCGCCAGATGGCGGCCGCAGGTTGTCGCGGATCAGTCGGTCGGGCATAGAATGAATGGCGAATCCTCACCGAGACGAGGGAACCCACCATGTCCCCTTTTCGTGCCGGCATCAGATTCGTCGCAGCGACCGCGGCGATGTGTGTATCTCTCCCCGCCGGTGTGTTCGCCCAGGACGGCCGTCCGGCGCCAAGGGCTCGCGCGGCGGCAGTCGAAGACGAGTACTTCGGTACCCGGGTCGTCGATCCATACCGCTGGATGGAGACGCCAGGTAGCAGCGAGCTGCGACAGTGGCTCGAAGCTCAAGCACGCCAGACCCGTGCCGTCCTGGACCGTATCGCGGCGCGTAAGACGTTGCTGGCGCGGATTCGTGCACTCAACGAATCAACGTCGGATGTGTACAACGTCGTGCAGGCGGGCCAGCGCTACTTCTACTTCCTCGCCGATCCGAAGCGGCCGGTCGCGCAAATCATGCGCCGCGATAGCGTCGACGGACCAGCCAGACTGGTTTTCGATCCAGCAACCTTGAAGGGAACGTCGGGCCATGCTGAGGCAGGGTGGTTCGCGCCCTCAAGAGACGGGCGATACCTGGCAGTTGGAATCGCATACGGAGGTGCCGAAGAAGCGGGCCACCTGCGTGTGATCGACGTGGACCATGCGCGGCTTCTGACCGAGGACCTGCCGCGAGTCTGGGCCGGGCCCGGCGGAAGTGCCTCGTGGCTGCCGGACCATCGATCCTTCACGTATTCGCAATTTCCGGTGCTCGGGGCCGATCAAACGCCTCAGGAGCGCATCATGCGCTCACGAGCGCTGCTGCATACCGTCGGTCGCAACCGTGACGGCGCAGGCGACAAGCCGCTCTTCGGCTTTGGTGTTGATCCGGCGACCGACTTCGCCAAGGAGTACATCAACTTCGTCGCGATCCCGGCGACCTCCGACTACGCGATTGCCGTCAACTGGACGGTGGACGTCGATCTGGCCGGAGTATTTGTGGCGCCGGTTGCCGCGCTCGCCGCGGAGCACGTCCCCTGGCAGCGGATGGCCGGTCCCGAGGACCAGATCCAGTCGGCCCCGAACCTCGAAGTGCACGGCAGTGATCTGTATTTGGTCTCCCGCCGCGAGGCGCCCCGATTTCGCATTCTGCGGCTTGATCTTGCTCATCCCGATCTACGGCGGAGTGAAATCGTCGTACCGGAGAGCGAACGGGTGATCGAAGATATCGGTGCCGCAGCGGACGGGCTTTACGTTCTCGATCTCGAAGGCGGCCTCAGCCGACTGCGCCGCCTGCGGTGGGGGAATTCCACGGCACAGTCGCTGGAGCTGCCCTTCTCGGGCGCCATTAGAGCGTTATCGACCCACCCGGGAGCGCCCGGCGCAATCCTGCGCATGCGCTCGCGCACGCACCCAAACGTCATCCTGCACGTAGACGGCACCAGCGGGTCGATGCGCGACACAGGCTGGCAAGCCCAACCAAACGTAGACTTCAGTGGCATCGATGAGCGTGAGGTCATGGTGGTCGGACACGATGGCACACGCATTCCGCTCAGTATCCTGATCGCCAAGTCTGCGCAGCTCGATGGGAGTCATCCGACTTTGCTGGACAGTTATGGAGCGTATGGCACCACGGGCACTGCCAAACCCTACTTCGATCCAACACTACTTGCTTGGCTTGAGAGCGGTGGCGCATTCGCGGTGGCGCATCCGCGCGGCGGTGGTGAGTTTGGCGAAGAGTGGCACCGGGGCGGCATGCTGCAAACGAAATTGAATACTGTGCTCGATACGATTGCTTGTGCGCAGTACCTGGTGGACCAGCGCTACACGAATTCGAGTAAGCTCGCGCTCCAAGGGGCGAGTGCGGGCGGGCTGGTAGTCGGTGGTGCAATCGCGTGGCGGCCAGATCTGTTTGCTGCGGCCATCGACCATGCTGGTATGTCCGACGCGCTGCGCACGGAAACCGAGCCCACAGGTCCGATCAATGTGCCCGAGTTTGGCAGCACTCATACGGCGGCGGGCTTTCACGCGCTATATGCCATGAGTCCGTACCACCACGTGCGCGACGGCGTCGCCTATCCCGCAGTATTGCTTGAAACCGGCGTCAATGACCCGCGAGTCGAGTCGTGGCAGATGGCCAAGATGACCGCGCGCCTTCAGAAGGCGAGTTCCAGTGACCGCCCGATCCTGCTGCGAGTCGACTTCGACACAGGTCATTTCGGCGGTACCACCGAGCAAACGGAGCAATTGCTCGCTGACGAGTGGACATTCCTCCTATGGCAGTTCGGGGATCCTCGTTTTCAGCCTCCCTGATCAGCGGCAACGAGCAGAGGTACTGAACAAACGGCCGCGTTGGATTCATGGAAACGGTCTGGCGCACAAGGACATCTGCCCCCCTAGGTCCCCTCCCCCGGAGGAGGCACCAAGGGTCACAGTGAGTCTATGCGTGTCGCCGCGGCTGCCGGATCTGCGTGCGCGGCCCCGGCCGCTCAGCTACTAGGCAGCGCCCGTTGTGCGGCGGCCCTTCCCATTTTCGCTGCGCTGATCACCACAGTCGCGTCCTTCGACCTCCTGATCGCGCGCGTTGTCACGAACACCGACGGGACACCCGTCAGTTGGGAAACTTCAATTCCCGCTCGATCGCCTGGAAGCGCGGCTCTTTGCGCAGCGGATCGAGAAGTGGGTCGGTTTTCAAGAAGGCCAACCCCGAGTCCCGCAGACGTAGGGCCGTCTCGAGCCAGTCGAGCGCCTTGGCCCTATTACCCCACTGCGCGTAGATCTCAGCGTACTGGTACGCGTCAGCGTCACCCTCCGATGCCTTTTCTTTCGCGAGCACACGTTCAGCATCGGCGTGTCGTCCGAGCTTGTCATAGACGATCGCCAAGCACGGCCAAGTGATGTTCTTGCCTCCGCCCGGCACACAGTAGTCCGGTCGTCGGAGAGTACACGTGACGCAAAGCAAAGTGTTGTGAAAAGCAAACTCAGCGAAAGCCTAACTGCGTGACCACGTCGCACCGAAAAACCGTTGCCTACACAAGCCGCTCGCGACAGTCGCCTCCGGGTCCACCAGCGGCCTATTCATGACGGTAAATACTGTCGTACCCTGGAGGCGGGTGAGCGCGCGGGGTTTCGCCGCGTCGCGCGAGAACTGGCCGAAACGTGAATGTTGTCCCGAGGTATCGAACCGTCGATCAGCGGATTAAAGGTCTTGCATCCTACTCCGAGCGACTCGGAGCGACACCGCGGCGCTCCGCGTAACTCCTTGAGTTTATGCTCTATATTACGGTGGCGCGATGCGCTGCTAAGCGCACCTGTGAGTGCCTGGGAGTTAGTCACTGCACCGAATCTGCACCAAATGACCAACGGATTTCCGCACTTTTCTGCATTTGGTCTGGTTGCTCAGTGCAATTTCGTGCACTGGACATTACGCGCATCTTCTGTCTGAGAAGCTCAAGGGACCCGCGTCGACGAGCGGCTCCCGAGTTTCGCATGACCTGTTTACCGCCGCTCATGGCGTGTACCGGCCCGGGGCGGCGCGCTGTTCTCAGCGCGTAGCGGTCTCATTGTGCCCCGACAACTTGTGTTACTTGTTTCCATACGTCGTCCGTTCCGCCTTCGATAATGCGCACAAGGTCATTTGGAACCGAGCCCCGTTCGAATAGCTGCTGTAGTGAATAGGCCATCTGCTCCAAGGGACTCTGCTCGTAACCAAACTGATGCAGACCGAGACCGTATGAAATCAGAAAGTTGTCCACGCCCAACCTGGACCACTGAACCACATGAACCAACTCATGAAAGTGCAGCGACTCGAACTCTCGGCCTCTCACCACGAAGAAGGTATTCTTGAATGTGATGCCCTCAAATTGTCGTCCCTGAAGGTGCGCAAACTCCGGGAGGCCGAATTGCGAAACCGGAGGAAACGGCGGCGTCCGTTCAACGGATACAACGCGCGCCCGCTCGAGTAGTTCTGCTGGGTAACAGGACGCTAGGCGGTTGAAACCAAGCGTGCTGACCTTACGTGCGTTAGCTGAGTGCGTTTCGAGAAGCTGGTCTATCCACGCCCGCACCTGCGGCAGTGCGGCGTAGAGTCTCCGAATGACGTCCGCGCGCGTAGAGGTTCCCATGGCTTCCGAGACCGATATTATCGCGAGGACGACGTCTCGTCTCAGACCAAGGGCGAAGGGCGAACCTCGATTAGGCGCGCACTTCCGGCCTCCTCCACACGGCAGGGGCCACTGATTCGATCCCAGTACCGCCCACCATTTCAAATCCGATACTTACGAGATCACTCGTGAGCCCACGTGACCTGCCATGGCGGAGCGCTGGTTGGATGGCAGGATTACACCGCAGACGCCCCGTACTCCTCAATGGCGTCCACCATCCGCCCTCGTCACGACACGAGCAGAGCCGCTAGGCGGAAGAGCGCCGAGCGGTCCGCGGGATGAGCGTTCGGCGGCGAGCGTCAGCACGGCCGCCGTAAGCTCCTCAATGCGTACCGGCAGGACGGCGGTCGGCGTTGCAGCGGCCGATGCATGTCGCGCGATGTGGGTCACGGCGGATCGGGCTGAACCGGAGCGCCACTCAAGGCCGTGCACGCCGAGTTGCAGAGCCTTCAGGAATCCCTGCGCCCAACGCGCGGAGGGCTCGCTGCGCCCCGGCGCGTACGGCTCTCGTTGTGACAGGATCGCGGCGACATCCGGCGGGAGGGCGCCGAGCTTACGGTCGAGTTCTTGCAGGAAACCGACTACGAGCTCGATAAACTCGGCGTATGCGCACGGTGAGGAAATTATCGACGGGACTTTCCAGCCTGTCTGTCCCCAGATCGGTGGCAGCCATGTTCCGGGTTGCACACCCACGGGCCACACGAGCAACGCGACTAAGTAACCCTCCAGCATCGCCATATCCATCGTGGCCCGAGGCCAGCCGTCGTCCGCAAGCAAGGCGCTCAGCACGGCGCGATCTTCCGGGGTGAAGTTCAGCAGCGTACCCCAGTCCCGCGGGTTTGGCGGTAGTAACCGCGGCGGGTCCGCACGCGCGTGAAACACCACTTTGTCTGGTTTCCGAAGCAACTTGCCTCCTCAGGGGAGTCTCGGTGTCCGCTCGGCGACGGGCGAGACGTCCACTGCCCCGAGTGCGAGGGCGGCCGCTGGGCGAATACGGGTCCCAAAAAAAAAGCCTCGCGCTCTGCGGGGCTCAAGCTTTGGCGCGAATATGGGGCGCTACGTCAGCATAAAGACGGCTTATGCCGTCTGAACGCGCTGCGCGCGTCCGTCCTTCTTACATATCCATCCCGCCCATTCCGCCGGCGCCCATGCCGCCATGGGCATGCTCTTCGTCCTTCGGAGCCTCGGCAACCATCACCTCGGTCGTGAGCAACAGGCCCGCGACGGATGCGGCATTCTGCAGCGCAAGCCGCGTGACCTTCGTTGGATCGAGAATGCCCTCTTCGAGCATGTCGCCGAACTCACCGGTCGCCGCGTTGTAGCCGTAGGCACCCTTGCCGGCTTTCACCTGGTTCAGGATGACCGCCGCATCCTCGCCGGCATTCTCAACGATATTTCGCAGGGGCTCTTCGATCGAGCGAGCGAGAATACGGATGCCGACCGTCTGATCCTCATTGGCACCCTCTAACTTATCGAGCGCCTTGAGGGCACGGATCAGCGCAACTCCGCCGCCCGGTACTACGCCTTCCTCGATGGCCGCACGGGTTGCGTGCAGGGCGTCCTCCACGCGTGCCTTCTTCTCCTTCATCTCAATTTCGGTGGCTGCACCGACTTTGATCAGCGCAACACCGCCGGAGAGCTTCGCGACACGCTCCTGGAGCTTCTCCTTGTCGTAGTCGCTGGTCGCTTCCTCGGCCTGCTGGCGGATCGACTCGATGCGGGCCTTGATGTCCGTAGCCTTGCCGGCTCCGTCGATGATGGTCGTGGTCTCTTTCTCGACCACAACCTTCTTGGCGTCGCCCAGATCGTTCACGGTGACCTTCTCGAGCGACAGGCCAACCTCATCGGAGATCACGGTGCCGCCGGTCAATGTCGCGATGTCCTGCAGCATCGCCTTGCGACGATCACCGAAGCCCGGAGCCTTCACCGCTGCAACCTTGAGGATGCCGCGGATGTTGTTGACGACCAGCGTCGCGAGCGCCTCGCCCTCGACGTCCTCAGCGACCACGATCAGCGGACGGCCCGCCTTCGCGACCGCCTCCAGGAGCGGGAGCATCTCGCGGATATTCGAGATCTTCTTATCGCACAAGAGAATCAACGGCTTTTCGAACTCGGCCGTCTGACTCTGCTGCTGGTTGATGAAATACGGGGAAAGATAGCCGCGGTCGAACTGCATGCCATCGACCACCTCGAGTTCATTGTCAAGTCCTTGGCCCTCTTCGACGGTGATGACACCTTCCTTGCCAACTTTCTCCATTGCATCGGCAATGGTCTTGCCGATGGACTCATCAGAATTCGCAGAGATCGTACCGACCTGCGCGATGGCCTTGGAGTCCTTACAGGGTTTTGAGAGGCGCTTCAACTCGTCCGTCGTGACGAGCACGGCCTTGTCGATGCCGCGTTTGATGTCCATGGGGTTGCGACCGGAGGCGACGGCCTTCAGGCCCTCGCGGATGATCGCCTGGGCAAGCACCGTCGCCGTCGTCGTACCGTCGCCGGCTTCGTCCGAGGTGTTGGAAGCGACTTCCTTCAGCATCTGCGCGCCCATGTTCTCGAATTTGTCTTTGAGCTCAATCTCCTTCGCAACCGAAACACCGTCCTTCGTGATGGTCGGAGCGCCGTAGCTCTTCTCGAGCACCGCGTTGCGGCCCTTCGGGCCGAGTGTCGCCTTCACCGCATTCGCAAGGATGTTGACGCCCTTGAACATGCGTTGGCGCGCATCGTCGCTAAGTCGTACTTCTTTGGCTGCCATTGTCGTGTCCTTCGGGTGAGTTACTTCGACTCGATGACGGCCATGACGTCTTCTTCACGCATGACCACGAGTTCTTCGCCGTCGACCTTCACTTCGGTGCCGCTGTACTTGCCGAAGAGAATCTTGTCGCCGACCTTGACGTCGCAGGGACGCACTTGTCCGTTCTCAAGGATCTTGCCCTTGCCGACCGCGACGATCTTTCCTTGAATGGGTTTTTCGGCCGCCGTATCGGGAATCACGATGCCGCCAGGCGAGGTACGATCCTCTTCCAGGCGCTTCACGATGACGCGGTCATGAAGAGGACGAATCTTCATAACTGGACGCTCCTTTGAAGCAGTGCATATTCTTGGCGTCTAAATGGTGACTTAAGACCGGATTTCAAGGGTGGATGTCTAAGAATGATTGGAACGGCGCCACCTACGCGATTCCCAAGCGTCCATTTGCTCTGTGCCGGTGCGGCGGCTCGACTACCAAGCCGTTCTGCGACGGAACCCACTCTCGAACTGGCTTCAAAGCGGCGCAAGCAGCAGTCCCGGACAGCCAGGACAAACCGGCCACCAAACCATAGGTTGGACTTGACCCGCTTGAGTGAACGGCTAGTCGTCACAGTCTAAGCCGCTTTGACGTTGCCCCCGTTCGTGGACGGATCTGATTTAGAAAATAGCCGGTTCTGAAGTCCAATCCTCCTGACGGTCACCGCGAACTCAGTGGACGTCGGGTTACCCAAGGAGCTCCTGCTCCGAAAACCAGGCTGAAGCAGCTCGCTGGCCGCGAGGAGTGACGCTCCCAGCATTTACGATCGGGACGGGTAGGATTCGCAGGTTCACAACCCATCATCCCGAGCAAGCCGATCAACAGCTTGCCGCTAACTTGAGGCGAGCCACCGCGTTCGCTGCAGGCAGACGAGCGCAACGATCGCGACCGGTCGATCATCCGGCCGCTAGTGCGTCGCAGACGGGGGGAGGGCTCGGGCGTATAATCGGAAAGGTGCCGCCCGTGAACTTGTGATGCTTGCGGACGACGGTCTCCCCCGTAATCGTGAGCCAGTGGGGAACTGCCATGGCCAAGATCGTCTGTGTGCTCTACGAAGATCCCGTTACGGGGTATCCCAGGACGTATGCGCGCGATGGCATTCCGGACATTGAGCGCTACCCCGGCGGTCAATCCACTCCAACTCCCAAGTCGATCGATTTCAGGCCGGGCCAACTGCTCGGGAGCGTGTCCGGCGAGCTCGGCCTGCGAAAGTTTCTCGAGTCGCAGGGTCATACCTTGGTCGTCACCGCCGACAAGGACGGTCCGAACAGCGTGTTTGAAAAAGAACTGGTCGACACCGACATCGTCATCTCACAGCCGTTCTGGCCTGCCTACCTGACAGCCGAGCGAATCGCCAAGGCCCGCAAGCTGCAGCTCGCGATCACCGCCGGCATCGGCTCGGATCATGTTGACCTGCAAGCGGCGATGGAGCGGGGGATGACCGTCGCCGAGGTGACCTACTGCAATAGCATCAGCGTATCCGAGCATGTCGTAATGATGATTCTCGCGCTGGTGCGCAATTATCTGCCGTCGCATCAGTGGGTGGTCGACCGCGGTTGGAACATCGCCGATTGCGTCGCGCGCTCGTACGACCTCGAGGGCATGAACGTCGGCACGGTTGCGGCGGGTCGCATCGGCACCGCCGTGCTCCGGCGTCTCAAGCCATTCGACGTCAAGCTGCATTACACCGACCGGCACCGGCTGCCCGAGGCGATCGAGAAGGAACTGGACCTGACGTTTCACCCGACCACTGAGTCGCTGGTCAGGGTGTGCGACGTCGTCACGATCAACGCACCGCTGCACCCGGAGACGGAGGGCCTGTTCAACGATGCATTGATCGCGAAGATGAAGCGCGGCGCCTACCTTGTGAACACCGCGCGCGGCAAGATCTGCGATCGCGATGCCGTCGTTCGTGCGCTCAAGAGTGGACAGCTCGCCGGCTATGCCGGTGACGTCTGGTTCCCGCAGCCTGCGCCGCGCGATCATCCGTGGCGAACCATGCCGTTCGAAGCAATGACCCCGCACATCTCCGGCTCGTCGCTGTCTGCGCAGGCCCGATATGCGGCGGGTGTGCGCGAGATCCTTGAGTGTTGGTTCGAGGGCAAGCCGATCCGCGATGAATACCTGATCGTGCAGGGCGGCAAGCTCGCCGGAGCCGGGGCCCACTCCTACAGCGCGGGCGATGCGACCCGGGGCTCCGAGGAGGCGGCGCGATTCAAGACCACGACAGGCGCGCCCGATACGACTCATCGCTAAGGCGAACATCGGCTCTGGAGAGGATGAACGCGGAGGCTATCATGACTATCGCAGCATCCGTGCAGGACTGTCTGGCCCGCGAAGGCGTGCACTACGACATGATCGCGCACGAGCGCACTCGAGACAGCAGCCACAGTGCGCACGCCGCTCACATTCCCGGTGATCGACTGGCCAAGTGCGTCATGTTGGAAGACGACCAGGGTTACCTCATGGCAGTAGTACCGGCCAGCCACAAGGTGGACCTCGGTGCCATGCATCGTCAGCTCAATCGCGAGCTCGGGCTCGCAACCGATCGCGAACTGGTCGAGCTCTTCAAGGACTGCGAGCCGGGCGCCTTGCCGCCGCTGGGGCTCGCCTACGGCATCGACACGATTCTCGACGAGAGCCTGGTCGATGCGCCGGACATCTATTTCGAGGCGGGCGATCACCAGTCACTGGTTCACGTGAGTGGCAGCGGCTTTCTCAAGTTGATGGCCAACGCGCCGCGCGGCCAGATCAGCTATCACGCGTAGTCATCGAGCAGAGCGAGGGCATTCGCCGAGCACTTCGGCTCGAGGACGTGCACCGGTATAGCGCTCTGATTGTAGCGAGCGCGAATCGCGGCCACTTGGATCCAAGAACGAGGCAACGGGACGGATTTCCGGGAGAGCAACCAACAGTTGGGGCATGCCGCACACAATGTTCTGCCGGCCGTTCGCCTGAATGGTCCGTCGAAGGCCTCTTCAGGCAGCGAACTCGGCGGTTACCGGAGGTTTCTCGGACGCTCGAGCGATTCTCACCGCCCCGCGCGCCCCCGAATCTGGTTGTCCTCCGCTTGGCGCCCATCGTTGCATGCTCGAGGGCGCAGGGCGGCGCGTCGACCCTAGGGCCGCCCGGGACCCATTGCATGCCGAGGAGACCGAAATGAAAATGATGCTAGGCTTTCAGCACCTGAGGGAACGGCTCAGCCACCTCACGCACGATGCGTGGAACTCGATAGTGACGACGACGGATCACCTGAGGACTACGACTCTCCATATCCGCCGCCGCAGAAGTGGCGAGCCGAATTCTACCTCGCAGGACCAGCACAACCGCCCGCACTAGCGGGCGCGACACGCGTTGACTGACACTTGAGAATTCTGGAGTTTGTCCGGAGTGAGGTGCATGCAGCCGAACGGGTCGCGTGACTGAGGATCCGCGACGTTCGCGGCAGTCAGCGCGGCTGATGATTGCCGTTGCACCGCGTCCCGAGGCAGCACGGGCAGGCACGGTGTTCTGATTGCCCATGTGCGGCTCGCGCTGCCTGGTCGAACTGCACCCCAGATGATGCGGCCGCGATCGAAAGCCCCGGGGAGCATCGGCAACCCAGGCTTTCGGCCTTCAACCGCTCAGACGGTTTCCAGCTCGGGCTCGACTTCCTTTGGCTTGTCCGTCTCGGGCTTCGGGTGATCGGGTGGCGCGCTCGGCCGCAGACGGTCGATCACAGACTCGAGCTCTTCGCGCTTCTGGACCTTCGTCGTTGCCCGCTGCAAGAAGAATCGCTCCTCGTAGCACATGGCCGTCCTCCTGCGATGACTTTATTGTGGGCTCCCTGAACAAAGGATAGCATCCTGGCGGCCACTCCGGCGGTAGTCCTAGAAGTCCCGATGCCGCACACGATTTGTAGTCTCTGTGGCGTGGAGATTCTGGCATGGCGCTTGTCCTGACGTCGCCTGCGTTTGCCGACAACGGTGCAATCCCGAAACAATACACTTGTGAGGGTGCCGATATTTCACCTCCGCTGAATTGGTCAAAGGCCCCGCAAGGCACAAAAACTCTCGCGCTCATCGTCGACGACCCCGATGCACCGGATCCGCGTGCACCGAAGATGACGTGGGTGCACTGGGTCGTCCATAACATACCGGCGGACGCAGAGAGTCTGCCGGAAGGCGCGGCAGAGCGCGGCATGCCAGCGGGAGCAGTGCAGGGGCTCAATGACTGGAGACGTACCGGCTACGGCGGTCCCTGCCCGCCGATCGGCAGACATCGATATTTTCACAAGCTCTACGCAGTCGACACGGTATTGTCCGGTCTCGACCATCCGACGAAAGCCCAACTCCTGAATGCTCTGAAAGGGCACGTGCTCGCGGACGCGCAGCTTGTCGGGACCTATCAGAAGGGAGGGTAAGCTGCGAATCCCCTCCTCTCGCCCAGTCAAGCCAAATCATTGGCCCCTCCTTACCAGTACTTATGACTTGGAAGCCGGTTTGTCCTGGCTGCCCGGAACTGCTGCTTCCGCCGCCTTGAAGCCAGTTCGAGAGTGGGTTCCGTCGCAGAAGGGCTTGGTGGTGGAGCCGCCGCACCGGCACAGAGCAAATGGACGCTTGGGAATCGCGTAGGTGGCGCCGTTCCAATCAACCGCCGTCACATCGTCGCCTTGGACGAGATAGGGTCCGTTCTGAATCACTTTGATCGTTGCCATCTGGATGTTCCCCGGCGGTGTCCGTGCTACGGCGACAACTTACCAAGACCTGCGGGGACGTGCCACAGGGGATTCGAACCCCTGTTACCGCAGTGAAAGGGCGCCACTGTCGCCTCAGACCCTTTGCACTGGGGTCAATCGCTCCCTTGCATCTGGGTCCTCACAATACTTGGACCAACGGATTCAGCATCCGCTAGTCACAGACCTAAGTTGCTGATGCACTGGGCCGTGCCGCAGAGCTGCTCCGGCGTAGTGCACGTTCAGTGCAGTGGCACAAAATTCCCGGGTGTAGTTCTCCTCTATCAGTAAGTAAGCGTCGCGCCGGCCTCCGACAAGGCCGAAGACCCTTGTATGACTGAAAGTCGTCCTCCCTCACTCGGAGCCACGCAGGCCGACACGACGACGCTGCGCGCATTGAGACACTCGCTGCTCATGATCAACGCGTCGCCTGGTAGCCTTGCCCACGCAGCACCCGGCCGGGCAGCGCATTGGTCGAAACGCCGTCGGCGATGACCGGCACCCCATTGACGAGCACCCATTGAATGCCGACCGACAGCTGCTTCGGCCCACTGAAGGTCGCCTTGTCCGTGATCTGCTCTGGATCGAACACGACGATATCGGCCCACAGCCCGGCCTTCAGGACACCGCGATCATTGAGACGCAGACGCGAGGCAGGCAGGCTCGTAAACTTTCGGATAGCCTCTTCGAGGCGCATGCGTCGTTCCTCGCGCACGTATTTGCGCAGCACGCGTGGAAAGGTCCCGTAGGCGCGCGGATGCGGAAACTCTTTGCCGAGCAGACCCTCAGGCGAGGTGCCTTCGCTATCGTTGCAGAACGAAACCCAGGGCTGAACGGCGGCGAGCTCAATGTCGGGCTCGCTCATCGCGAAGACAGTCACGGAAGTTCGCGCCCCGTCCTCGACCAGGATGTCGAAAAGCGTGTCCATGGGGTCGGTGCCGCGCGCCTTCGCGATCTCACCGAGGTTGCGGCCTTGCAGATCGACCAGCTTCGGATTTAGCACGGTCGCGATGAGAATCGCTTCCGGACCCGGTACCGACTGCCATTCGTTGTCCCAGTCGCTCGCCGCGGTGGCAAGTTCCGTCTTGAGGCGCGAACGCACCGCGGGGTCCTTGAGCCGCTCGATCAGTTTCGCGTCACCGCCGTCGTGCACCCACGGGGGAATGAACGCCGACAGGTCGTTGTTCCAAGCTGGGTAGGCGTACGTGTCGGCCGCGATATCGACGCCCGCGGTACGGGCGCGGTCGATGCGCGCGACGATCTCCGGCATAAGGCCGAAGTTGCCGACGCCGCCGGCCTTGAGATGCCAGATCTCGACCGGAATATGCGCGTCGCGACCGATGCGGATCGTCTCGTCGATCGAGGCCATGATTGATTCCTGTTCGGAACGCATGTGTGTCGCGTAGATTCCGCCAAACTGCGCCGCCGTACTCGCGAGGGCGATCAGTTCCTCAGTGCTCGCGTACGGCGCCGGAGCGTATTCCAAGGAGGTCGATACCCCGAGCGCGCCCTGACGCATGGCCGCCGCGATGATTGCCTGCATGCCGGTCAACTCGTCCGGACTCGCCGCGCGGTTGGCATATCCGACGACCATCTCGCGTACGGTCGTCGCGCCGACGTAAGTGCCGATGTTGATGCCGATACCCTGCTTCTCGAGCCGCGCGAAATATCCCGTGAAATCGGTCCAGTCCTGCGTAATCCCGTAGTGCTCGAATTTGGGCGCGGCTTCCTTGGCAATCGCGGCATTGACGGGCGCGACGGACTCGCCTTCGCCCGTGATCTCCGTCGTAATTCCCTGAAAGATCCTGGAAGGAACGTGCGGATTCACGAGCAGGGTGAGTTCGGATTGACCGAGCATGTCGATGAACCCTGGCGCAACGACGCGCCCTGCGGCGTTGATGCGCCGCTTGGCCGTGGCCTCGTTGAGCCGGCCGATCGCGGCGACGCGTCCCCCGCGAACGCCGACGTCGCCAGCGAACCAGGGTGCGCCTGTGCCGTCGATGACGCGGCCGTGCTCGATGATCAGGTCGTAGGTCGGCAGCGCCCGGTCCGCAGCGAGCGACAGCGGGCCGCCGCATGCGAGGGATAATCCGATGAGCGCGGCAACGCGTCGCATAGCGGTGGGCCAAGCATTCTTGTTATCCGGCATGACTGGTTTCACCCAGAGCCGTATCCAGACGGAGCGCGACCGATCCGGACCTGGTGATCGGTCGCTCCGACCCTCGCTTACTGTTTGTCGAGCACCAACACGTCGTCGAATTTCTCACCCTTCGCTGAGGTCCCTTTGGATTTCACGGTCAGCGTCTTGCCGTCTTTTGACACGGTGCGAGTGCCGGTTGAGACCACCTTTCCCGCCTTCTTCAATGTGAACTTGGCCGTGTTGCCGTCGACCTGCTTGACCGAGTTACTGTCGGCATCGGGGTTACCCGTCACGGGGTAATCCTTACCGTCCAGCTGATAGGTTACCTGGGTTGTCGTCTCTTTTCCGTCGGCGTGCACCGTCTTTATAACGACCGCGATGCTCTGCCCGGATTGCGAGTACGTTCTCACCTGACTCTTGAACGCCGGGCCGGGCTTGAACGTGGACTTAGCGACGTTGAGTTGCCAGGTGCCGATCACCGGGTCAGGATCCGCCGCTGCGGCGATCGTTGCGCCACCGGCCGCTGACACGATTGCAAGGATTGCAGGTGCAAGTAGCTTTCTCATGTTCGTCCCCCGGTTACTCGATGATGTTATCTGACAGTCCACCCACGATCTTCGAGTGGACACGGCGCCTGCCAGCATGCGCGCGCATGTTTCCGCGGGCAAGGCCGTGCCATGTCGGATGTGCCACGCCGGCGGTGTATCCGAAGTTGCCAGCCTTAGGGTTGCGGTCTCGAGACGTACCGACTACGCCGATCGATCCGTAAGTGGATCGGGCCCTGCCCTCACGGAAATACGCCCCAATCGCATTTGGGCGGTGTTGCGGCGCAGCGAGCGTTGCGAGGCGCAGTGGCTGCGGCGCATGCTTGGTCTCGATCGTCAGGCTGCGCGGCAGTCTCGCGCGGCCGGGAGCAACGGATTGCGTATCCGTCAGCGTGCCAGCCAAGCAACTGACTTGAAAGGGAACTGGAGTGAGAAGCCGAGATTCGGTGCACTCTCTGTGCAGTGCCCGGAGAAATGCCGCCTTTGGGCATAACGCTCGTGATGGGGTCACCTAAACGGTCTGGCCGTCGTCTCATTTGGACCGTCTTTGACGAAGTCAACGCGTCGGATCGACCAATTTCAGTCCCTCGAATCGCAGGAAATCCCGGTCCGTCGAACAGAGCGTTGCGCCGGACTCGATGGCAAGTGCGGCCAGCGCAGCATCGGTCACCAACGGTCCGAGTACTTGCGCCCGCTTCACCTGCTCCACAAAGATCGGCCAGAAGGACTCGCCGGGCGCAACGACCACTACCTGCGGCAGCGTCAGCCATTGCGACACAATGCCGCAGGCGCGCTCGCCGGACAGCGGCACACGAAAGGCGCGGGAGTTAGTGGCGATGCGCACAAAGGCGAGCAGCGTCTGCCAAGGCAGACCGATCTGCTCCCCGCCGTTGAATGCCTCAGTGAGCCAGTTCCGACAACGCTCGTGAGCGGGCGAGCTCGAGTCGTACGCATAGAGCAAGACATTCGCGTCGAGGACGATCACCGATAGTCTGGCCCCTCGATCCGTTCGAGCAGCTCACCAATGTTGTCGAGCGAGACCCCAGGGTGCAATCCGCCGAAATTGTGTGATTCGACCGTGAATTGCTGCTTCGGTCGCGACAGACGCTTTTGCAGGAGACCGGCCCGCAAAGCCTCATTGACCAGCGTCTTAAAAGGCCGGCCCGTTCGCCGTGCCTCGGCTCTCAGCCGCGCGGCCACGTCGTCTTCAAGTGTCAGTGTGGTTCGCACATCATGATGCTAGTTCCACAGCATCATGATGTCAAGCTAGACCAGCGGCAACACAAGATCCGTCGGCCCTGCACGCCAATTAACTGATGCAGCTGGTTCACCGCAATTGACGGCACGCACGGGCAGCGGATAGCGTTCGGGACGTAGGAGTCGCAGGTTCAAATCCTGTCACCCCGACCATTGAATTAATTCATTTTTATATTCGAGTTCAGCGCTCTGGGTCTGAGCGTGATTTGACTCTGGGTCGTAGTTGGGTCCGAGCTTCAGCACTAGCCCGCCATAGGGGCCACGCGCACCATCCGGCACTGTACTCGTCGGAGAATCAATACTTTCGTTGCGGCCACTTCCACAATCTGGTGCGCGAAGCGCAACGGAACGGGGAGACCGTCGCTGTCGATGCAGACGTTGAAGTCAGCTTTGTAAGGGCGACCCGGCGGGGTAAGTGCGAATCTCGGTTGAGAGCCGGTCTTGTAACTGCCTGATTCCGTTAGCGACGAATTGATCGAAAACTGTGTGCTGGACGGCCGTTGCGATCGTCGAGCACAGAAGAGCACAGAAAGGGACGGGAGAGTCCCGCAGAAATCCCGTGGATGTTTGGCACCCCCCTTTGCGGGACTCTTGGGATTGGGATGCGCGCCATCGCCAAGCCGGCTAGTCGTTAAATCGTCGAGGCGTCCCTGCCGTAGGGAGAACGGCTCCCGGCACCCCGAGGCCGAGAAGTCTTTGAAATAAATCCGACGCGTCACTGCCGTATCCGGCTGTCGTGCGATTCCCGGATCGACTGCGGTGTCATCGTGGTCCTGACGCTTGGGCTGTCCGAAGATGCAACGCTTTGCCACAACCCGCGTCCGGTTGCGACGGAGTGCACCCGTGAGAGCAAAGGTGCACGTGCGATTCTGATGATCGCCACGCTGTACTCCCCGGTCACCAGCTCCCCATCACGAGGCAGCGGCACGAAACGCAACGATTTGCGTTTGATGGCATCGGCTCGCGGCATCCAGCACCCTCGCCTGCCTAATTCGGCAGACGCGGCGGTCAGGTTCTCTTGCCAACAGGGCCCACGACGATGTCAACCGGCGCCGAGGGTTGACCAGTGTCCGGCGTCCAATGTTGACCATGGGAGGATGCAGCAACTTCCAGATCCTCATCGAGAAATGCCGGTGAGGTCCTGGTCAGCCTGTGGCGCCGGTTAGGCCGAAATCCT
>Ga0137409_10003289_pt1 | contig 17166 bp, 11 predicted proteins | sample CZODoug1_16funga_FD_122059 | JGI IMG/M metagenome (GOLD analysis project Ga0137409, IMG submission 122059) | Vadose zone soil fungal communities from Angelo Coast Range Reserve, California, USA - CZODoug1_16fungal (Hybrid Assembly) | ecosystem: Environmental > Terrestrial > Soil > Vadose zone... | reverse complement strand
ACGAAGCGGTTGGCGGGGCGCTCGTACAGCGCCTTGGGAGGCCCCACCTGACAGACTCGTCCGAGGTTGAAGACGGCGATGCGATCCGACATGGCCAGCGCCTCCTCCTGGTCGTGGGTCACGTAGACCGCGGTGATGCCCAGCTCCTTCTGGAGCTTGCGGATTTCCGAGCGCACCTGCACGCGGATCTTGGCATCCAGGTTGGAGAGCGGCTCGTCGAGCAGCAGCATCTGGGGATTGAGCACGAGCGCGCGCGCCAGGGCCACACGCTGCTGCTGCCCGCCGGACAACTGGCCGGGATACCGATCCCCCAGGCCGGTGAGGCCCACTCTCGCCAGGACCTCCTTGACCCGCACAGCCGCGTCGGACGAGGACACCTTGCGCAGCTTCAGTCCATAGGAAATGTTTTCCGACACCGTCATGTGCGGCCACAGGGCATAGTTCTGGAACACCATGCCGATGCCGCGCTCGTGCGGGGGCACATCGTTGACCACGCGATCGCCGAAACGGATTTCTCCCTCGTCGGCGTTGTAGAAACCCGCGAGGAGCCTCAACAGCGTGGTCTTGCCGCACCCCGAAGGGCCGAGAAGGGTGAACATCTCGCCCTCCCCTACGGAAAGGCTGACCTGGCTGACGGCCGCCAGCGCCCCGAAACGTTTCGTGAGATTCTCGACCGCGATGCGCATGGCCCGGCCGGCGCTCGGCGGTTTACTTCTGCTTCAGGTCATCGGCGACGGATTCGATTTCCTTGCGGAACTGCGAGTTCACCTGCTCGTAGCGCTTCTGGGCGATGTCGTCGTCGTAGATGTTGTTCACGTCGACGTCGAAATACGAGCGCAGGCCGCCGGTGAACTCGACCGCCATTTCCGCCTGGGAGCCCGGCTTGCCCTGGACGCGGTATTTCGGATTGATCGGGAATACGCCGCGCTCCATGGCGACTCTCTGGCCGCGCTCGGAGAGCATGAATTCGACGAAGGCGCGCGCGGCCTTCGGATGCTTGGAGCCGGCGAGGATGCCGATCGGCTCGGGGGTGATCCAGGCGGTCTTCGGGGCCACGAACTTGATCTCGTGCCCGGCCAGACGATCCTCGAATGCCATGTAGCTCGGCACCGCGAACCCGGCGGCGAACTCGCCTCTCGCCACGACCGAGGGCACGTCACGGCTGCGCGCGGTGAAGATGCCGGTGTTGCCGGCAAGGCGCCTCAGCCACTCCCAGCCTTTGGCGTCCCCGTCGCGCTGCAGGATCACCTCGTAGGTCGCGTGGCTGCTGGAGGAGCGCGTCGGCGCGCATTGCGCCACGTTGCCCTTCAATTTGGGATGCAGCAGATCGTCCCAATCCTTGGGCTCCGGCACGCCCAGGCGTGCGAGCAGCTTCGGGTGGTACACCAGCCCGTAGGGCTCGAGCACCGTGCCGATCCAGTATCCCTTGGGGTCTTTCAGCGGAATGGGCTTGGGCTTGCCGATGCTGTCCGGGATCGGGTCGACGGCGCTTTTCGGCAGGTCGAGCTTGGCGAGGAGCTTCTGCTCGGCGAGCTTGTCGTAGAGCGCGCTCTCACCGCCCCAGAAGATGTCGGCTTCCGGCCGGCCTTTCCACTCGACGATGCGGCCGTAGGCGACCGGGGTTCCGGCCGCGAGGGCGCTCGTCCTCACCTCGACCTTCCATCGTTCCTTCGCGTACTTGGCGAACTCCGCGAGCGCCGGATCGGTCAGGGTTTTCGCAACCGGCGTCACGAGCACCAGCTCGTTCTCGATCTCCTGAGCGGCGGCCGGCGCGGCGACGAGAAGTGTGGTCAGGACCAGCACAAGCGACTTCGAGATTCGGATCATGGCTCCCCCTTTGGCCAATGATTATAAGAGCAAGGGCACCCTGTTAGAATTTTCCATGCGCTACGTCCTCGCCCTCGACCAGGGCACGACCAGCTCCCGCGCCATCGTGTTCGACGAGGGCGGGCGGCCGCTTGCCACGGCGCAGAGGGAATTCCGCCAGTTCTTCCCCCAGCCCGGCTGGGTCGAGCACGACGCCGAGGAGATCTGGCGCACGCAGCTCGCCTGCGCGCGGGCGGCGCTGAAGAAAGCGAAGCTCGGGCCGGAGAAGCTCGCGGCGATCGGCATCACCAACCAGCGCGAGACGGTGGTCGTGTGGGAGCGCAGCACGGGCAAGCCGGTGCACAACGCGATCGTGTGGCAGGACCGCCGCACCGCCGCCCGCTGCGAGGCGCTGAAAAAGGAAGGTTTTGCGCCGACGATCGCCGCGAGGACCGGCCTGGTCATCGATCCGTACTTCTCGGCAACCAAGCTCGCCTGGTTTCTCGAGGCCATCCCGAGGCTGCGTGCGCGCGCCGAGCGTGGCGAGCTCGCCTTCGGCACCATCGACACCTGGCTCGCCTGGAAGCTCTCGGGCGGGGCGCTCCATGTCACCGATCCGAGCAACGCCTCGCGCACCATGCTCTACGACATTCACCGCGGCGCCTGGGACGACGACCTGCTGCGGCTGTTTCGGGTTCCGCGCGCGATGCTGCCGCAAGTCCGGACGTCCTCGGAAATCTACGGCGTGAGCGTAAAAGGCCTCCTCGGGGTCGAAGTGCCGATTTCGGGGTTGGCCGGCGACCAGCAGGCGGCACTCTTCGGCCAGGCGTGCCACGAGGCCGGCATGGCGAAGAATACCTACGGCACCGGGTGCTTCCTCCTGCTCAACACCGGGGTCAAGGCCATCGCCTCGCGCAATGGCCTGATCACCACCTGCGCCGCGGAGGCGAACGCGAGGCAGTTCGCCCTCGAAGGCAGTGTCTTCATCGGCGGCGCGGTGGTGCAGTGGCTGCGCGACGGGCTGCGCCTCATCAAGAAATCGGTCGATGTGGAGAAGCTGGCCCTGAGCGTTCCCGACTCAGGGGGCGTCTATTTCGTGCCGGCGTTCACCGGCCTGGGCGCCCCGCATTGGGACCCCTATGCGCGCGGCACCGTCGTGGGCCTGACGCGCGGCTCCACCGCCGGCCACATCGCGCGTGCCGCTCTGGAGTCGATCGCCTTCCAGTCGGCGGAGCTGCTGCACGCCATGGAGCAGGACTCGGGACAGCCGTCGAAGGAGCTGCGCGTCGACGGCGGTGCCGCGGCGAACGACCTGCTCATGCAATTCCAGGCGGACCTGCTGGGCGTCGCGGTCCTCCGTCCCAAGGTGCTGGAGACTACAGCTCTCGGCGCCGCCTACCTCGCGGGGCTCGCTACCGGCGTGTGGGCCAGCCGCGAGGAAATCGCGAAGCAATGGAAGGTGGCCAAGCGCTTCGAGCCGAAGATGAAGCGCGAAGACGCCGCGCGGCGGATGGAAGAATGGAAGCGCGCCCTCGATCGGGCGAGGGGTTGGGAGAAGGGGTGAGGGCCTGGGCCGGGGCCATGCGCCCGCCCGCGGGAAAACCCTCAGGCTCGTAGCCGGGAATTCCTGACATCGGTGGCGGATTGAGACCGCCATCCTCGTATCCCTTGCTGTAAACTCCCCTCCAGTCCGCGGTTTCGATAGAACGCGAACCCGCGCAGACAGGCGGGAACTTGGGAGACGCAATGCGGCTCGGTCTGGGCGCGAAGTTCACTCTTACCGTGCTGATCATCCTGGCCGGCACGAATGCGGCGAACACGCTCTATGACCTCAACGCGTCGTTCCGCTTCCACGAGCAGCAGCTGATCGAACGCGGCCGAGCGCTCGGGCGGCTGATTTCGCTGGTCAGCCCGGAGGCCATACTGGGCTTCGATTTTCTGACGCTCAACAATTACACCCGTGAAGTTTCCGAGCAGCCGGATATCGTCTATAGCGTGATCACGAATCCGGAGGGGGCGGTCCTGAGTTCCTATATCGACACCACCGATCCTCTAGCCAAGAAGTACCTGGGGCAGACCGAATCGCGCGATGCGCTCAAAGTCCTGCAGAAGCTGGAGGACCGGGACGAATTGATCAAATTGCAGTTTCCCATCACCCACGACGGCAAGCTCCTGGGGAATTTTCTGGTAGGTCTCAGTCGCGAAGGGCTGCAGAGCGAATTTCGCCAGCAACTGACGATCAAGATGCTGGTGTTGGCCGCGGTTGTCGTATTTCTGAGCCTTGCAATTTACGCCGTCTTCCGCTTCAACATCCTGCACCCGATCCAACGCCTCATCGCCGCATCCCGGGATGTCGGCCGTGGCCAGCACGCCGTGGTGGACGTGAAATCCTCGGATGAACTGGGATTGCTCGCAACGGCATTCAACGCCATGGCCGAGGGCATCAAGCGGGAGCAGGCCCAACTGCACCGCCAGGCCAACTTCGACACCTTGACCGGCCTTCCCAACCGGCTGATGGCTTTCGATCGGATAGACATGGAGATAAGCCGGGCCAAGCGTTCCGGCCAGCGGTTCGCCGTATTGTTCATCGATCTCGACGATTTCAAGAGCGTCAACGACTCTCTGGGTCACCCGGTCGGGGACCGTCTGCTAGTTGCGATCGGGGCGCGCCTGCAGGCCGCCCTGAGAGAAGGCGACACCGTCGCGCGCCTGGGCGGAGACGAGTTCCTGATTCTGGCATCCGACATCCGCAGCGAAATGCAGGTGGAAAAGATTGCCGACCGCGTGCTGGAAGCGGTGGCGGAGCCGCAGGAGCTGAACGGGCGCAGGGTCGTGGCCCATTGCAGCATCGGGATCGCGCTCTATCCGGACAACGGCGAGAACGCCGAATCTCTTCTGGCGAACGCCGACAACGCCATGTACCAGGGGAAAGCGACGCAGCAGGGCACCGCCACGTTCTTCACCGAGCAGATGAATATCCGGCTGCGCAAGCGCGTGCAGATGGCGCAGGACCTCCGGGTGGCCATAGAGCTCGGTCAGCTGACGCTCAACTTCCAGCCGATCGTCGATACTGCCGATCGACGTCATCGAGGCGCCGAAGTGCTGCTGCGCTGGACTCATCCCGACAGGGGCGCCATCAGTCCCGCGGAGTTCATTCCTCTTGCGGAGGCCGACGGGCAGATCGTCGACATCGGCGACTGGGTTCTCGAGCAAGCGTGCCGCTGCTGGTCGTCGTGGCGCGACGCCGGGATCGAATCGGGGTTCCTCGCGATCAACATATCCCGCATCCAGTTCAGGCGGCGCTTTTCCGCCAGACTCGCCGAGCTGATGTCGATCTACGGTGTTCCGCCCGAGGCGCTGGAACTCGAGATCACCGAAAGCGTTCTTCTCGACGATCACAGTCAGGTGGCCGAGGAGCTGAACAGCTTGCGCGCTGTCGGCGTAAAGCTGTCGCTGGACGACTTCGGCACCGGCTTTTCGTCGCTGAGTTACCTGAAACGCTTCCGCTTCGACGTGCTGAAGATCGACAGGAGTTTCATTGCCGGTTTGCCCAACAATCCCGACGACGTTTCGCTGGTCAAGGCCATTCTGGCCATGGCCAAGGGACTCGACCTCAACGTAGTCGCGGAGGGTGTGGAGACCCAGGAGCAATTGAGTTTCATCACGGCGCAGAGTTGCGAGTTCGCCCAGGGCTATCTCTTCGCCAGGCCCTCGGACGAAAAAACATATCGCAGCTACCTCGAAAACCGGCATACCGGCGGCGAGCCAGTGCGCCGGTCGGCGAACGCCACGTGATGCGCCTTGCCCTCCCCCTGCTCTGGCTGATCGCGGCCACCGCTGCGGCGCCCGTCGTTCAGGCCGCGGAGGATCCTTTGGTCATGGGAGTGTTCCCGCGACGCAATGCCGTGGAAACCGCCAAGCTGTTTACTCCCATGGCGGACTACCTTAGCGAACGACTCGGTCGCGAGGTCAAGCTGGTCACATCCAAGAATTTTGATTCGTTCTCGAGAGCGGTGGCGGAACAGCGATACGACATCGTGCACTACAACCAGTATCACTATATCCGGTCGGCGAAGACCTACAAAGTCATCGCGCACAACCAGGAATTCGGAAAGGACGCGGTCGCGGGCGCCCTCTTTGCCCGCAGAGATAGCGGCATTACCGAAGTATCCCAACTGCGCGGACGCACTATTATCTTCGGCGGCGGGAAGGACGCGATGCTGAGCTATATCGCGCCCCGGTATCTGTTAATGCAGGCTGGATTGAAAGAAGGGGATTTCAAGACGGAAATTGCCGTTACTCCCGAGAACGCGGTGGTCGCGCTCTACTACAAGCAGGCGGATGCCGCTGGCGGCGGAGAGGTCGTCCTCGACCAGCCTGCGGTAAAGAACGCCATCAATGTCCAGGAACTCAGACTCCTGGCGACTACGGAACCGCTGCTTTTCTTGCCATGGGCGGTGAAGCGCACCATGCCGGCGACGCTGGCCGGATCCATTCAGTCGATACTTTTGGATCTCAAGAACAGCGAGGCCGGTAAGCAGGTCTTGAAGTCGGCCATCATGACCGGCATTGGAAAAGCAGGGGACAGTGACTACCAGCCCCATCGCCTGATTACGACCGCAGTATTTGGTGCAGAAGGCAACGCAAAATAGACAATTCGCGCGAGCCGCAAATGGATACCCAATCTATCAGGGACATGAATCGCCAGTGGCGGCGAATTGTCCTCTTGTTTTGGCTGATCGCAGCGGCAACCATGGCACCCGTCGTCCATGCCGCGGAGGACCCCTTGATCATGGGAGTGTTCCCGCGACGCAATGCCGCGGAGACCACCAAGCTGTTTGCACCCATGGCGGAATACCTTGGTGAGCGGCTCGGTCGCAAGGTCAATTTGGTCACGGCCAGGGATTTCGAGTCGTTTTGGCAAGGCGTGACGGAGCGACGTTACGATGTCGTGCACTACAACCAGTATCACTACATCCGTTCGGCGCAGAACTATCGGGTCATCGCGCACATCGAGGAGTTCGGCAAGAGCACGATCGCCGGCGTGCTCTACGTGCGCAAGGACAGCGGCATCACCGCTCTGGCCCAGCTGCGAGGGCGAACGGTCCTGTTCGGCGGTGGCGAGGATGCGATGATCAGCTACATCACGAATCGCTACCTGATGTTGCAGGCGGGATTGAAAAAGGACGACTTCAGATCCCTGTTCGCCGTCAATCCACCCAACTCCATACTCGCTTTGTATCGCCGGCAGGCCGATGCCGCGGGCGCCGGTGACGGCGTCCTGGAGTTACCGCTGGTCAGAAAAGCCATCAACACCGATGAGCTCGTAGTGCTGGCGGTCTCGTCGCCCTTGCTGCAATTGCCGGTGGCGGTGAAGCACACCATGCCCGCCAAGCTGCGCGCATCCATTCAGTCGATCTTGGTGAATCTCAAGAACAGCGAGGCCGGAAAGCAAGTCTTGAAGTCGGCCGCTTTGACCGGCATGGGAAAGGCGGAAGACAAGGACTACGATCCGCATCGCAAGATCGTGCGTGCAGTGATGGGCCCGGATTCAGTGCAGCGTTGAACAGGCAGGTTCATGGACAGCGCCGAGGCGCGAGACGGTAAACACCGCGAGCAGCGAAAACCCGGCCTCGCGTGGCTCCATCGCGGGCTGAGCAAACCGCTTGCCGCGGCGGCTGCGATCGCCGGTTTCACGCTCTGGGCCCATTTCGGATCCGGCGTCCAGGCTTTTCGCTCCCAGGTGTCATCCGCGCCAGGATGGCAGCAATTTCGCGCGTCCTATGGCCTGGATGAATTCGGCGCAGACAGCTATTTCGTCAGGGCGGCGCAGAACGGCTACAACCTGTTTTATTTCACGCACCGGTATGGCTGGCGCTTCACGCGGAAGACCGCTCGGGATGCCGTCAATGCCTGCGCAGGCTGTCATACGATCGAGGACTTGGCGTACGGCTTCGTGAATTCCGATCGCTTCGATGCCAGGCTCGGCAAGAGGATATCCTTCGAAGAGCGCGTGATGCGATGTTATGCAGGTCCCATGGATGGGTTCGTGCCCACGCTCTACGATCCCGCGGTGCGCGACATCCGCATTCTTGCGCGCGCGGTTGCGCACCATCTGCAGCTGAGCGAAGGCGCGCGCAAGGACAAAGGTTAGGTTCATGACGGCATTGCCGGCAAAGCTCCTGAAGGTCGCTCTGATCGTGTCGATCCTGGGCGGCCTGTATCTGCTGGCGGCGAAAAACCACGCCGAGCGGGACGCGCGTCGCCAAGCTGCAGTCGAGATCACCCCAGCCTGCAAGGCAAAGCTAAAGGACTATGCGTTGCGCCCTGGCGAGCTGTACCGCTCGCCCTACCTTCTGAGGACGACCGGCAGCTGGAGCGAGCTGCGCGGCTACAGCGAGGAGGACGTGCGCGCGATCCAGCGCGGCTGCAACATCGTCGATGACACGCAGGGGCAACTGGCCAAGGACGGCGCGAGCGAGCGCTGGAACGCGACCCGCTTCAGCCGCAGCACCCATTCCAGTTGTAATCACTGCCACCAGGGCGTGGGGGACAAGCAGGACGCCGCAGGCAACCGGCCGGTTGGGTCGAACGGGCTGGCCGCCTCGTGGGTAATGGCGGACATGTACGATCGCTTCACCGGCCTGCTGCTGCCCTACGAGCTGCGCCAGATGCAGTGCTACATCAATTCATCCAACGGCTTCAAGCCGAATGCCGACGACGATCTCATCCGCGACGTTACCGCTTACAGCCGTTTCCTCACTGCCGCGCTCGATCTGAAGGTCGGCAATCACTACCCGGAGCAGGGCATTGACGAAATTCCCGCCTCTGCGACGCTCAGACGTGGCGACGATTATGTGCGGGGCGCACATGTGTACCGCCAGAGATGCGCGACCTGTCACGGTCCCCAGGGACTGGGCACGGTAGTGCAGGGGCGGGTGCTCTACCCGGCCTTGGCCGGCCCAGAGTCCTTCTCCTCCGACTCGCGCATGAATTTCGAGAGGATCAATTCCGTCATGCCCGGCTTCATTTGCCGCAACATGCCCCCGGGGCAGGAAGGCAGCCTCGACAATCAAGAATGCCGTGACATCGCGTTCTACCTCAGCACCTTGCCGCGGCCCGCCGGCGACAAGCACGGTCCGCTGGCGGCCGCCTGGCAGCAGCTGATGATGACCGTCATGCTGCCCCTGACGCGGTACGCCGAGTCGCTCGGACACAACGGCAGACTCTAAGCTTCCGGGTGGACCTGCGCCGATGAACGCCATCACCAGCGCGCTGCCACGCGTCCTCCCCGCCCTGCGCAGGAATCTGCTGGTCGGACTGACGCTGGCGGTGGTGACGCTCCCCCAAGCGATCGCCTTCTCCACCACGCTCGCCGGCTTGCCGCCGCATTTCGGCATTTATGCGGCCATCTGGGGCGTGTTGTTCACCGCCATGCTGAATCCCTCGCGCGTGTTCAGCGGCGGTCCCAACACCACCATGTCGGCGGCGATCGGTGTGACCCTGCTGCCGGTGGCGCCGCCGTTCGGCGCCGACTATATCGGTTTGGCGCTGACCCTGATCCTGCTCGCGGGCCTGATCCAGTTGCTGTTCGTGCTCATCCGTCCGCTCGGCCGGATGCTGGACCTGATAAACGAGCCGATCATCAACGGCCTGATCTGTGGCATCGGCCTGTTCCTCATCTTCAAGTCCCTCACCACCTTCGCGGGCCTGCCGATCAATACCGAGGTGGAATGGCCGCTGTGGATCGCCTGGCAGTCGTTCCAGGCGGTCCTGGAGATCGGCAATCTTTACGCCATCCAGATCGGGTTGATTACCCTGATCACCAGCCTGGTCGTGCGGCAGATCGCCACCCTGCGCAACTGGGCGATCCTGATCGGCGTCGCCGCCGGCACGGCGTACTCGGCCTGGCTGAACGCCACGGTCGGCTTGCAGAATACGATGATCGAACAGATCGCCAACCTGTCGTCGGTAGGATTTGTCTTTCCCTCGCTGCCGGTTTTCAATCAGGAGGCCATGCCGGACATCATCTCGATCCTTCCCGGTGCCGTGACCCTGGCGCTGCTCGGCCTGTTCCAAACGGTGGCGGCGATGCGGCGCATGAACCGCAAGATCGGAGGTTACACGGACAGCCGCAAGGGCATCCTGGCCGACGCGGTATCCAACTGCCTGCTGCCTTTTCTGTCTTCTCTGCCCACCTGCGCCTCGTTCAACCGCATGTGGCTGGTGTACTCGATGGGCGGCCAGAGCCGGCTGACGTCGGTGAGCTCGGCGCTGATCCTGCTGCTGATGGTGCTGTTCCTCGCCGACCTGATCGCCATTATTCCGATGCCGGCCATGGCGGCCATCATCATGGTCGTGGGGGCCAACATGATCAATTGGGAGGACATCAAACCTCATTTCACGGATCGCCGCGAAGCGGTGGTGTTCACGGCGTCCTTCCTGTCGGTCCTGTTCCTCGATTTGTTCGGCGCCGTGGTCGTGGGGTCCGTCCTCGCCATAGCGTATTCGAAGTGGGAGCAGGCGCATCCCGATATCAGCCTCCGGGGCAACGTACTGAAGATCCGGGGCAACATCTACTACGGCTCCCTGCCGGTGATCGAATCGACCTACCATGGCGCCATTGCGCGGGTGGAAGACGTGATCATCGATTTTTCCGAGTGCTACTACATCGATGAAGAGGGGATCCGCTGGCTGGCTGCGCTGAAAGAGGGGCAAAAAGCCGCTTTTGTCGATCGGCGCAGCGGCGAGGATCGCCGGGAGGTCGAAGCTGCCGCACGCGAGCGCGGCGGCGACAGGCCGGGCGAAAGCCGGCGCCGCCGCGCGCAGGACCGGCGCCGCCGAACGGCAATCTAATCTCAGCCCGTCCCGCCCACCGTAAGCCCGTCTATCCTCAGCGTCGGCTGGCCCACGCCGACCGGCACGCTCTGTCCCTCCTTGCCGCAGGTGCCCACACCCGTGTCGAGCTCGAAGTCGTTGCCGATCATCGAGACGCGCGTAAGCACGTCAGGTCCGTTACCGATCAAAGTCGCGCCCTTGACCGGGTGGGTGAGCTTGCCGTCCTCGATCATGTGGGCTTCCGAGGCGGAGAACACGAACTTGCCGCTGGTGATGTCCACCTGTCCGCCACCGAAGTTGACGGCGTAGAGACCTTTCTTCACCGAGGCGATGATCTCCTTCGGATCCTTGTCGCCGTTCAGCATGTAGGTATTGGTCATGCGCGGCATCACGACATGGGCGAAGGATTCGCGCCGCCCGTTGCCGGTGACCGGCACGCCCATTAGGCGCGCGTTCAGGCTGTCCTGCATGTAGCCGCGCAGCACGCCGTTCTCGATGAGCACGTTGCGCTGCGTAGGGTTGCCCTCGTCGTCGATGTTGAGCGAACCGCGCCGGCCGGGCATGGTGCCGTCGTCCACGACGGTGACGCCGCGCGCCGCGACCTTCTTCCCGATTCTCCCGGCGAAGGCCGAAGAGCCCTTGCGGTTGAAGTCGCCTTCCAGGCCGTGGCCGATCGCCTCGTGCAGCAGCACGCCCGGCCAGCCCGGACCGAGCACCACGGTCATGGTCCCGGCCGGTGCCGGCCGCGACTGCAGATTGACCACTGCCTGGTCCACCGCGTGATTCGCGTATTCCTGCAGGCGCTCCTCGGTGAAATGCGAGTAGTCGCCTCGTCCGCCTCCGCCCGATGATCCCTGCTCGCGGCGTCCATTCTCTTCCGCGATCACCTGAACCGACATGCGTACCAGCGGCCGCACGTCCGCCGCGAGAAGGCCGTCGGAGCGCGCCACCAGCACCACTTCGTATTCGGCGGCGAGGCTCGCCATGACCTGGATGACGCGAGGGTCCCGGCCACGGCACAGGCCCTCCAGACGCTCGAGCAGCTTCACTTTCTGCTCATCCTCGAGCGAGGTCAGCGGATCGATCGGCCGGTAGAGTTGCAGGCCGGAGGCCCTTCGCGCCACCACCGGATGACGCCTGCCTCCGCTCCCCGCGATGGCGCGCGTCGCTCTGGCTGCGTCCTCGAGCGCGGGCAGGCTGATCTCGTCCGAGTACGCGAACGCGGTCTTTTCTCCCGCGATCGCGCGCACCCCCACTCCCTGGTCGATGCTGAAGCTGCCCGACTTGACGATACCTTCCTCGAGGCTCCAGCCCTCGCTGCGGGCGTACTGGAAATACAGGTCAGCGTAGTCGAGCCGGTGCGAGAGCAACGAGCCGAACACCCGGTCGAGCTTGCCCGCCTCCAGCTCGTGCGGCGTCAGGAGGAACGACTGCGCGGTGGAAAGAAGCTGCTCGCTGGCGCTCATGAAGGATTGGAAATGAGGGCGATGGACCCGATATTCTAGCCCCAGGGACCCTGCAGCACGCGGTGAGTCAGGGCCGGGAGGCTGCGGCGCATTTTCGCCTGGAATTCCGGGTCGATGTCCGCCACCACGACGCCGGCCCCGGTAGCGCGCTCGGCGACCACCTTGCCCCAGGGATCGACCACCATGCTGTGGCCGTGAGTCTGCCTCCCGTTGGCATGCGTCCCGCCCTGCGCGGGCGCCAGCACCCAGGCGAGGTTCTCGATCGCGCGGGAGCGCAGCAGCGTCTCCCAGTGTGCGCGTCCGGTGGTGGCGGTAAACGCCGAGGGCACGAGGATGATGTCCATGGGCGCGAGCGCGCGGTAGAGCTCGGGAAAGCGCACGTCGTAGCACACGGAGACCGCGATGCGTCCGAATGGCGAATCGACGGCGCACGGCGCGGTGCCCGCCTCGATCGTCCTGCCCTCGTCGAATCGCTCCGCTCCGAGCTCCAGGCCGAACAAGTGGATCTTGTCGTAACGGGCGACCCGCCGGCCTTCCGAGTCATAGATCAGACAGCTGTTTCTCACCTTGCCCGGATCGGCGCACTCGAGCGGCACCGACCCCCCCACGAGCCAGATCCCGTGCCGTCTTGCGGTCGCGGCAAGAAACTCCTGGATCAGGCCGGCGCCGTCCTTCTCTTTCGCCGCCACCTTGTCGGTGTCGCGCAGGCCCAGGATGCAGAAGTACTCGGGCAGGGCCACGAGCTTCGCGCCCTGCGCCGCCGCCTGGGCGACGAGCTCCGCCGCGGACTCGAGGTTCTCCGCCACAGTCGGAGTCGAAACCATCTGAATGAGTCCGACCCGAAATGCAGCGTTCGCGCTCATGGCAGCGACGGTTCAGGTCTTCTTTCCGCGGTGCGCACGTCGGCTTTGAGGCGCTCGACCTTGGGCTCGGTCCAGGTTCCGGTGACGTGGTAGTCGAACGATAGGGCTTGCCCGAGCGGGTTCCGGAGGATTTTTTGCAGCAGCAAGGCACCCAAGCCCCACACCGGGTTGATCACCGCCGCGACGATCAAAGACGAGCTCTCGCCGACCGAGGGCTCGACGCGCGCCTTCAGGTCCTGTGTCTCCTTGACGAGATCGACCCGCCCTGACATTTCGACCTGCGCCGACGGGCCGCTCATCCGGAAATCCTTCGTGCTCAGGGATCCATTCGTGATCTCCAAGCCGCACGATACGCGATTGAAGGCAAAACCTCGGCCCACTATCTCCCGAAAATCGAGCGCGAGTGGCGCGCTGAGGATTCCGATGAGCCTCGCCGCCCCGGGCTCTGTCTTGAGGAACTGGCCTTTGTAGGCGTCCAGCTGCAGGTCTCCGGATAGCGTAGCGAAGTCGATCGATTGCGGGCTTCCGGCCCAACTCAGATTTCCCTTAAGGGTGGCCGTCCCGTCCTGCACGGTCCTGGGATAGCCCAGGCGGTCGAGATACTTTCCGATGTCGCTGACCTCGAGCCCGGTGATCTTGATGTTGAACCTGGGCTGGAGCCGCCAGCTCTGCCAGACGCCCTCCGCCTTGAGCGTGCCCTCCGGCGCGGTCAGCATGAGCTTCTCGATGCGCCAGTCGAGCACCTTATTGACGGCGACCAGCTCGAGCTTGCCGAAGTCGTTCCCGTTCAATATCAATTTGTCGGCGATGATATCCAGCGCAGGGAGGTCGCGCGGCGGAGCCTCTTCCTTCCTGCCGGGGCTGGCATCGGGCAGGCTGAAGTACTTCAGGCGCGCGACGAGCCGCCCGAGACCTTCCGGACGCCAGGCGATTTCACCGGCAAGCTCCTTGGACGACACGTTTGCGATCCACACGTTGCCGCTGGTGCCGGCCCTCAGCGCGACATCGTTCAGTCGCCGACCGGCAAAATCGAGCTCCGCGATCTTGAGGTCGAAAGCCGAAGAGAGGGACGAGCCAGTCGGGTCCTTGCCTCCGAACAGCGCGCGCCATCGGTCTGCATCGGCGTAGTGAAGACTACCCGTCACCAACATGCCCTCGCGATCGGGAAGCACGGCCGGTTGGTTCACGCTGATCACACCGCGCTCCATGACGTATTGAGCGCCTTCGCGCTTGCGCTGGAAAGTCGCCTCGATCGCCGGTCCGAGGGAAACCTTGATCGAATCGCCCCTGGATCTCCCGGGGATGACGCGCTCCACGCGCAGCGCCATGGGTTCGACCGCTTCTTTCCCCAGCGGGGGAGGCAGGTCGGCCGCGACGCCGACCAGCCGGGATTGGGCGATCAGGGTGACAGGCCGGCCGCGGCCGCCGGTCATGATGCCCTGCCAGGCGGCGGCGCCGGACACGTGGCGAAGCAGGTTCTCGCCGAAGAAGTGGAGGATCTGCGGTGCGCTCGCCGTGCCTTGGGCGTTGACCGCGATCGTTCCATCGCTGCGGGTCGCCACCGAGAGGGTCGCCGGACCCCCGAGAAGGTGAGCCGTGAGGCTGCGCACGGCAATGCCGGACTCGGTGAACTGGATCTGCCCGTTAACTTTGGTGAAAGGAGGTGCGTCGGTATCGACGGCGATTTCGTTGTCGACCAGCTGGTAGTCACCGACCAGCTTGAACGCCTCCGGGTTTCCGATGGGGACATCGAGCTGGAGTTGGAGGCGCCCCAGTCCCTTGGCCGCCATCCCCTCGGTCGCGCCGTCGAGGAATTTCGCGACCGGGCTCCCGGCGATGAATCGAAGGAAGTCGGCGGTCTGATCCTCGGCGCGCACTTCGACGCCCACGTGCACGTTGCCGTGGAACAGGTCGGGGATGTTCGCGCGCACGCTGCGGGTCTGCACGCCGAGCACCTCGCCCTTGGAGGCCAGGACCCGCATTCCCTTGCCCTCGAAGATCAGGTCGCCCGTGAGGCCGGTCGCCGCCGGCCAGCCCTCGGCGTAGCGAAAACCGGCGTCGGTGACCTTCGCGACGACCTGAAAAGTCCCGGTATCGGGATCGTCGAACGGGAACTGGTCGAGCGGACCCTTGAGTCGCAGCTTGACGTCGTTCGAATGCCCTGCCCGAATCGAGGCCTTGAGGTAGTCGACCACGGGCGCCGGCAGAAATGGAATATAGCGGTAGACGGCGCGACCGTCCGCGCGGGAGAAATGCCCGGTGAGATCGATGGAGCCGGTGCCGTCCTGCCTTCTCGTATAGCTCCCGAACAGCGTTCCCGCCCCGTCGCCGTTGGCGAACGAAAGGTTGCTGAAACCGACATCGAGGCGGTCTGGAGCGAATTTCCAGCCGACCTGCGCCGAAAGCGTGTCGAGCTGTGCTGCCCCCTCGGCGATGATCCCCGGCAACTCGATCGATACGCGCTCCGACCCGAGAACGACGCTGCCGCCCTTTTCGCTCGCCTCGAACCGCCCGGTGAGCCCCGCTATGCCGGGAATCTTCTCGTGTGCGCGGGCGGCCAGTCTGCGGAAATTTCCGCGCGCATCGAAGTGCTGCGGATCGTCTGGCTCCCCGGTCCAGCTGGCCTTGAGGTTGTGGACGCTGCCGCGTGGATCGCTCTGTGCCAGACGCGCGCGCACGGATGGTGAGAACGGAAAGTGCTCGGCGAGCTTCGCGAGCGGTGCCAGCTCGATAGCATCCGCCTCGATCTCGCCCCCCGCGGACTTTGCTCCTTCCGCCATCTGCCAGCGCACCCGGAAATCGGCGGGCGGCACCTCGATTCCGGTCTCGGTCCTGAGAGTCAGCTTGCGCCCGGAAACCTCGAATCCGCTCGCCGCCCGCTGACTCGCGCCCAGGCCTCCGCGCAGGTACGCGAGCTCCAGCACCGGCCTATCCTTCGCTACGCGAACCGCGACCTGGGAGAGCGCGACATCGGCGGTCGCTTCCGAGTAGCGCTTGCCGTCCAGATTGAGCCACAGACGCACCCCGCCCTTGCCCGCCTGAATGTCGATCGGGTAGTCGACCCAGCGCCTCCAGACGGCAAGGTCGGCGTACTCGAGCTCGGCGTACACCTGCCCGCTCCACGCGCCCCAATCGCTGAGATCGCCTCCCCTCAATTCCCCGCGCACGTCGAGCGCGGAAGCGAGCTCGGGCGGCGGCTTGCCCTTGAAGGCGAAGCGGTGCGCGAGGAAGCCGTTGCGCAGGACGAAATTGAGCGTATGCATTTCGAGCGGAGGTGCTCCGCGCGCCTTGTCTTCCCAGGTCACGCTGGCGTCGCGGATCAGTATCTCGCGCTGCGACAGCACCCACTGCGCGACCCCGGCGTCATCCGCTTGTGCCGGGTGCAGCTCGATCCCCGCCACGTGGAGCTTGCCCGCCTCGTCCCGTCGAATCTCGAGTCGCGGACGCTCGAAGACGAGCGAATAGAACCGAGGTGCGCCGATGAGCACGGAGGTCCACGCCACCGTCGCCTCGATCCCGGGCAGGGAAAGAGCGGCGCGGCCGTCGTGATCGTATACGGTGACGTTGCCGAGAAGCAGCTCGGGACGCAAGCCCTGCCAGTCCGCATCGATGGCTCCGATGGTAACGCGCTGACCCAGCGCTCTCGAGGCAATTCGCTCGATGTCACCCCGGTATTGCGAGACCTGAGGGAGGACGTGATAGCGCAGGAGGAGCAGCGCCCCGGCGAACAAGAGATACAGGACAAAGAGAGCCCAGCCTGCGATACGGGCAGCCACACGCCACCGGCTTTTCGGCGGGATGGCCTCGTCGATCGTTTCCTCGATCGCGTGCTCGAGCTGCTCTAGTTTTTCAAGGGGCTGGTTCAAGGTTCAGTGCGCCTGCCGGCGGAAGTCTGGCCCCGGCTCATCGCCGGCAACTGCGGACAACGGAACAACGCGAGAGCACCGCGTCGCGACGACACAAGCTCGTACTACATTCTACCCGCAAGGCCTCTTTAGCGTGACGAAAATAACTGACAACTCCCTGAAGCTCTTCGAATTTTCGCTCTTTCCCCGTCAGCGACGGCGCCGCGCGGGTTTCCGCTAGAATAACTATTTTCGAAGGCTCTCCGGAGAGTGCTCATGTCGATGGCCGATCGCGACGGATTCATCTGGTACGACGGCAAGCTCGTGCCTTGGCGTTCCGCGACGACT
>Ga0137409_10003288_pt1 | contig 17167 bp, 13 predicted proteins | sample CZODoug1_16funga_FD_122059 | JGI IMG/M metagenome (GOLD analysis project Ga0137409, IMG submission 122059) | Vadose zone soil fungal communities from Angelo Coast Range Reserve, California, USA - CZODoug1_16fungal (Hybrid Assembly) | ecosystem: Environmental > Terrestrial > Soil > Vadose zone... | reverse complement strand
GACGACATCGCCGCGCGCCATATCGATTCCCTGCCGCGGCCCGTGCGCGCGCTGCTGCACGGGATCGGCGTGCATGGTCCCAATCACCACGAGGCAAGCGGCGCGGCGCTCGCGAGCTATCTGCTGTTCGAGTCGTCCTATACGGGCGAGCTGATCGCACTCGGCGAGAACGACACGCTCGCGCGGCGTGACGAGGTCGTGCGTTTCTTCGGCTGGCAACCAGGGCGCGAAGCCAATCCTGCCGAAGCACTTTCTGTTGCGCGCACGCGGCCGCCTGAGCCGAAACCAACTGACATAGGAGTAAGGGTATGAGCATTGGCATCATCGGCGCAGGCGCGCTCGGATCGAACCTGGCCCGGGCGTTCGCCAAGGCAGGCATATCGGCCGTCATTTCGAACCGCCGGGGCCCTGAATCTCTCGCGGGATTGGTCGAAGAGCTCGGCCCGACGATCAAGGCCGGCACCACGGAGGAAGCGGCCAAGGCGGACATCGTCTTCGTCGCCATTCGTTGGGCGGATGTGAAGAATGTCCTTGGTGCGCTGCCCGCATGGAACGGACGCATTGTCGTCGATGGCACCAACCCCGTCGAATGGATCGACCCCAACTCCCCGGACGCGAAGGACCCAGCCAATCCGCTGGCCGCCTATGGCATCAGGGCGGCCGATCTCGGCGGCCGCCACTCGAGCAGCGTGGTCCGCGAGCTCGTCCCTGGCGCGCGTCTCGTCAAGGCATTCAACCACCTGGACGTGAGAGTCTTGCCTGAACCGGAAGCGTCCGGCGGACGTCGCGTGCTCTTCTATTCGGGTGACGACGCGGACGCCAAAACCACCATCCGCTCGCTTATCGAGAAGGCGGGCTTCTTCGCGGTCGATCTCGGCGCGCTGGATGTCGGCGGCCCGCTGGCGTCGTTGCCGTTCGGCCCTCTGAGCGGCGTCAGCTTCGTCAAAATTTGAGGCGACGAATCGTATCGATATGGCGCGCGGATGTTCAGGACCGAATTCCAGCGCCCCTGCTGTTGCTCGCCGGCAGTTTCGCAGCCGGCGGCGAAATTTCCGTCATTGCGTGCGTCGTGCTAGGCCGCCGGGCAAAGCACTGAGTGACCAGCATCGTGTTTCTCCGCCTCGAACGTTAGGTTGCCGACTACCGCGTTTTCCTCGCGATCTGCCCGTCAGCCGGCGCGCGTACCGCGCTGGACCGTCCGGAACGAAAATCGACCGCCATCTCGAAACCCGTCTTGACAAATGCGAGCACCGCGGCGAAGTCTTCGTCGGATAGGCGCCGCGCAGCGTCATAGCCGCGATAGATGTTGGCGAGCTCGCGTTCGCGGCCGGCCTGCACCGCCAGGCGCCCGACGCCGAGATCTTCGAGCGCCTTCCACAAGTCCGCGTTGTACGAGCGGGTCAATTGCATGGCGAAGGTGATGGGGTCGTGCCGACCCAGCACTCCCGCGAGCCGCAGGATCACCTCGAACGGCAACGCAACCTTTCCGCGTTCCGCCTGCTCGAGCAGGCTCGCGTTCGAGAGATCGATCGCGGTGCCGAGTTCCTGCGTCGTCAGACCCGCGGCTTCGCGCGCACGCCGAAGGAGCGATCCTGCCCGGTCGATCGCGGCTCGTTGTTTTGGTCCGCGTGCGCGCGCCTTGGCGACCGTCATCGACAGGTCGGCCGCGCTGCCAGCGATACCGAGGATCGCATCGGTCCAGCGGCGCAGCTCCTGCGCAACTCTCAGCACGGGCTTGACGATCGGCGTCGAGCCCGCCGTGGAACCGCCGGTCGCGCGCGCCGCTGGCCGCTTCACCTTCTTGCGCGTGGTGCTAGGCATGCGTCGAAGCGCCAATCAGAATCGCATCAGAACCACTCGAGCGCCATCTCGGTGACGCCCGCGCTGCCCTCGACGATGCTGTCGCGCAAGCCTGGTGCCTTGCTGAGGATGTGATCGGCGTAGAAGCGCGCCGTGACGATCTTGGCACGCATGAACTCGGCGTCGACCCCCTCGGCAAGACGCTGCTCGGCGAGCAGGAGGGCGCGGGCCATCTGCCATCCCGCGACAAGATTGCCACCCAGCAGCAGGTAAGGAACCGAGCCGGCGAACACTGCGTTCGGATTGGCCCTGGACTGGGTGACGACGAACTCCACCACCTCGAGAAAGGCGACCCGCGCGGCCTTCAGCCTGCCGGCCATCGCGCTCGCGGCGCCCCCTTGCTTGGCGAGTTCGGCTTCCGTGCCCTCGATCATTCGCGCGAGCGCCTTGGCCGTCTGCCCGCCGTCGCGCAGCGTCTTGCGCCCCACGAGGTCGTTGGCCTGGATCGCCGTCGTGCCTTCGTAGATGGTGAGGATCTTCGCGTCGCGCAGGTACTGCGCGGCGCCGGTCTCCTCGATGAAGCCCATGCCACCGTGCACCTGCACGCCGAGGCTCGCGACCTCGAGACTCATCTCGGTCGCGTAACCCTTGTGCAGCGGAACCAGGAACTCGTAGAGGGCCTGATTGCGCTTGCGCGTTTCGGAGTCGGGGTGCGCATGTGCGGTGTCGTGCGCGGCCGCGGCGACGGCTGCCATCGCGCGGCAACCCTCGGTGAGCGCACGCATGGTCATCAGCATGCGCTTCACGTCGGGATGGTGAATGATCGTCGCCGCAGCGGGCGTCGAGCCGTCGACAGGGCGCGACTGCACGCGCTCTTTCGCGTATCCCACGGCCTTCTGGTAGGCCGCCTCGGCGACCGCGATGCCTTGCATGCCCACCGCGTAGCGCGCCGCGTTCATCATGATGAACATGTACTCGAGGCCGCGGTTTTCCTCGCCCACCAGGTAGCCCACCGCACCGCCATGGTCGCCATACTGCAGCACCGCGGTCGGGCTCGCCTTGATGCCCAGCTTGTGCTCGATCGACACGCAAAACACGTCGTTGCGTTTTCCCAGCGTTCCGTCGGCGTTGACCAGGAACTTCGGCACGATGAAGAGCGAGATGCCCTTGACACCCTCGGGCGCGTCGGTTGCGCGCGCGAGCACGAGGTGCACGATGTTCTCGGTCAGGTCGTGCTCGCCATAGGTGATGAAGATCTTCGTGCCGAAGATCTTGTAGCTGCCGTCGGCCTGCGGCTCGGCGCGCGTCCGCACGAGGGCGAGATCGCTGCCGGCCTGCGCTTCGGTCAGGTTCATGCTGCCGGTCCACTCGCCTGAGACCATCCGTGGCAGGTACGCGGCCTGCTGCGGGGCGGAGCCGGCGACGAGCAGCGCTTCGATCGCGCCATCGGTCAGCAGCGGGCACAGCGCAAAGCTGGTGTTGGCGCCGTTGATGATCTCCATGCACGAGGCGCTGATGATCTTGGGCAGTCCCTGGCCGCCGAACTCGACGGGATGCTGAAGGCCCGGCCAGCCGCCTTCCGCGTACTGGCGATAGGCTTCCTTGAAACCGGGTGTGGTCGTGACCTTGCCGTCCTTCCAAGACGACGGATTCTTGTCTCCGCTCATGTTGAGCGGCGCGATCACGGCCTCGTTGAACTTGGCGCATTCCTCCAGCACCGCCTGCGCGGTTTCGAAGCCGGCCTCCTCGAGGCCGGGCAGTTTTGCGATGGCGTCGATGTGCGCGAGTTCCTTGATGGCGAACAGCATGTCCTTGACGGGTGCGCGGTAGGGCATGAGAGCCTCCGGGAAAAGTGGATGGGGATGCCAGCGTGGCGAAGGAACTCGCTCAGAGCGCCTGCACGAGCTCCGGCACGGCCGTGAACAGATCCGCCACGAGTCCGTAGTTCGCAACCGAGAAGATCGGCGCTTCCGGGTCCTTGTTGATGGCGACGATCACCTTGCTGTCCTTCATGCCCGCCAGATGCTGGATCGCGCCCGAGATGCCGATGGCAACGTACAGGTTGGGTGCAACGATCTTGCCGGTCTGGCCGACCTGCCAGTCGTTGGGTGCGTAACCGGCATCGACGGCTGCGCGGCTGGCGCCCAATGCTGCGCCGAGTTTGTCGGCGATTGGGGTCAGCACCTCTGTGAACTTTTCCGCTGACCCAAGTCCGCGGCCGCCCGAGACGATGATGGTGGCGGCGGTGAGCTCGGGCCGATCGCTCTTGATCACCTCGCGACCGACAAAGACGCTTTTGCCGCTGTCTGCCACGGGTGGAAGTGACTCGATCGCGGCTGCGCTGCCGTGCCCCGCTGGGTCAAACGCGGTGGTGCGCACGGTGATGATCTTGATCGGATCGGAACTTTGCACTGTCGCGATCGCATTGCCCGCGTATATCGGACGCTCGAACGTATCGTGGGTGACCACCTTGATGATGTCCGAGATCTGCGCCACGTCGAGCTTCGCCGCCACGCGCGGCGCGACGTTCTTGCCATGCGCGGTGGCGGGGAACAGGACGTGCGTGTAGTTGCTTGCGATCGCGAGCACCTGCGCGGCAATGTTCTCGGCCAACTGCTCCTCCAGTTGCGGCGCATCGGCGTGAAGTACCTTGGTGACGCCGCGGATGCCAGCGGCCTGCCTGGCTGCATCGGCCGCGTTGTAGCCGGCGATCAGCACGTGAACATCGCTGCTGCACCGGGTCGCTGCGGTCACCGTATTCAGGGTCGCGCCCTTGAGAAGCGCGTGGTCGTGTTCGGCAATAACGAGAACGCTCATTCAGATCACCTTTGCTTCGTTCTTGAGCTTGGCCACCAGTGTGGCAACGTCGGGGACCTTGACACCCGCGCTGCGCGCGGGCGGGTCGCTCACTTTGACGGTCTTGAGTCGCGTCTTGACGTCGACGCCGAGGTCGGCGGGGTTGGTCACCAACAACGGCTTCTTCTTCGCCTTCATGATGTTGGGCAAGGTAACGTAACGCGGCTCGTTCAGACGCAGGTCGGCGGTGATGACCGCCGGTAGCGGCAGCTTCACGGTCTCGAGTCCACTGTCGACTTCACGGGTGACGGTGACCGCATCGGCTTGCGCTTCGATCCTGCTCGCGAAGGTCGCCTGACCCCAGTCGAGCAGGGCGGCGAGCATCTGGCCGGTCTGGTTGTTGTCGTCATCGATCGCCTGTTTGCCGAGGATCACCAGCTGCGGCTGTTCCTTCGCGACCAGCGCCTGCAGCAGCTTCGCTACCGCGAGCGGCTGCGGTTCGTCGTTCGTCTCCACGAGAATGGCGCGGTCGGCGCCGATGGCCATTGCCGTTCGCAGTGTTTCCTGGCACGCCGCGACGCCACAGGAGACAGCGATGATTTCGGCGGCGGCGCCCTTTTCCTTCAAGCGCACCGCTTCCTCGACGGCGATCTCGTCGAACGGATTCATGCTCATCTTGACGTTGGTGATGTCGACGCCGCTGCCGTCGCTCTTGACGCGCACCTTGACGTTGAAGTCGACCACCCGTTTGACGGGTACCAGGATCTTCATCGTTCACCTCCTTTCGCGTGGACATACTCGCCCGGAGCAGGCGCGAGTGGTTTGTACTTGCGGGAACCGGGATTCTTCGGCGCGTTGACCAGCTCACCGGACCGCTGCTGGATCCAGCCCCGCCAATGGGGCCACCAACTGCCTTCAGTGCGGCCAGCCTGCGCGGCACGCGCCCATTCGTCAGCGTCTTCGAACGTTGCCGGGGCTGCGGAGAAAAAGGATTTCGGCGCGCCCGGCGGGTTGATCAAGCTCTGCAGGTGCCCGGCGTTGGCGAGCACGAACGTCGTTTCGGGTCCGAGCAGCCGCGCCGTTCCATAGCAGGCGCGCCAGGGCGTGATGTGGTCGGTGATGCCGCCAATCACGTACGCGCCGACGTCCACCTGCGCAAGGTCGATCGGCAAGCCGCTGATCTTCAGCGTGCCGGCGTTCGCATACGGATTGGTCTCGATCAGCTCCAGCAGATCGCAGTGAAACTGGCCGGGCAGGTGCGTCGTGTCGCTGTTCCAGAACAGGATGTCGAAGGCGGGTGGCTTGTTGCCGAGCAGATAGTTGTTGACCCAGTAGTTCCAGATCAGGTCGTTTGGGCGCAGCCAGGCAAACATGCGCGCCATCTCTTCACCGCTGACCATCCCGCGCCGGCGCGAGCGCGCCTGGGCGGCACGTATCGTCTGCGGGGTGTTGAACAGACCCAGCGTCGAGTCGCTCAGCGCCGCCTGGGTATCAAGGATGCACACCGCCCATGTCGTGTTGGCGACCTTGCGCTCGCCCTTTGCGGCCAGCCAGCCGAGGTAGGCCGCAAGCGTCATGCCGCCGGAGCAAGTGCCCCACATGTTGACGTCGGGGCTCTTCGTGATCCTGCGCACGACATCGACCGCCTCGTCGAGCGCCATCACGTAGTCCTCGAGGCCCCAGTGCCCCTGATCGACGCTGGGATTGCGCCAGCTGACGACGAACATCTGCACGCCGGAATCGACCGCCCACTTCGCCAGGCTCTTTTCGGGCGCAAGGTCGATCGCGTAGAACTTGTTCACCTGCGGCGGGGACATCACGAGCGGACGTGCATGCACCTGGGGCGTGCTGGGTGTGTACTGGATCAGCTCGAACATCTCGCTGCGGTGAACCACTTGGCCCGGCGTCGTCGCGACGTTGACACCGAGCTTGAAGGGCGTCACGTCCACCTGCTGCGGCAGCATGTGGTTGTGGCGCAGGTCGTGCACGAAGTTCCTGAACCCCGCGACCAGGTTCGCACCGCCGGTATCGATGATCTTGCGCGCGGCAACCGGGTTGGCGAGCGGAAGATTGCTCGGCGCGAGAGCGTCGGCCACCAGCGCGGCAAAAAAATGCGCGCGTCCTTTGTTGCGTGCGTCGAGGCTGGACTGATCGATGAAGTCATCCAGGCTCCTTTGCGTCAACGCATGCGCCTGCATCAGGCGCCGGTACAGGAAGTTCGACTGCCAGGCCGGGTCGACGAAGCGCCGGTCTTTCGGATCGGGCTTGATCTCCGAGTCGCCGCGCACCACCTTGCGCAGCTCTCCGACGTACGCGCCCAGATGTCGTGAGGCGACGCGTGGCGCACTCGCCACGCCCTTGAGCAGGGCGCCGGCGGCGGTTGCCATGTCACGGCGGCGAATCCCGATCAGGGGATTAAATGTCAACGTGTTCTCGGCCACATCCGCCACCAGGTCGGTCAACTCGCCGGTGGTGCGCATTGCGCCGTCGCCGATCGCGCCGAGCGTCTCGGCGGTACGCTGCCTGATGCGGTTGGCGCCGCGGGCTGCCTTGCGCGTCATCTGCACGACGCGGCCAGCCGGACCGTGCGTTGTCTGGTTTGCCATGGTCTCACTCCATCAACATCGCCAATGCGGTTGCAACGAGAGCGGGTTTTTCTTCGCCCTCGATTTCGATGGTGTTCTCGGTCGTTGCGAGGAAGCGGCCGTTCCCCTTGTCTTCGAGGGCCTTGATGCTGATCCGGTTGCGCACGCGTTTTCCTGCGCGCACCGGCGCAATGAAGCGCACTTTGTCGAGGCCGTAGTTCACAGCCTGCTTCAGCGCGACGTTCGCCACCATCACCTCGAACGTGGACGGCGCCAGCAATGCGAGCGTCAGGTAACCGTGCGCGACCGTGCCGCCGAACGGGCTTTCGCGCGCAGCGCGCTCCACGTCGACGTGGATCCACTGGCTGTCGCCGGTGCAGCGCGCGAATTCGTTGATGCGCGTCTGATCCAGCGCGATCCAGGTGGAGGCGCCGAGTTCCGAGCCGACGCGTTCGGCCAGGCGTGCGATGGGAATCTTGTCGCTCATGATGCAGGTCTCCGGGTTCGGGGTTGGTCGAGGAATTGTTCGATCGCACGCGCCGACTGCTCGGTTCGTGTGAGCAGGAACAGGTGGCCGCAGTCGAACACCTTCAGCTCTGCGTCGTGGATCAGGCGGCGCATCAGGCGCGCATTTGCGAGTGGCACGATCGGATCGTCGGAGCCGGCCATCAACAGCACGGGCTGCTTCAGCCGGTGCAGCCAGTGGATGCTGGTCCAGCCCGTGACTGCCGCGAGCTGGAGGTAGTAGCCGAACTGCGATTGCCAGCGAATGTGGCGGAACACTTCGGCCCCCAAGCGGGGGTCGCGGCGGAAATCGCCGCCGTAGATGTCGCCCGCAACACTGCGCGCGTAGTCGCGGCTCATGAAACGACGCGGCGTCGCCATTTTCAGCAGCACGTGTGGGCGCGCCGGGACCATGAACGCCCCCGGCGCCGTGGCGCAAAGAATGAGCCGCCGGCACCGCTTCGGTTCGCTGCGAGCAAACTGCTGCGCGGCCGCTCCGCCCCAGGAAACGCCCAGCGCGTCGCACTGCGCGTGGTCATAGTGGTCGAGCACGCGCGCGGCAAGGGTGGCGATGCCACTCAAACGGTACGGCCGACGCGGCAGCGGAGAATGGCCGACCCCCGGGATGTCGAAAGTGATGAGCTCGCGCTGGGGCATCGAGTGCGCCAACGGCTCCAGCAACTCGATGTTGCCGCCGATCCCGTTGAACACGAGCAGCGGCAGGCCGCCGCCAGCTCCCGCTTGGCGCCCGACGCGCAGCATTTGCGAGCCGATGCGCAGCATGGCGATCGAAAACGCGCGCGGTGCCTCGGGAACGAGTTGGGGCTGTGCGGACATCTGCCGTCTCGCTACTTGGCGTCGCGCAACTCGCGGCGCAGGATCTTGCCCACCGTCGACTTCGGCAGCGCGGAGCGAAACTCAATTTGCGCCGGGACCTTGTATGCGACCAGGCTCTTGCGGCAGTGCGCTAGCAGTTGTGCCTCGGTCAGTTCCGCGCCTGGTGCCCTGACGACAAAGAGCTTCACCGCTTCGCCCGTCTTCTCGTTCGGTGTCCCGACGCAGGCCGATTCGGCTACGCCCGGACAGGTGGCAACGACCGCCTCGATCTCGTTGGGGAAGACGTTGAAGCCGGAGATGAGGATCATGTCCTTCTTGCGGTCGACGATCCTGATGAAACCGTCCGCGTTGTACACACCGATGTCGCCCGTCTTCAGGTAACCGTCGGGCCAGAACACCGTGTCGTTGTCGTCCAGTCGTCCCCAATAGCCGCGCATGACCTGCGGGCCTTTTACACAGATCTCACCCCGCTCCCCGAGCGCGACTTCCTTGCCATCATCGTCGCGCAGCGAGACATCGGTCGACGGCACCGGAATGCCGACCGTCGCCGAGAAGTCCTCGAGATGCGGCGGATTGAACGTCACGACCGGCGAGGTCTCGGACAAGCCGAAGCCCTCCTTGATATGGTGACCGGTGAAGCTCTTCCATTTTTCCGAAGTCGCCTTCAGCACTGCGGCGCCGCCGCCCAGCGCGGCGCGGTAGTTCGAGAAGTCGACGCTCCCGAACTCCGGGTGCAGCATCATCCCGGTGAAAAGTGTGTTCACGCCGGTGATGATCGAGAACCGGCTCGCGCGCAGGATCTGGATGAAGCCGTCCATGTCGCGCGGATTGGCCACGAGCACGTTGGTCGCGCCAACCTGGAAATAGGCCAGGCAATTCACCATGAGCGCGAAGATGTGATAAAGCGGCAGCGCGGTGATCACCGTCTCCTGCGCCTCGCGAAACAGGTCCGGCGCAAAGGTGTGGAACTGCAGGACGTTCGCCACCAGGTTTCGATGCGAGAGCATCGCGCCCTTCGACACGCCGGTGGTGCCGCCGGTGTATTGCAGGTAGAGCAGGTCCTCCGGTGCAATGTCCACCGGCGTGAAGCGGGCGGTAGCGCCTCGAGCGAGCGCAGCCGGCAGGCGCGTGTAGGGTCCGATCGCGTCGGCCACCGGCGGGCTGGGCAGCGCGGTCTGACCGAGGTCGCCCGTCTCCACGACGATGACGTTCTTGATCGCTGTGTTCGCCTGCACCGCGGCGAGCGTCTGCGTCGAGCCGGAGAAAATGACGATCGTCTCGACGCCCGCGTCGTTGAGCTGATGCTCCAGTTCCCGCGGGGTATAGAGCGGGTTCACGTTCACCTGCACTGCGCCCGCGCGCAGGACGCCGAACATCGTCACCGGGAAGGCAAGGATGTTGGGCGCCATGACCGCGATGCGGTCGCCCTTTTTCACCCCGAGCGACGTTTGCAAGTACGCAGCGAACTGGGCCGACAAACGATCGACGTCGGCGTAGCTCAGGCGGTTCATGAAGCTGACGAACGCAGTACGGTCGGCGTACTTCTTCATCGCTTCTTCGGCCATCGCAACCACTGAGCGATGACGGTTCAGATCGATTTCCTTGGCGATCTTCGCGCCGTAGACCTTATGCCAGATGCGTTCCATTTGCCTGTCCCCTCGGTTCGGAAGTCGTACGAATCGTTGCCTGACGCGCCGGCGGCGCGGCGAGAAGCCTGCTGCCGATGAAGCGCGCGATGTCGTTCACGGCCTGCGTAGCCTCGGGAACGATCCCGGCGTAGAGCTGGAAGTCGTGCCACATGTCCGGGAATTCGCGGTGCTCGACCGCGACGCCCGCTGCAGTCAGTGCTCCCGCCAGGCGGCGCGCATCGTTGCGCAGGATCTCTAGCGAGGCGGCCTGCAGCAGCGTCGGCGGCAGGCCTGCAAGATCGGCGTACAGCGCAGACGCGAACGGGTCCTGCGCTGAGTGTTCATGCAGGTAAGCCGCTGCACCCTGCTTCAGCCAGGTCGGGTGCAGGAGCGCATCGTTGGTCACCGGCGCGAGCTGTGTGAGCGTGAGGTCGGCCCATGGCGAAATGAGGGCGAGGCAGTACGGTTGCGGCAAACTTTCGCTGCGCAAGCGCAGGCAGAGCGACAGCGCGAGTCCGCCGCCGGCCGAGTCGCCTGCCACGGCGATCTGTGCGGGTGAGTAACCTTGGGCGAGGAGGGCTCGGTAGCAAGCGAGTGCATCGTCTAACGCCGCCGGGAAGGGGTGTTCGGGCGCGAGCCGGTAGTCCGGGACGAACACGGTCGCGCGGGTGAGTGTGGCAAGGCGCGCGGTGATACTGCGGTGGCTGACCGGCGAGCCGATCATGTATGCGCCTCCGTGCAGGAACAACACGGCGCCTGAACCCGCCGCGGCGGATTTCGCCCGCACCACTTCCGTCGGAACTGCCGCCAGGCTCGAGCGCGCAAAACGCACGCTGAACGGGACGCTCAAGGTACGGGTAGCGATGCCAGCCCAGCGACGCTGCACGAGAACGGGAACCGCGGGCTGCAAGGCGGGCTTCAGAACACTCCTGACGATGAACCGCGCCACCGTGGCCTGAATCGATTCGCGCATGAAGATCTCCTGGTTCTGTGCTTGAACAGATCGGCTAGGCCGCTGCGATTGCCGGGGCGGACCGCGTTGCGAGGTGCGGGTCGTCAGCGGTGAGCGGCACGAGCGGATCGGTTGCGATCGCGTCGTAGTTCACGCGATCGAAGCGACGCGTCAGACGGCGGTAGGTGAACGTGAGGCCACCCCAGTTGTTGGTGTTCTTGCCGCTGGCGTTGATGTACCAGCTCTTGCAACCCTCGGCCCAGACCGCGTTCCCGAGCGCATGCTGAAGCTGCCGGTTGAAGGCACTCTGGACGTCCGGCCTGACGTCGAACGAGGTGTCCGGCGACGCGCGCAGGCGGGCGATCGCGTCACTGACATACTGGATCTGACTTTCCAGCATGTACACGATCGAGTTGTGGCCGAGGTTGGTGTTCGGCCCGTACAGCATGTAGAGGTTGGGAAAGCCGCTCACCGTGATGCCGAGGTAGGCCTCGGCGCCATCGCGCCAGGCGGCGCTCAGCTCGCGATCGGAGCGCCCACGGATCTCCATCGGCGCAAGAAAGCCCGAGGCGGCGAAGCCGGTGCCGAAGATCAGCGTGTCGACCTCATGGCGGGTGCCGTCGTCGGTGACGATGCAGTTCGCGCCGATCTCGCGAATGCCGCCGGTCTCGACGCTGACGTTCGGCTTGGCGAGCGCACGGTAGTACGTGTTGTCGAACAGGATGCGCTTGCAACCGATCGGGTAATCCGGCGTGAGCTTGGCGCGCAGTGCGCGGTCCTTGATCGTCAGGCGCAGGTGCAGCTTCCACAGCGCCTTCATCGGCGCCAGCACCGGGCGGAACTTGAGCAGTCCGACGCCGAGCGACTCGAACACGCTGTAGACCGTCCCACGCACCAGCTTTTGCAGAAACGGGACGCGGCGATGCAGCCAATGCTCGACGCGCGTGATGTTGCGATCCGGCTTCGGCAGCACGTAGGGCGCGGTGCGCTGGAACAGCGTCGCGTGAGCGGCCTTCTCGACCACGTGGGCGACGAACTGGATTGCGCTCGCGCCGGTGCCGATGACCGCAACCCGCTTCCCCCGCAGATCGTGCCCGTGGTCCCAGCGGGCGGAATGGAAGACCTTGCCGCGGAACGATTCCAGTCCAGCGATCTTCGGATACGCCGGACGGTTGAGTTGTCCGGTGGCGGTGATGAGGGCACGGGCCCGAAGGACCTCGCCGCGCGAGGTCTCGACCTGCCACAAGCCGCTGCGCTCGTCGAAGGCCGCCCGGCGGACCTCGGTATTCAGGCGCACGTGCGGTGCGATGCCGTACTTGGACACGCAGTGCAGCTGGTAGCGGTGGATGTCCTGCTGGCGCGAATAGAAACGCGGCCAGTCGAAATCCTGTTCGAAGGAGAACGAATACAAGGGCGACGGCACGTCGCAGGCCGCACCGGGATAGGTGTTGTCGCGCCAGGTGCCGCCGATCTGGTCGGACTTTTCGAGCAGGACGAAGGCGGTGACTCCGGCTTTGCGCAGCTTGATTGCCATGCCGATTCCGCCGAAGCCGGTGCCTACGATCACGGCCGTCAGGGGCTGGGGCATCACTGCATCGTCGCGTTTCATGGTTCGTCTCCGTCCTGTGGCTAACCGCGATGGGACGCAGTGTGATTTCGGGCTGCCGAGCCGTCCCCTATCGGAAGTTAGGAATTGGATAGGTCCCGGATCGGCTCTGCCTGGCGCGGCCGGGGTAGCATCAGTGCGGAGACGGATCCAGCCATGGTCGGCGGAAGACCCGAGGCACGCATCATCGAAGCCAAGCTCTATCCCGCCACCGGGACGAGCCGGCCGCTCCCGCGTCCTGCGCTCGACTCGGCCAAGGACATCCTGGAAGGCAACTATCGCGTCATCCTGGTCGTCGCTCCCGCGGGCTATGGCAAGTCCACGCAGATGGCGCAGTGGCACACAACCCTTGCAGCGCGTGGGATCGCTTGCGCCTGGCTGTCGCTGGACGACGGCGACATCGACACCGTGCGCGTGATGCGTCACCTGATCGCCGCGCTGCAAAAGGCCGAGCCGCGCATCGGCGAGGCCACGCTCGGGCAGCTGTCGGGAGATCTCATCGGCGGCGCCAACGCGTTGTTGGAAGTCCTGTCCGGTGACCTCGCCGCCGTCGATCGGCGCGTCGTCCTGTTTCTCGACGATTTGCAGTTCGTCCAGCAGTCAGACGTGATCGAGATCATCGACTGGCTGGTGAGCTATGGACCACGTTGCCTTCAGTTCGTGATCGGCAGCCGCGAGGAGGTCGGACTGCGGCTGAGTGCGCTGCGCGTACGACGCCAGTTACTCGAGATGGGTCCGCCGCAAATGCAGTTCAGCGTCGAGGAGATGGCGCAGTTTTATCGCAATCGGCTTGGCCACGACTTGCCGATGCGCGAACTTCGGCAGCTTCAGTCCAAGACGGAAGGCTGGCCGGCTGCGCTCGAACTCGTCGCGCTCGCCATGGCCGAAACCACCGACGAAACTCGTTTCATCGCGCAGTTCGCCGGGACTGACCGTAGCGTGGTGGATTACCTGGGCGAGGTCGTGCTGACGCACCTGGACGAGATCACGCGCACGTTTGTGTTCCGTATCGCACTCTTTGACCGCATCAGCGCGCCGCTCGCTGTGGCGGCGACCCGTGCGCAGGACGCCGAAGCCCTGATCGATGCTGTGCGGGCGCGCAATCTGTTCCTCATTCCATTGGATCGCAGCGCCACCTGGTTGCGCTTTCATCACCTCGTGGGCGAGTACTTCCGGGAGCGGTACCTTCGTGCGGCACCGACGGAAGCCCGTGAATGCCTGATCCGCGGGGCGGAGTGGATGTTTGCGAACGGCTTTGCCGAGGAGGCGATCAACTGCGCCATCCGTGCGCAGGACTGGGAGCGGGCTACGCGATGGGTGGCCGAAAACGTCGAGGAGCTGGCGTTTCAGCGCGGCTATCACCACACCATCCTGCGCTGGATGAACGCGTTGCCCGACGAATGGGTCGATCGTTACCCGGTCATCCGCATTCAGTACGTCTTTTCATTGTCGTTTTCTCCCATGCAGCAGGAGTACGAGGCTCAGGTGTATCGCCTTGAGCGCTTGCTGCAGAGGCTCGAAAGCGAGGCGCAACGCGATACGCAGTTGATCGAAGAGTTGCGGTGCGCCGTGCAACTGCAGGCCGCGATGTCAGCTGCCTTGCGCGATGACGGCGCGCGCGGCGGCGAACTTGCGGCTGCGTGGCTACAGCGTTGGCCCGACGCAGCCCTCGCGCGCAAGGGCGTCATGGGCAACGTCCTCGCGTTCGGCTGCAAGACCAACAGTGAGATCGCCAAGGGACTCGAAGTACTCGTGCAAACGCGCCGATGGCTCGAAAAGAGCGAAGGGCACTATTCACTCGCCTGGACGAATTTCCTCGAAGCGCTGCTGCATTTGAAGCGTGGCAGCTATCTGGAAGCACGGCGCGCGTGTCTGAGCGGTCTCGAGCAGGTCGAGCGCCAGCTGCATGGGCACCCGGCGCACGCCAGCCTGTTTCACACGTTGCTGGCCGGCGTCGCATATGAGTTCGACGAGATCGACCGCGCTACGGAGCACATCGAGCGGGCGATGACGAGCGTCGATGAGTATGGACCTGCCGACGCGGTAATCGTCGCCTACCAGACGCGCGCACGGCTACAGCTGCTGCGCCAGGACGAGACGGGCGCCTTGGCCATCCTGCGCGAGGGCGAGGAACTCGGCGAGCGACGCAATCTGCGCCGCGTGGTGGTCACGTTGGCCGCGGAAGAGTGCGCGATCTTGGCGCGCGCCGGGCGCCTCGGGGAAGCGAAGGGCGTCGCCGTGCGCCTTGGCTTCAACGAAATTCCGTCGGCAGGCGCGGGCGCGAGTCTGGCCGCGGACAAGTCCTTTCGCGCAGCGTCACGCTATCTGCTCGAACAATCTCCGAAACTCGTGATCGAAGCGCTTGGCGGCGCGATCGAAAACTGCAGGCGCAAGGAACTGTTTCACCGCTGGGTCGCACTGTTGCTGTTGCGTGGGCTCGCGTTTGAACGCGACGGCGAGCCGCACAAGGCCCTGGAGGACCTGCGGAGCGCGCTCGCGATCGCAGCACCGAGACGCTACTTGCGCCTGTTTCTCGACGATCTGACGGTTCTGCAGCCGCTCATCGCCCGCCTGGATCCGACCCGCATGGACGGTTCGGAGGCAGCACCGCTGGCGCTTCACCTCCAGCAATCGCTGCGCAAGCCCGACCGACGCGATCCAAGCCCGCGCCACACGCCGGTCGTGGAGGAACTGACGAAGCGAGAAGTGGCCATTTTGAAACGGCTCGAGTCGGGGCTGAGCAACAAGGAGATCGCCGAGGCGATCTTCATCTCGGAGGGGACGCTCAAGTGGCACCTCCACAATGTCTACGGAAAGCTCGATGTGAAGAACCGATCGGGCGCGATGGCTCGCGCGCGCGCCCTGGGAATCCTGTGAACTGCAGTCGTGCGCCGCTCGGGACACGACGAACGGGGCGTGCCATGTCGAAAGTCGCGTCAGATCACGCTCTTTCGCCCGCCGCGGGACCGCCAGGCACCAGATCGAGCTGCCCGATTCAGACCTTCTCAGGTTTTGCACCAGCAAGCAGCATGGCTTTGCTCAGGTCTTCGCGCAACCACTCGACGCGTCTGCGGCCATCGCAATTGGTCGCGACCGCGTAGCAGGTGAAACGACCGCGAAACGATCGCGTGACAGCGGGTCGCGAAAATTGCGGTTATCGTCCGATGAGCTCGGACTGACCGTCTAGGGAGACTCTGGTGCGCATCGAACCGCATTTCCTGTTCGATCTGGACGGCACGCTCATTGACAGCGTCTACCAGCACGTCCTCGCCTGGAAACGCGCGCTCGACGCCGAAGGCATCGAACTATCGGTGTGGCGCATCCATCGCAAGATCGGGATGAGCGGCGGCCTGTTCTCGCATCAGCTTCTGCGCGAGACGCGCCGCGAAATCGACGCTGCATTGGTGCAGCGGCTGCGCGAGCGCCATGCGGTCAATTTTCAAGAGCAGGCTGCTTCGATTCGACCGCTGCCCGGTGCGCGTGAGCTGCTCGCTGCGTTGTCGCGCGCGGGCGTCGGTTGGGCGATCGCCACCAGCGGGCGCATGGAAACCGCCGCGGCGGGACTGGCGAGTTTGGGTGTCGATCCTGCGTCGACACCGGTGGTGACGCGCGATCAGGTGAAGTACGCGAAGCCGGACCCGGATCTGTTTCTCGCCGCTAACGAGCGGCTGGGCGGCCCTATCGAGAACGCGATCGTCGTCGGCGACAGCATATGGGACATGCTCGCTGCCAGCCGCTGCCGGGCGCTTGGCGTCGGCCTGCTCAGTGGTGGTTACGGCGCCGAGGAGCTGCGCCAAGCGGGCGCGATCCGCGTCTACGAAGATCCGGACGACATGCTCGTTCACCTTGACGAGGTGGGCGGGCGGCGGTGATGCAACGCTGCAACCCTTGCGGACGGCGTGAGGCAAGAAGTCACGCAATTCATTCGCTCATCACGGCCCATTCAGCGGACGGGCACTCTCGGCGACGTGGCGAACGCCGCGGAATACTTGCCTAGCGATCTCGCGGGGTTCATAAGCGGTCAGCACCTGCTGATCAGCGGTGGTGGCCTGCGTGATGGTGCTGCTGAGGACCAAACACATGCGCTGAGGGATACGCGTTCGCGGCGGGCTACCGAACGACTTCGACCTCGGCAGTGAAGACATAACCCGCGCCACGTTCGGTGCGGATCAGCGGGGTCTTCGCACCAAACCTCCTCCGCAGGCGTCCGATCTGGGTATCGATCGAGCGGTCGTACACCTCGTCGTTGTGAAGGCGCGAGAGCCCGATAAGCTGGTCGCGCGACAGCACGCGCTGCGGCGCCGAGAGGAATGCGGCGAGCAGATTGAATTCGGTATTGGTGAGCGAAACACTTTCCCCCGCGGGCGACGTGAGGCGGCGCCGCCGTACGTTGAGCTCCCAACCTGCGAAGCGGTAGCCGCGGATCTTGTGCAAGCCGTCTGCCACCGACTGCTGTGCG
>Ga0137409_10003287_pt1 | contig 17170 bp, 9 predicted proteins | sample CZODoug1_16funga_FD_122059 | JGI IMG/M metagenome (GOLD analysis project Ga0137409, IMG submission 122059) | Vadose zone soil fungal communities from Angelo Coast Range Reserve, California, USA - CZODoug1_16fungal (Hybrid Assembly) | ecosystem: Environmental > Terrestrial > Soil > Vadose zone... | reverse complement strand
GACGGAAATTGCCATGGCCTCGAGCACCAGCGCTATCGCTGCCGCTGCGTTTTTCTGTTGCGCGCTGCTTTTACCAATTCCCGTGTGGTCCGCACCCTCTTCGGCAGATTCGGCGTCTTTCTCGTTTTTGCTTGTATCGGCGACTTCTACTACAACTACTTGGGCGGCACCCTGCAGACCGGTTCGTGGTACCAGGCGATTTGGACCGTCCTGAACATTATTCCGATTGTCATCGTCGGAACTTGGGATCACGAAAAACTTGGAAATACAAATGTCCGCCCCTTCTTTAATGAACTCATTGGAAATCGCCTATTCCCGATTCTCTTTGGTTTTCTTGTGCTCGTGCTTTCCTTGTATATCGCGCAGGAGCGCACTGTATTCGCTCTCGTAATCGTCGCCATTTCTTTTTTTTGTTCCAGCCTGCGCCTTGTGATCGCCCAACAAAGGCAAGACCGTATCCAATTGGATCTACAAACCGAAATCCTGCACCGCGAACGCGTCGAACAGCAACTCCGCCGCAACGAAGAACATCTGGAAGAGCTGGTCGCCGAGCGCACCGTCAACCTCGAAGAATCGCGCCAGCAGCTTCGCCAAGCACAGAAAATGGAAGCCATCGGCCGCCTCGCCGGAGGTATCGCGCACGACTTCAATAACCTCCTCACCGTAATTCGCGGCTACAGCAAGCTCCTGCTCGATCGCGCCACCGGCCATGAATTCCGCGGCGGTCTCGCCCGCATTGATGACGCCGCCGACCGCGCCGCTTCGCTCACCAGCCAACTTCTTGCCTTCAGCCGCCGCCAGGTTCTCCAGCCAAAGGTCTTCAACCTCAATACGCTGGTGCAGAATCTCGAAAAAATGCTCCGCCGCCTGATTGGCGAAGACGTGGAGATGCGAACCGTTCTCGCGGACGATCTTGGCCATATCCGCGCGGACCGCTCCCAGCTCGAACAAGTCGTGATGAATCTGGTCGTCAACGCACGCGACGCAATGCCCAACGGCGGCAAGCTCACCATCGAAACTTGTAACGTCTCCCTCGACGAGTCATACGCTTCTCGTCATCAGACCGTCGAGGCCGGACGCTATGTTTCGCTCGCTGTCAGCGACACTGGCGTTGGCATCGCTCCCGAAAACCTCGTTCGCATCTTCGAACCGTTTTTTACCACCAAAGAACTCGGCAAGGGCACAGGTCTCGGCCTCTCGATGGTCTACGGCATCGTCAAACAGAGCGGCGGCAACATTTGGGTATACAGCGAACCCGGCCGCGGCACGTCGTTCAAAATCTATTTTCCATTAGCCAGCGGACCCGCCGATTCAGTCGCACACGACCACGCGCCCGTCTCACGCCATCGCGGTGTGGAGACGATTCTCCTGGCGGAAGACGACGAGCAGGTTCGCGAACTGGCCAGCGAAGCACTTTCCGCTGCGGGCTATTCGGTGCTCGCCGCGGAAACGCCGCAAGCGGCCATTTCCATCTGCCGCGATCACGCGGCCCGCATCGATCTACTTCTCACCGACGTGGTCATGCCGATCATCGGCGGGCGCGAACTCGCTCGGCAACTCACGGCCATCCGCCCCGATCTTCGCGTTCTTTACATGTCCGGTTACACGCCCCAGGCCATCCTTCACCACGGCGAACTCGAAGCCAACACCTTCTTCATCCAAAAACCCTTCACCCCATCATCCCTGGCCGCCAAAATCCGCGAAGTCCTTGAGCATGCGTTTGAGCGGGAACAGCCGCCGCTGGTCCAGCCCTGAGTCCACCGCCTTAAACTAGGCTCTCTCTTATCCCGCAAAGCTTGACTACAATTCTTTTCGCTTGGCCTTCGCCTTCGTTGGTGCACCATGATTCTCGGCGGCTTTCAAAGTTTCCCCGCCCGTTCGTGCTGCCGGTACGTAACCGAATCGTTCCCGCTTTGGCTCCGACTAAGTATCTAGTCAGTTACAGCAACTTGTGTTAGGCTCCTGTCCGTTTTTGAGACACTCTGCCGCTGCCTTTTTCAGGTCTCGTCTCCGCCCGAATGGCTGCCCGTCGGCTTGAGTCGAAATTCTTATAGGGTGGTCAGCCCATGAACCTCTCCCTCTCGTTTTCTTGTCTTCGTCGCGTAGCAATTTTTGCGCTGCTTGTTGTCCCGCTTGGCTACACTGCCGCGCAGGACGTCGCGCCCGCGGCGAGCATCACCCAAGCCCGCGTTGTCCAAGCCGTCGACGAGAAGCAAGTAGCCACCCTGAAAGGAAATGTTCATCCGCTTGCCCGCGCGGAATTTGATCAGGGCGCAGTCGCCGATTCCCAACCCATGAATCGCATGCTCTTGCTGCTGCGGCGCAGCGCCGAGCAGGAAGCGGCGCTCCGGCGATTGCTGGACGACCAGCAATCGAAGGCTAGCCCGAACTTTCATTCGTGGCTTACGCCCGAACAATTCGGCGCGCAATTCGGAATCGCCGATTCAGATCTCCTCGCCGTCACGCAATGGCTCACGTCGCAGGGCTTCACCAATATCAACGTGGGCCCCGGCCGCTCCGTGATCGAGTTTTCGGGAAACGTGGGTCAAGTCCGAAACGCCTTCCACGCCGAAATCCATCGCTTCCACGTCGGCACAGAAGATCACCTCGCCAACTCCACCGACCCCCAAATTCCCGCTGCCCTCACCCCGGTCGTCGCCGGTGTCGTCTCCCTCCACAACTTCCCCAGAAAATCGCACGCTAAAATTCTCGGCCGATTCCGCCGGACGATTGGCCAGCTAGGAATCACGCCACTCCTCACTTTCCCCAACCCCTTTAGCGGGTCCGCGTTCTACGGCATGGGCCCAGGTGATTTCGCCACGATCTACAATTCCAAACCTCTCATCGCTGCGGGCAATGACGGCACCGGCCAAACCATCGCCATCGTCGGCGAAACCAACATAAACGTCCAGGACGTCCAGATGTTCCGCTCCATGTTCGGACTTCCCGCGAACTTCGATAGCAGCAACATTATTTTGAACGGCGAGGACCCAGGCATCACTTCCATTGGTGAAGAAGGAGAAGCCGATTTAGATGTCGAATGGTCCGGTGCGACCGCTCCCGGCGCTACCATCAAATTTGTTGTCTCCGCCTCAACTCCCGCTTCTGCCGGCATCGATCTTTCCGCTCTTTACATCATCGAGCACAATCTCGCTGGCGCGATGAGTGAAAGCTACGGCGAATGCGAGAGCGCTCTGGGCACTACCGGAAATGCCTTTTATAACAGCCTCTGGGAACAGGCCGCCGCGCAGGGCATCACGGTCATTGTTTCGTCGGGCGACGGCGGCTCGGCTGGGTGCGACAACTTTAATACCCAGCAAACTGCAACTCACGGTCTCGCGGTAAGCGGCCTCGCATCCACTCCCTTTAACATTTCTCTCGGCGGCACCGATTTCGACGAGGTCAACCGGTGGACAACCTTTTGGAACTCTTCTAACGATGCAACCGGAACTTCCGCGAAAAGCTATATTCCAGAAATTCCGTGGAATGAGAACTGCGCTCAGATCAGCTTGACCGGATGTGGTGCAAGCGCTCCCAACGGTTCCCTGAATCTGATTGCGGGCAGCGGTGGTCAAAGTAAGATCTATTCCAAACCGTCCTGGCAGGTCGGCGTCACGGGCATGCCCAACGACAGTCATCGGGATCAACCGGACGTCTCGCTCCTCGGTAGTCCCGGTTTTAACGGCACTGGTTACGTCTATTGCCAGAGCGACAGCAACATCTCCGGCGGCGGTGTCTGCGATATCAGCAACGCGAACAATGGCTTCCTCGAATTCGGAATCATTGGCGGCACTTCTGCCTCAGCGCCCGCATTCGCCGGTGTGATGGCCCTCGTGAATCAAAAACAGGCTACTTCCTCTGATCCGGCTCCTCGCCAAGGTAACGCAAACCATACCTTGTATGCTTTGGCGAAAAAATCCGGAGCGAGCTGCGTTTCGAGCACCACGGAAGCTGCCGGATGTATTTTCAACGATGTAACGAAAGGCAACAGCGTCCTGCCAACGGGCCTGCCGGGTGTCGGCACAAATAGCGTACCTTGCAAGGGCGGCACTCTCAATTGCAGCGCGCCGACGGCCGGTTCCAATGGCGTGTTGGTTGATCCAAGCCACACAACGACAGAAGCCTGGACGGTCACGCCCGGCTACGACATGGTCACAGGTCTTGGCACAGTGAACGTAAACAATCTCGCCACGAACTGGGGCAGCGCCTCCACAATTCCCACGACCACGACTTTGACTCTCTCCCCGACCACTGGAATCACTCACGGCGTTTTGGAAAACGTCACCGTCGGCGTCACCGTTAAAGCCACCATCGGTTCTGGCGTCCCAACCGGAGACGTTTCCCTCATCGCATCCTTGGCTGCCAACACCACACAAGGCGTTGATGAATTTCCGCTGGTCAACGGCGCTGTCGCTACCGCAAAGACACAAAATCTTCCCGGCGGCACCTATATGGTTCACGCCCACTATTCTGGCGATGGCACCAACGCACCCAGTGATTCCCCTCCGGTTCAGGTGACCGTCACATCCGAGTCCAGCCAAACTTTTATCGTCATTCCCACTTTCGACTCGACCGGCCATGTGACAAGCGGAAACGCTACTTCTCTTATGTACGGATCGAACTACATCATTCGCATGTACGTGACCGACAAAAATGCCGTCGCTAGCACAACCGGTCCACCTGCGCCCACCTGCGACACCGTAGATCGTTTAACGTGTCCCACCGGCACTGTCTCTCTGGCCTCAAACGGCTCGCCGGTTGACGGAAACGCCGGCAGTTTCAATCTGAATAGTGGCGGCTACACCCGCGATTTAGTTCCCACGTTAACCGGTGGCACTTATTCCTTGGCGGCGAATTATGGCGGCGACTCCAGCTACCAGCCCAGCACCTCCGCGCCGCATAGTTTCAGCATTACGCCAGCCCCCACGACTATGTCCGTACCTTACATCCCAACTTCGCCAGAAATCGTGGGGACTCCCATCTCTGTCAGTTCGTTTCTGATTTCTAATCTTCAGTCCGGGATTGCCCCGACGGGAACAATCACCTTTTTCGACGGAACAACTGCGATTCCCGGGACCGTAACATATATCTCACGACCGGGACAGCCGGGCGCTCTGGACGCCAGCATTTCAGGATCGATCATGGCGACTTTCACGTCGAGCGGAACCCACTCGATCACAGCCCGGTACAGCGGCGACGCGAGCTACGCGGCCTCGACTTCCTTTGAATGGGACGCTGCCGTGTTCTATCCCACGACCACGACTATCACTCCCAGTGCGACGACGATCCAATACGGAAGCAGCGTTACACTGACTGCCAAAGTCGCAAGCCCGTACAAGACTCCAGCAATGGTTGGCCAAATATTGTTTGAAGTGAACGGGAACTTTCAGCCTGGCACGCCCGCGGTGCTAGGCACAGACGCCAGTGGGAATCAGACGCTGACGTCCACCCTTACTCTAACTCCGCAAGATACTCTTGGCTCCGTGCAAGCATCTTTTGGTCAGGACCCTAATTTCCAAAGCTCGTCGGGCTTCACCAGCGTGTTTGTCAACATTCCGGATTTTAGCCTCAGTAATTCGACGCTCACTCCGATCACGGCGGGGCAGTCCCAAAACTTTACCGTGACCGTGACTCCAGCATCGACTACTCCAAGCACTGTTACGCTCGGAGCCGCCTCATTTGTTACTCTTCCTCCAGGAATGACGGTTAGTTTCAATCCATCGACCGTCAACCTCAATGGTGCTCCTGTCAACGTCACCGCTACTGTTACTACGACCGCGGCTAGCGGAGGCGCTGGTGCGCAAGCTCAGGTTCAGAATGTCTTCCCCTGGGTTTCGTTCATGAAGGCGATTTTGGACACTCGCGTAGGCCTGCTGCTTGCGATGAATGCTTTGATGCTGGCTCTGTTTGTCGCTGCAGCGCGGAATCGGAAACGAATGGGGCGCGCCGTCTTCGCTTCCCTCGTTTTTCTGATGATTGTTATTCCTGGTTGCGGTGGGGGTTCTTCGGGTGGAGGCGGTATCACTCCGCCCGGACCATCGATCGTGACGCTTACGACGACGGCCGCGAAAGTACCATCCGGCGGTTCAATTACCTTTAACGTCTCCACGTCGGGGACGGCGCCGACAGGATCGGTCAACATCTTTCAGGGGCCCCTGGGTGTGGGATCCGGCGTGGCGCCGCCTGTCACCCTTGTCAATGGCAAAGCTGCCGTAACTGTCCCTTTCTTCAACACTGCGGGAACCTATCCCTTTTGGGCGCAGTATCTCGGCGATTCACGCAATGTTCCGTCGCAGTCCACCACTGCGCTACAGGAAGTCATCACCGGGCAGACTCAAATCATCTACAACGCTCAGACGGGCGGTTTGAATCACCAAGGCAATATACAAATCAATCTTCAGTAGAGAATTGCGCCCGGCTGGCCTGACTCGGATTATGAGCCAGGGCAGCCGATGAAGTTGTGGCCCCCGTCTCGCACATCTTCCCGAGATTTCGGCAGAGCATTTTCTGGCAGTCCTTGTCTTCCGCTATACTCTGTAACGCCCTCTCCTCATTCCTCACTACTTCTCGAACCGCCATCTCAGGAGTCCCCCTATGTCCGCAGGATTAGACAATCTGAAGCACATCGTCGTTCTCATGATGGAAAATCGTTCCTTCGACCACATGCTCGGTTTCGCCGCCACGCCCAACTGGCAAATCGACGGCCTCGCCGGCAACGAAAAAAATCGCGACTCTACCGGTGAATTCGCCACCGTTTCGAATGACGCGCGTGATTCCGGCGACTTCACGCCCGACCCCGGCCACGCCCTTTTCGACACACTCACTCAGCTCTATGCCGACGCGTCCACTCCGGTCAATCAAAACCCCACCATGAACGGCTTCGTCCTCAGCTACGAAGGCAAAACACACAATTCGCCAAACGCCCATCGCATCATGAAGTGTTTCAAGCCTGAAAAAGTTCCCGTCCTCACCCAACTTGCACGTCAGTTCGCTGTCTGCGATCGCTGGTTTTCCTCCGTACCCGGTCCGACGTTTCCCAATCGCGCCTTCGCCCACGGCTCCACTTCCATCGGCCGCGTCGATATGGGTATCAACTGGCTCGGCATGTCCAAAACAATCTACGAACTGCTCGGCGAAAATAACGTGAATTCAAAGATTTTCTATCACGATTCAACGATGGCCATGACCTTCAAAGGCCTCATGAATCAGGGCAAATATTTCGCTCTCTTCGACGATTTTCGTTCCGCTTGCAAGAACAATAAGCTCCCTGCGTACAGCTTCATCGAGCCTCGCTACGCCAACGGGGAAGATCCCGCCAATAACACTTTCTTCTCCGCCAGCGATCAGCATCCCGATCACAACGTCGAGCAAGGCGAGATCCTCATCCGCGACACTTTCAACGCCGTCTGGAACAATCAGCAGCTTCGCGAATGCACGCTTCTCGTCATCGTCTACGACGAGCACGGCGGTCTTTACGACCACGTTCCCCCTCCTGCCGCCGTTAATCCCGACAGTAAAAATTGGGCAGGCAACCCTAATTCGCTCGATCCCGCATTTGACTTCACGCGTCTCGGCGTCCGGGTTCCCGCGGTGATCATCTCTCCGTACATTCCCGCCGGCACGATCGATCACGCGCAATACGACCACAGTTCCATCATCGCCACAGCCTGCAAGCTCCTGCTGAAAAATGTTCCAAACGCTTCGCTCACAAATCGCGACCGTCAGGCCAAGACTTTCGAGGCCAATCTAAGTCTTGCTCAGCCGCGTACCGACGCTATCGGTTTCACATTGACCGATCCGCCTCATCAGGCAATCGCCGGCCTCGGCGCGGCCCATGTCGATGCCGCTCACTTGAACGCCGATATCAACGATCACCTTGCCGCACACGTTGCAATGGCCGCCCATCTTGAAACGACCGTCCTTCCCCAGTCGCAGCACAGCGGCGTCAATCCCGACGACATTCGCTCCGAAAAACAAGCCTCTGATTTTCTCCGCGACGTTCACTCCAAACTCCTCGCGCAAGCCCAACAACCACCACCGCCCGGCGCTACCGGTCGCGGAGCAGGGAACTAGGTGGCCGCGACATGAAAAATAAATTCCACGCCTATTCAATCTTCCTCGCGCTATTTTTCGCGGCCTCCGTCGCTCTATTCACCGCCACTCCGCTTTTCGCTCAAAGCTCGCCCGCTACTCCGTCCATCAATCCGCCCATGTGGCCAAAGGATCCCACCGTTGTCGGTACCGGCGATTGGGATCAGTGGAAAAAGAACTGCCACGATATGACCACCGATTTTGGCAAGGACACGTTCCTTTCCTGCGCCACCAGCGCATTCCGCTCGCGCCCGTTCCATTTCGTCGCGCAGTCTATCGTCCCGGGCAGCGGCGTTGGCGGTGGCGGCTACTACGGCCAGGATCTCAACCGCGACGTTTGGCAGAATCGCCTCGAATTCACTGGTGTCATGACCATCCGCCAGTTCTGGTTTGCGGAAGGGAAGTTCACCGCGCGACGCCCGCACTTCGGCTCGTACCATTCCGATGAAAATTTCGCGTTCCAGCTTTACGCGCGCAACAAACAAATGGAAGATTTGCCCTTCTACGGCCTCGGCCCGAGCACCAACGTCCACAACGCCGTGCACTTCAGCGAACGCGACACTCGCGCCGGGGCGCTCCTCGCCAGCCCGCTGACCTCCTGGCTCTCGACAGCCGGCACTGTCGAAGCCATCTTCCCGACCGTCGGCAACGTTTCCTCCACGAAAGTCACCTCCATCGGGCAGGTCTATGACGAAACCACCGCTCCCGGCCTCGCCTCACAGCCCACCTTCCTCCATGTCGAAGCTCTCCTTCGCCCGCATTTTTCCTTTGCCTCCGAGCACATTCAATTCAACTACCGTCTTCGCTATGGGTATTTTCACGACACCGACACTGGCCACTATTCTTTCCGCCGCTTTGTCGCGGACTTTGGCCATGCGATCTACCCCGAATCCCAGGATGGCATCCGCCGTCCGGATAGCGTTTTGAACATTCGCGTTCGCCTCGCCATGTCCGACGCCAGCTCCACCAACGCCATTCCGTTTTACTTGCAGGAGACGATCGGCGGAAGCGACATCGACAATCAAGCCACGCTCCGCTCCTTCCGCGACTTCCGTTTCCGTGGCCCCAACTCATTTCTTGTTCAGACGGAATACGATCGTCGCATCATCGGCCCCATTGGAATTCTCGCCTTCTACGACGCCGGCAAAGTTACCATCGCACGCAGCGATCTGAATTTCTCGAATCTCCATCAAGGATTCGGCGGCGGCCTGGCATTTTTCCTCGCCGGCAAGGTTGTCTTCCGCGCTTACGTCGGCCTCGGCGGCGGCGAAGGCGCGCATCCTTATTTCGGCATCGCCAATTTCTTGTAACCGGCAGGAGTCCCCGCCCGCCCCGGGCACCACCAAGGGGCGTTCTTCGGGGCGACGGATACGGTTTTATTGTCATCCCGAATCCCCGCGATTTATGCGGGGTGAGGGATCTGCTTTTTCTTTTCGCATTGCAGGAGGTCACTCCATCATGTTCGGCTCAGCCTTGCTTGACGTCGCTATCGGTATGGTCTTTGTCTTTCTTCTCCTCAGCCTCATCTGCTCCGCCTTCAATGAACTCCTCGAAACGCGCCTCAAGAATCGCGCCCGCGATTTGGAGAAGGGAATCAAAGGGCTTCTCGGCGCCAACACCGGCCTCGTCGACAAACTTTACAATCACGGCCTCATCTTCAGTCTCTTTCGCGGCACTTACGCCGAAGCCTCAAAAAACAAAACCCTCCCGTCCTATATTCCGTCCAGGAATTTCGCCAACGCCGTCGCCGGCCTTCTTGGTCCTGCTGGCGGCAACATCCCCACCTCCACCGAAATTCGCAGCTCCATCAATCAAATTGCAAACGATCAGGTAAAGTCCGCGCTGCTCGCGCTTCTCAACGATGCTCAGGACGACCTCGAAAAATTCCGTGCCGGCCTCGAAGCCTGGTTCAACTCCGCCATGGACCGCGTCTCCGGCTGGTACAAGCGTCGCGCTCACGTCATCATCTTCGCTTGCGCCTTCCTCATCGCTGTCGCCATGAACGTCAACTCCATCGCGCTCGCTCAAGACCTCTGGACTAATCAAGCCAAGCGTGAAGCCCTCGTCGCAGCCGCACAGGGCTATCTCGATAAACACCCCACTTCAGCGGCCTCGAATCCTTCTGCCGCCGCCGCACCACAGGTTCTTGACCAGGGATTGAAAGCCACTATCGACGAACTCAAAGGCACCAACGTCCCCATCGGCTGGAGCCGCCAGGGTTTGCAAAACATGGAGTTGAATCCAATGCTGTGGCTCGGTGCGCTCCTAGGCTGGTTCCTCACCGCCTGCGCCGCATCCCTCGGCGCGCCTTTCTGGTTCGACGTCCTCGGCAAAATCATCGTCGTCCGCTCCTCCGTCAAACCCGGAGAAAAAAGCGCCCCCGCCCCCTCCAAAAGCTAGCGGTCTCCGTGCCAAGGACAAAATATTCAGTAAGGCTTCCGCGCCGAACACAATCGCAAGGCAATAATTCGCCCTTCCACAACTCACAAAAACACGGAGGGTGCCCCTCCGCACGGCTCTACCTTCTCTAATGTTGCGAAAGTGGTATCCTCGCACTGTTTATGCACGCAAGAGACGTCAAGAACCGAGACCGGGCCACCCGTCCAGGGCGGGTTACGAATGAGCCGAAGGCTATCTGATCAGGAACTTCATGAGCTGTACTGTCCTCTTAAGAATGCAAAGAGCGCGCTGTTTCTTGTTGCGTCCTTCTCAATAGTGGCTTTTGTAAGCTGGAAGGGCTTGCACAAACCTCTCGGACACCGCAGTCTCGTTGAGCTGCTTTTCGCCATACTCGTGGCGGCAATGCTCGCTAAGGTGCTAGCGGCCTTTACTTGCTTTCGTGAGCGATTGGCCGTTGGCGCTATTATCGTAAGCCTTGTGATAGGGGTCGTCGCAGGCTTCGTACCCGCCGCATTCAGCAAACACGCCGAGATGGTGAAATCCGGCAAACTCGCCTTGTCGCTTCTCGGTCTTCTTGTGAGCCTGACCATGCTCGTCCAATCGGCCCGGAATCCAAGCGTCGACACAAGCAATGCGGGGACGTCAATCGGATGGAAGCCTAAACAAATTCCTATTTTGGCTGTTGCTGCCCTGACCTTGCTAGTGCTGGGCGCACTGTTATACTTCCTGCCATTCCGGCAGTAGGCGGCAATCTCGGCGTGGGCCGCTCTTCTTAGACCTTCGTCGGCGGAGCGGGACAGGCGGGACGTTCCCCCAAATCCGGCCAACTTTCAATCGAACAAATTTCCACAACCCATTCGAATTACCTACTCCATTATCTTGTTGACTTTAGCAACAGCAGGTGCTAACATGCCCTGTGTTCGCCTCGCTCCAACCCGAACCGCTCACCTTGGGCAAAGTTGGCTATCCCCTTTGTTTTGACAACGATCCCTTTTGCCTCTCCACTAACTCCTTTCTTTTGATAACCATCTGGATTGCCTATGTTTGCGATTTGCCAGCCCGGATTCTAGGCTCGCTCTTTGCCACTCTTTGCCAAGAGCGAAAAACATCTCTCTTCTTTTCAACCATTTGCGCACTCTTTGCTCAAAATGCCGGGGTGTGCGTCCCGGCCTTCCGTCGGGACACCCGGGTGTACCCAAACTGCCCTTTACCCCAGGGGCTCTTCCCGCAGGGCCGGTCTGGAACCGGCGACGGACCCGCACCCTTGAGCCGCCACTCGTCGCAAGCCCGCTTTTCTCCTAGTACCGCCGTACCTTATTTGCCCCGCTTCTTTTTGTACCTCTTGGCCTATTGTTCCCCTGCCCCACCCCGTATAGACTGGGCCTTCAATCGAGGAGGTTTTCCCTTGACCGGCTCTGAGCGCCGCACAACTCAACGCTTCTCCATGCGGCTACCCCTTACCGTTCGTTGGACTACTGGGGCCGCCGTTGGAGAAACCAGCACCGAATCCCGCGACGTTAGCTCCCGCGGAGTCTACTTTTACCTCGCCAAAGACGTTAAGGAAGGCTCCGCCGTCGAGATCCTCCTGACGCTCCCCAACGAGATCACCCTGGCCGGACCGGTTCGTGTTCGTTGCCTCGGCCGGGTCCAGCGCACCGAACCGCGCGACGAGTCCTCTGTTGGTGTCGTTGCAGCAATCGAGCGCTACGAATTTCTGCGCGGCGACGACGATAACTAGGTCTCTACCATAGTTATCTTGCAGTTAGTTTCCGCGTAACGGTTTTCTTGAGTTTGCAGTTCCACGGTCTTCCTACTCGCTCACTGCGGAGGCGGGCAGGATAAGCCGGGGTGCCTTGGCCCCTCAGCGAAGCGCCCCGGCTCTTTGTTTTTTACAGGGTTTTGCACAGGTCGTGTTCTCTTCGCCGCTCCTGTACTTCAGGTCAGGCGACTTCCGCACCCTAATCAGCCATCATCGGTTCATCTGGCCGAGTCCGTGTTAACTCGCGGCTCACAAATTGCCCTGAGGGTATTGCCCATGCCGGATTTCCCGGCTCAAGATATAGATATTTCGCGTAAACTTTCGCTTGATCCCGGCACCGAGCGATTGGCGACAAAAGATGAAATGATCGCGCTGATCGAGCGTGGCGCCCAGCCGGAAAGGTCGGCGGAAAAGATCGAAACGCCGAGACCCTCTGTAATGGCCAATAAACCCAAACCGGAAAGTAGCATTGCTGCGCCCCGCGTGGCGGAACGGCCGTCGGCGGAAACCGCAAAAAAATCGGGCAGCGGCCGCGCACTCAATTTTGACGAGAAGCCAACTTCGTCGCGCGCCGTGCCGATTCCTGAAAATATTCATACGGGCGCGGCCGGCGAAATTGACCTGGTCGACCTTGCCGCGATTCTGGATCAGCACCGCATCTGGGTTGAATCTGGCGGAGACGAAGGAGCGAAAGCGGATCTCAGTGGCGTGAATCTGGAAAACGCGGATTTGACCGGCGTGAATTTGCAAGGCGCGCTTTTGCAGCGCGCGAATTTGCGCAACACCGATTTGTCCATGGCGAATTTGAAGGGCGCTTCGCTGATGCAGGCGGATTTGTGCAACGCGAATTTGCTCGGCGCGGAATTGCGCGGCGCGAATTTGATGGGCGCGCAATTGTACGGCGCGGAAGGGCTTTGGCTCGGGCGGCTCGGCGGCGCGAATTTGTACGATGCGATGTTGCCGGAGACAATTTCTTCGATTGACGGGTCGAAAGCGGTTTGGGAAGCGACGAGGACGGCGCGCTGGTTTTATTTTTTGATGCTCAGTGTCAGTGCAATCTGCTGCCTCATCGTGGCAACGACTTCCGACGCGCGCTTGATTTTGGATGGACCGACGATTCCGTGGCGGCGGCTGGGAAATCTCCTGCCGATTAATGCTTTCTATTTAATTGCACCGATCGCGCTGCTTACGATTTTTGTGCGATTCCAGTTTTTGCTGTTGCGCGTTTGGGCCAGCATGGCGGCGCTACCCGCGGTTTTTCAGGATGGACAAACCGTCGAGCGGGAAGGGCCATGGTATTTGATGGGATTGGTTCGGCGTCATTTCCGCTGGCTGCGCGATGCGAAGACGGCAGTTTCACTTCTCGAGAATGTCATCGCGACGCTTCTCGCATATTGGGTCGTTCCGGCGACGGTTGCGCTGATCTGGATGCGGTATTTGGTGCGGCAGGATTTGCGCGGGACCGCGCTGCACGTTTTGTTTTTCATTTTGAGCGTGAGCGTCGCGACGGGTCTGCCGGCAGTGGTAAGCCGCGTGGTGCGGCCCGGCGAGATCCGACGTCCGAATTCGCGCAGCGTTTTGAAGCTGGCAGCCATGACGATGAGAATTCCGGTGGCGGCCGGAATTGTCCTGATGATGCTTTCCGTGGGCGTGATTTGGGGAGTCCCTGCGGAAACGGAAGCCTCGAACCGGTATTTCAGCGGAAGTCCGCGGCGTTGGGCTGCGGACGGTTTTCGCCTGGTCGGTTACCGGCCCTATGCGGATTTGATTGAGTCGTCGTTGATTTTGCCCAAGACAAAAGGCAACCCGGACGCCGAAGACGGCGCGAAATTGAATGAAGGCAGCTTGCGTTACGCGCGAGCTTACCGGGCTTCCTTGCCGGATGCGAGATTGTGGCGCGGCGATTTGATCGGCGCGTACCTGACGGAATCGGATTTGGACGGCGCAAACTTGCGCGAAGCGAAGATGCACGACGCCGTGCTGGATCATGCGAGCCTTGAAAAGGCAGTGCTGATTTCCGCAGACGGAACGAACGCGAATCTGGCTGGGGCGAATTTGAAAGGCGCGGACTTTACGTACGCCGTTTTCCCGCAAGCAAATTTCGCGAACGCAAAGCTCGCCGGCGCATCTCTTTATGGAGCGAACCTTCAGCAAACGAAGTGGCTTCGCGCGGATTTGACGCGTGCGGATGTGCGCGACACGCAGATGCAAGGTGCGGTCTTGTCGCTCTCTAATTTGGAATTGGCGGACTTTTCCGGCGCAAAGCTTGGCGGCGCGACGCTTACCGGCGCGCAGATGAAGGGCACGATTTTTCTCGGCGCGGATTTGCGCGGTGCCGACCTGCGCGGCGCGGTCTTCACCGGTACCGTCATTCGCGACGCGTTGCTGGACGGCGCGAAACTCGATGGCGCGGATCTGCATGGCGTATTGGGATTGACGGGCGCGCAAGTCTGCTCGACGGCGAGCTGGCGCGACGCGCAATTGGATCCCGACACGCTGGCTGACGCCCAAGCAAAATGCGGCTCCCGCTCGTTCATAAAGCCCTGACGCTCGAGCGGCAAGAGCCGAAGTTTGTGAGGGTCCAGCCTATGACACTCCTCAAAATAATTTTCCCAGTCGGATTGTTGATGATGTCGAGCTCCGCCGCACTGTGCCAGCAGACGGGAACGGCAGTGGGCAGAACGCCGGGCTCTGCGGCGCGGACTGGAATTACCGTCACGCGAGTAATTCCGAAACCCACATGTGAAACGACGCCGAGTGTGGCCGGCGGCGAAGTCGCGCACGTGCCGGAAATGTGGTTTGGCCGTTCATGGGACGATCTGGTTTGCGTGCGCCACAAGGATGGGCGAACGGAACAAATTAACTCCGATCTGCCTCACGGAGTTCCTTCGACGGACGGAGGTGCAATCGCTTATTGGAATTCGCAAAAGCATGAGCTTCACATTTTTCTGGTGGCAAGCAATTCCGACATGCTTGTCGAAAGTCTGCCGGGCGCGAATTTGCGGGGCTTGTCCTGGTCCAGGAGCGGGCGCACTCTTTCCTATTTTCCAACTGGCGCGAATCCTCCAGGAATTCGATCGTTTGACGTTGATTCAAGCAAGCGAAATTTGTTCAGCGGATCGTTTAGTGGGCTAGTGCCCTCACCGGATGGAGGGCATATAGTCGCTGTAAGCGGCGAAGGAGTCGAGAGCTTTGCCATCGCGGACGGCAAGCACGAGATCATTGCGAAGTTGCAATACCCGTGGTCGGCAGAGTATTCGGGGAGCGGGAAGTTTCTCGGGATTCTCGGGAACACTTCGATCGCGGAACAGAATGCTCCTCCAACGGGCACGCAGGCAACGGCTGATGACGACGACGCTCCAGATTGCACTGGAGGCTCGTCCGCGCTGATTGTTCAAAACGCGGAAACGAAGCAATTGATGGATGTTCCGTATCCAAGGGGATTTGATACGGTGCTGGATTTCTCTTTCTCGCCGGACGAAAAAGCGATTGCGGTAACGTTTGGCGTGGTTGGATGCGATTATCCCGGAGAGCGCGCTAGAATATTTCTAGTGTCTCTTGCAGATTTTAAATTGACTCCGATTTCACCGGAAGACCGATTGAGCGTGAAGCCCGTGTGGACGCCGGATGGAAAAACGATCGTGTATTCGGACTACACGGGGAGCGATTCGCCGTTGGTCGCGTTTGAATTGGCGACGCGCAAACTTTCGCGCCTGACGAATCCCGGACAGTTTGGTCCAGACACTTGGCTGGCGTGGCGTTGAGCTGACTGAGAAATCGGATCGCCCTTTCCCGCCGCAAAGTCCGCTGCAAAATTCCAACATTACTTCGATTCTCGATACGTAGCGTTGGCGTGAACGCTGCGGTTGGTATACTGTGCGGCAATCGGAGGTTGCCATGGTTCGAATTCCAATGTTCCTGCTGGTCTTGCTCGCTGGGGTGGCTGGCGTTGCGGCGCAATCCGATTCGGACGCGTTGAGCAAGGCGATGGCGCAGGGAGATCTGTTCGAATCGAAACACAAATACGATCTGGCGCTGGAGGCGTACCACAAAGCGGACAAGCTGGCGCATCATGAAAATGCAAATTGCTATTTGAGGCTGGCACTGGTGGAGCGGAAGCTGGGAGATTTTTCTTCAGCGCTGGACGATACGAAGAAAGCGATTAAAGCGGCGGGCAACGACAAATCTACGGCCGTAAAAGCGTACACGATGCGCGCGATTTTACTTGTGCGGCAGTCCGGAAAGCCTACAGACAAGAAATTGCGTGAAGCGGAAGAGGATATGAAGCTTGTCCACATAACGCGAATAGAGACGGATAGGGTGATGTGTTTCGGTTGCGGAGTCACGGAATTGAAGGAAGTTGTTGGGCAGCTGTGGCGGTCCAGCCATCTCGCTAGCCCTTTGCAAGCCCAGGACGAGGATATCGAGCACAAGTCCATAATACTGGAAGACAAAGGCCGAAAACTGAAGCCCGCGAATCATACCGTCTTCAGATTCGGTGAAGCACGCTTCGTCAAAGCCCATGCGGCCGGCCAGCAGACGGAAGATCTCGACATTTGATTTGGTCTCGCCGAGGGCGGGAAGCACGGGCCGCGCGAGCTGCAGATGGTAATGACCGTAGGCGAAATAGACGTCGGTGTGCTCGAGAAATGTGGTGGCGGGCAGCACGATATCCGCGAAGTCGGCGGTATCGGTTTGAAATTGTTCCAACACCACGGTGAATAAATTGTCACGGAGCAGTCCTTTTAATACCGAATTCTCGATCTCCTTGCTGATCTGTTCCCATTGTGTTCTATCGAATGCTTGGCCCGGTTCTATGGTGACGATCTTGGGACCATCAAATCTGAGCATGACCTGGCAGGTAGGCCCAAACATTGGAATGTAGAGCTTGCTTGGCCTTCTTACTGAGATATCTCCTTG
>Ga0137409_10003286_pt1 | contig 17171 bp, 16 predicted proteins | sample CZODoug1_16funga_FD_122059 | JGI IMG/M metagenome (GOLD analysis project Ga0137409, IMG submission 122059) | Vadose zone soil fungal communities from Angelo Coast Range Reserve, California, USA - CZODoug1_16fungal (Hybrid Assembly) | ecosystem: Environmental > Terrestrial > Soil > Vadose zone... | reverse complement strand
GTCTTCGCCGTGGCGTGGGATGACCCCTACTGACACAGTCCTAATTGTGGATCACGATGCTCCCTCCGCCCAGCACCGTCGTCGCGGGCGCACCGTCGCCGCGCCCCATCTCACTGTCATACACGACGCTGCCCGTGCTGCTGTCCCAGATCTTGATTCGGAACCTGTCGAGCCCGTCCCCGCTGACGTCGCCGTCGACCGCCGAGACCAAAAACGCGAAGTCACCGGCGCCGTCGATCGTCCCTGACCCTTTGAAGCGCACCTTGGAGCCTGAGACGACCAGCCAGTCGTGACTCGTGCTGTGGAACTGCAGGTCCGCAATCCGGAAGTTGAATTCCAGGTTGCCGCTCGGTACCGTCGCGCCGCGGCGATAGCGGGACACGAACCCGAACGTCGCCTTGCCCGCGAGGCTGGGGTTGGCGGCGTACGCGCCGGCCGGCGAGTCGATCCAGCCGCCACCGGTGACGAAACCCGCCACGACGTCGAACACCACGACGAACTCAAAGACGGACCCGCCGGTCCCGCCGTCCTTGTCGGTCACGGTGAGTGCGACGCTGTACACGCCCGCCGAGCTGTACGCATGGTTGGCGCTTGCCGAGCCCGAACCGCCGGCCTCGGCAATATTGGCGCTCGAGGAGGTGCCGTCGCCCCAGTCGATCGTCCCGGCATGCGTGTCGAGCACGCCGCGGTCACTGAACCTGGCCGTGACCGGCACGGGCGTGCCTACCTCAAGAGGGTCGACGGGGGCAGTGAGTGCCCCGACCGAGGGCGCGACGTTTTCAATGTTCGCCGTAGCGCTGGCCGTGCCGACCAGGCCACGCCCGTCCCCTACCGTGAGCGTAACCGGATAGCCGCCGGGGCGGTTGTCGGCGTAGATGTGGTGCGGCGTGGCGCCCGCGCCGTGCGGGGTGCCGTCGCCGAAGTCCCAATCATAGGTGAGCTGATCGCCGTCCGGATCCGAGGACGCGGTGCCGTCGAACGATACGGCCGATCCTTCATCAGCCGAGTAGGGGCCGGCGGCGTTCGCTATCGGTGAATGGTCGACCGGCGGGACGACTCCCCCGCCGAACGCGATGTTGTCGACGCCTTCGGCTTGCCCGGTCGGCGCAGCGATGCGAATTCGCGTGATGACTTCGTTGGCGCTCACGCCCCAGAAGGACCCGGCGTTGGTGCAGGGTGCCGTGGCGGAGCTGATGAGACCATTTTGCCCGAACACGTCGATCTGGCAGACGTCATCGCGGAAGTACGCGACCAGGTCCATGCCCACAGCGGTGACGTTGCCGCCCGTGAACTCGATGACGAAGGCGTCGGCGAAGTCCCCGGCCACGATGGTCTTCGACGCGGCGCCGCTGAAGCCGCGCCCCACGAGCGCGATCTCGGCGCCCCCCGCCGGCAGCTCGGAGTTGAAGCGCACGCCGGAGGCGATTTCTCCCGGATGGAAGCAGTCATTGTCGCTGGTCGCGTCCAGCGGCCCCGGACACCCCACAGCGTCGCGGTCGGCCACCCGGCCTTCCTCGAAGTCTTCCACCGGGAGGGCGGGAAACTGCGCGAGGAAGGCGGCACGGTCGTCGAACACAGCCGTCAACTCGGCCTGAATGGGCAGCAGCGGAGTTTCGGTCGGGGCTTCGCAGCTGATGAGTGTGAGAGCGAGCAACGAGCCAACGGCAGCGAGGCGAGACGAGCGTTTCATAGCCCCCCCTTGGTAAAAAGCGCTTCCTTAGGGACCGCTTTCGTACGTCTGCTGGGGGCGCTGCCTCACTTAATGGCTGTGTGACGGCCGGCGGGCGGTGATGTGTGTCACCCGGGCTGACACGACTCGCGGAGGATGTTGAGGATGCAGCACTTGTAGCGGAGCAAGCCCTACGCCGGATCCGATCCCGTCAACAACTTGTGCGCCGCCTTGAGCTGCTGTCGTTGACCGACGACGACGAGCACGTCGCCGCCGGCGAGGCGAAACGTCGCTTCGGGTGTCGCGATGTCGCTCTCGCGGCGACGTACTGAGAGCACCAGCGCCCCGGTGCGCGACCGCAGCCCCGTCTCCGCGAGCGTCTTGCCCACCGCGGGTGCGGTGGGCGCGAGCGGGATACGCTCGATGTGCATCTGCGGCATCGCGCCCAGCGTGCCCGACAACGTGATGCGCGGCTTCGCGCCCGGGCGCAGTGCCTCGTAGTGCGACGCCCGGATCTCGGCCACGAGCCGGTCGATCTCCTCGCGCGGCACGTTGTAGTGTGCCAGCACGCGTGCGAAGATCTCGATCGACGTCTCGAACTCCTCGGGGATCACGACGTTGGCGCCGAGCCGCGTGAGCTCCGGGATCTCGACCACGTACCGCGTGCGCGCGATGATGTGCAGCTTCGGGTTCATACCGCGCGCCACGCGCACCATGCTGCGGGTGGCGGAGGGGTCTGAGATGGCGATGACGAACAGACGCGCGCGGTCAATGCCAAGCGCGCGCAAGATCTCCTCGCGCGTCGCGTCGCCGTAGAACGCCGGTTCTCCCTCCAAGCGGGCACGCCGCACCGTCTGGGCATTGAGCTCGACGATCAGGTACGGCGCGTTGATCGAGCGGAGCGCCGCGGCGAGATTGCGGCCGTTCAGGCCGTACCCGGCGATCACGACGTGATCCGAGACGGGGTCCTCGACTGGCGCGAAACCCTTCGGCCGGAACCCCGGCAGCAGGCGGTCGAGGGGCACGAGCCGCTCCAGGCGGTCGAGCAGCGCGGGCCCGCTTTGTAAGAGGAACGGCGTCACCAGCATTGTCACCACCGCCACGCCGAGGAACTGCTGGTATAGGCCGTCGGGGAGGAGCCCCGCCGCCCGTCCCTCCTCGCTCAGCACGAACGAGAACTCCCCGATCTGCGACACCGCGACCCCAGCGAGCAACGCCACCCGGCCCGCGTACCCCATGAGCGCGGGACCGACCGCAGCGGAGAGCGTTTTGCCCCCCATGATCACCGCGACTCCGCCGAACGTGAGGAGCGGATGCTCTCGCACCGTGTCGAGCTGTACCAGCATCCCGACGGCGACGAAGAAGAGCGAGATGAAGATGTCGCGGAACGGCATCAGCTCGGCGAGCGCCTGGTGCGCATAGTCGGACTCCGAGATCACGAGTCCGGCGAGAAACGCGCCGAGGGCCAACGATGCACCCGCCGCCGCGGTGCCGAGCGCGGTGAGCGTCCCGATTAGGATGACGGCGATCAGGAACAGCTCGCGGCTCCGCGTCTTGACGATCTCGGCGAGCGCCCGCGGAACCAGGGTCCGCGCCGCGACCAGGACGCCCACCACCACCAGCGTCGCCTTGCCAAGGGCGACCGCGAGCCCCAGCGCGCCCCCGCCCGCCGTTCCCGCCAAGAATGGGAGCAGCAGCATGATCGGCACGACGCACAGGTCCTGGAAAATGAGTACACCGGTCGCCAGGCGGCCGTGTGGCGCGTCGATCTCGCCCTTGTCGGTGAGGCCCTTGAGCACGATCGCGGTGCTCGACAGGGCGATCAGGAAGCCGAGAAACAGCGCCACCCGCCAGCTGGGCAGAAACGCGATGCCGGCCGCGACCGTGGCGAGCACGGTGAACGCCATCTGGCCCAGTCCACCGACCAGCACCTGGCGGCCCATTTCCTTGAGGCGGCTGAGCGAGAACTCGATCCCGATGGTGAAGAGCAGCAGGATCACGCCCACCTCGGCCAGGCTCTCGACTCGGTGCGGATCGGAGACGAGGCCCAGCGCGTTGGGACCGAGGATCATCCCGGCGACGATGAACCCGGGAAGCGCCGGCAACTTGAACCGATGAAACGCCAGGATCACCAGCAGGGAGCCGGCGAAGATGACCGCGAGGTCGCGCAGGACGAGGAGTTGTTCCACGGTCGCCTAACATAGGTGACGACCCGCTGGCGAGGGGAGGGGGCACTTCGTAGCTTGGGGGCCGTGAGCGACTGGTTACAGCAGCGTCTCGGTCTGAGCCCCGCCGTGCAGATGCATCTGCTCGTCTCGGTGATCGCGATCGCCGGCCTGTGGCTCCTCCAGAAAATCGTCCTCGCCGTCGTCTACCGCCGCGTCACTGACCCCTACACCCGCTACCGCTGGCGCAAGGCCACGACCTACATCTTCATCGTCGTCGGCGTACTGGTCGTTGGGCGGCAATGGCTGGAGGGATTCAAGGCGCTCGCGACGTTCCTTGGCCTCGTCTCGGCGGGCATCGCGATCGCGCTCAAAGATCCGCTGACGAACCTGGCCGGGTGGGCGTTCATCGTGTCGCGGCGGCCGTTTGACGTGGGGGACCGCATCGAGATCGGTGGCCAGAAGGGCGATGTGATCGACCAGCGACTGTTCCAGTTCACGCTGAACGAGATCGGCGCGTGGGTGGACGCCGATCAGAGCTCCGGCCGCATCATCCACATCCCGAACGCGAAGATCTTCACCGACCCAGTTGCGAACTACGACAAGGGCTTCAAGTACATCTGGAATGAGGTCCCGGTGGTCGTGACGTACGAGAGCAACTGGCAGAAGGCGAGGGAGGTGCTCACGGCGATCGCGTTCAAACACGCCGAGCACCTGACGGCGGAGGCGGAGCGGGATCTGCTCACGGCGTCACGCCAGTACTTCATCAATTACAGAAAGCTGACGCCGATCGTGTACGTGAGCAGCGTGGACTTCGGTGTGCGCCTGACGATGCGCTATCTGATCGAGCCGCGGCGCCGGCGGGGCACTGTGTCGGCGATCTGGGAGGACATTCTCACCGAGTTCGCGAAGTGTCCCGACATCGATCTCGCCTACCACACGGTGCGGTCGTTCCGGAGCACGGAGGAGGGGAAACACGAAATGCGCCCCACCGCGGGCCGCACGCACCGCAGGCGCGACGACCCGCCGCCCCAAGAGGGCGCCTAGCGACCGCTAGGGCGTCCGCACGGTGACCGGCACGTCCACCCAGACGTCGGGATTGAGCAGATGCCGCACGCGCAGCGTGTAGTTCCCCGCGAGGCCGCTCACGACGCGCCGGTCGTACCCTTGGATCGAGTCCCCGGCAGCCAGGGTGCCCTGCGCACTGTATCCGGCACACCATATGAACGGGTTGGTCAGGCTGAGGGACGTCTGAAGGTCCAGCCCGCAGATACGGCTGGCAACGTCCACTCCGGACGCGGTCTGGTTCACGACGATCGACGTGATCTCGACAGTGTCTCCCGTCGCCGGCTCCGCGGGGGAGAGTCGTACGGTCTGCGCGAGCCCCTGGGGCGTGATGACCACCCGGGGTCCCGTGAGCGGCGCGGCGGGTGGCGTACTGCAGCCGATAGTGGCGATGAACAGCAGGGCGAAGGAAGTACGCATCGGTGACGGCATCGCTCCTCCTGGTGGCAGCACGGGGGAATTTACACCCGTCCTAAAGATCGGTTCACCCCTCCCTGCGTAACGCATCCCCGGTATCCACTACCGCCTGAGCCAGCAGGTCGAAGTCCTCCCGGCGGCTGCGGTGGTTGGTGATCGCCACGCGAATGGCGAAGCGCCCAGCCAAGTCGGTGTGGGAGGGCACCGCCAGGCCGCTTTCCTGGACCCGCAGCAGGATCTCCTGATTAATGGCGTTGAGCGCGGTGTCCTGCAATCCCGGGGCGGTGTAGCGGAAACACACGACGTTGAGCGGCGCGGGCGCGAGGAGCTCGAGCCGCGGATGCGCCGTGATCAAGTCGACGAGGTATGCCGCCTGCCGCACGTTCTGCTCGACCAGGCGGGCGAATGCATCGACGCCGTGCGCCTTGAACGACATCCACACCTTCAGGGCGCGGAATCCCCGCGACAGCTGCACGCCGCGCTCGGCGAACGGGAAGCCGCCCGCGGCGATGCCGCGATCGAACGCCGCCAGGTAGGCCGGCGTCACCGCGAATGTCCCACGGTGCGCGGCCTGGTCGCGGACCAGGGTGCACCCCACCTCGTACGGCAGGTACATCCACTTATGCAGGTCGAACGCCACGGAGTCCGCCTGCTCGATGCCTCGGACCAACCGGCGAAGCGCGGGGGAGAGCGACGCGAGCGCGCCGAACGCGCCGTCGACGTGGAGCCAAAGACCCTCGTCGCGACACAGGGCCGCGAGGGCAGGCAGGTCGTCGGTCGCGCCGGTGTTGACGGTTCCGGCGTTGCCTACAACGCAGATCGGACGGTACCCGGCCGCGCGATCCGCCGCGATCGCGCGGCGCAGCGCCGCCACGTCGATCGTGTAGTCCGGCCCGACGGGGACTCGGCGCAGGGCCTGGTTGCCGAGCCCGAGCAGCTCGACGGCTTTGCGCACGGACGAGTGCGTTTCGGTAGAGGCGTACACGAGGAGGCGCGGCGTGTCGGTCCCCTGTACCCCGTGGTCTCGCACGTCGTACCCGGCGCGTGCGTTCCGCGCGACAGCGAGGCCGACGAAGTTGGCCATCGAGCCGCCTGAGACGAGCAGCCCGTGCGTCTCGGCGGGCATCCCGAGCAGCTCGACGAGCCAGCCGATCACCTGGTTCTCGACGACCGCCGGCGCGTCGTCGAATTCGGCGACTTGCGGGTTCATCCCTGAGGCCAGCATGTCGGCGAGCATCGCGAGCGGCGTGCCCGTCCCGATCACCCAGCCCCAGAAGCGGGGATGGACGTTGCCGGTCGGGTAGGGCAGGACGTCGCGCGTGAACTGCTCGTAGACGGCCTCCGCGGGCGTCGGGCCGCGCGGTACCGGTTCCGCGAGCCGCGCCCGCACGTCCGCCGGCACCGGCTGCCATGCCGCCCGCTCCCGCACGGTGCGCAGGTACGCGTGCATGTCGGCGACCATGCGGTTGCCCAGCGCGCGCAGCTCTTCCCACTCCCGGGCGTTGGCGGGATCGAGCGTCAGCTCGGGCTCGGGGGGGAGGGGGGCCTTAGAGCCGCTCGAGGTCGCGGACGGTGCGTTCATTCCGGACGTTTCCCGTGTTGAGAGTAGACTTGGGCTCGAGCAGCAGGACGTGCGTCTCTTCGTCCGCGACGGGCAGGTGCTCGACGCCGTGAGGAATGATGGCGAATTCGCCGGGTCCGAGCACGAGGTCGCGGTCGCGAAGCTTCAAGACCAGAAGTCCGAGAAACTCCCGAACATCTGCACCAGACTGACGGTGCGGATCATGCGGCCTCCTCGGACGTGTGCGGCGCACCCTTCGCGGCGAATTTCACCTTGTGCGAGAGCTGGATCCAGACGACCGCGACCAGAATAAGGGACATCGCGACCAGCGTGCGAGCCGTGATCGGCTCATTGAGGAGCAGCCACCCGAGGAGCACGGCAATCACGGGGTTCACGTACGCGTACGTGCCGACGACCGTCGCGGAGGCGTGGCGCAGCGCGTAGGCATAGGCGCTGTAACCGAAGATCGAGCCGAACACGACGAGATAGGCCATGGCGCCGAGGCCCCTGGGGCTCAGGTGCCACCTGTGCCACTCGCCCAGCGCCGAGCCGACGAGGGCCACGACCGCACCGCCGACGATCATTTGAATCGACGCGGCGATGTAGGGACTCACCTCGGTGGGATGGCGCTTGGCGTACACGGAGCCGATCGACCACGAGGCGCTCGCGAACGTGAGAGCGAGGGGCCCACGCAGGTCGGCCTTGAGGATCTCGGCGGGGCTCGCGCCCACGAGGAGCGCGGTCCCGAGGAAGCCGAGCAGCAGCCCCGCCACGACGCGCCAGTTCAGGTCCCCCGACCCGCCGGGGATGATCGCGTCGAAGAACGCCGTCCAGATGGCGACGGTGACGACGAAGACGCTGGCCACGCCCGACGGGGTGTATTGCTCGGCCCACACGACGAACGCGTTCCCCCCGGTCAGCAGAAAGAGCCCGACGATCGCGAGAGTCCGCCAGTCGCCGGCGCGGCGCGGCAGGGGATCGCCCAACGCGCGGGCGATCGCCAGCAGCACCACGCCCGCCGTGAAGAAGCGCAGACCCGCGAACAGGAACGGCGGCAGCTCGCCGACGCCGATCTTGATCGCGAGGTAGGTCGAGCCCCAGAAGACGCAAACGATGAGATACGCGATCAGCGCCCTGCCTTTGAGCACGGCCATTTCAGTCAGGCTCCGCGGGAATGAGGCCGGGCTTTTCGAACAGGGTGGAGAGCACGATCGTCGTGCGCGTATTCATCTGAGAGTTCGGCCCGCGCAAGTCACGCAGCACGTCTTGCACCCCTTCCAGATCCGCGGCAATGATCTTGAGGATGTAGCAATCGTCGCCTGCGACGTGGTGGCACTCGAGCACGCCGGGATGCTTTTCCATTTCGCGCATGCGCGGCTCGTCGCCGACGTAGTCGGAGCTGCCGTAGCGAACCGCCACGAAGGCGGTCACCGGGAGCCCCGCTTTCACACGGTCGAGTTGGACGCGATAGCCGAGGATGTGGCCGGTCTCCTCCAGGCGCTTGACGCGCTCCATGACCGCCGGTCGGGAGAGCCCAACTTCGTCGGCGATGGCCTGGTAACTGGAGCGTCCGTCCTGCGACAGAATGCGGAGGATGCGGCGATCGATGGCGTCGAGCTCAGTCTTCGCAGCCATTTGGGAGGGCTCCGTGCATATTGTCGGACTATACGTCACAGTTCAACGACTTCCTTTAACGTATCATAAGCATACGCAGTTCCCGTCTTACAGTGGCCTTTGATTAGGACACTGTGAGCTACTACTATTCCGCCATGCCCGACGCTTTGGCCGGCCTCCGCGACCTCGTCCGTCCGTTTCCCTCGGCGTTGCTCGGGTACTCGGGTGGCGTGGATTCGGCCCTGCTGGCTGTCGTCCTGCGACAGGAGCTGGGCCGCGATCGGATGCTGGCGGCGATCGGCCGCAGCGCCTCTTACCCGGAGGCGCAGTGGCGCACCGCGCGCGAGGTGGCCGATCGGTTCGACGTTCCGGTGCTCGAGGTCGATACCCACGAGCTCGAAGACCCTCACTATCTCGCGAATCCCACCAACCGTTGTTTCTACTGCAAGACGGAGTTGTGGACCCGTCTGGTGCCGCTGGCCCGGGCGCGCGGGCTCGCCGTCGTGTGCGACGGCACCAACGCCGACGACCTCGGGGGGGGGGAGCACCGGCCGGGGCGCGGCGCGGGAGAGCGGGCGGGCGTGCGGTCGCCGCTCGCCGAGGTCGGACTGACGAAGGCTGCCATCCGCGCGGCGTCCCAGGCGCTTGGATTGCCGACCTGGGACGCGCCCGCGGCCCCCTGTCTCTCCAGTCGCGTGCAATACGGCCTCCAGATCACGCCCGTGCGTCTGCAGCAGGTGGAATTGGCCGAAGCCTACCTCCGCGAGCTGGGCGTGCGCGGCGACCTCCGCGTGCGTCACCGCGGCCGCGCAGCGCGCATCGAGGTCGAGCCGGCATGGATTCCCTGGGCGGAGCAGCGGCTCGAGACGATCACGGTGCGGCTCACCGCCCTCGGCTTCGCGCACGTGGACGTGGACCCGCGCGGCTACCGTCGGGGGAGCCTGTTAGAGTCTTCGTCGCCCTGAACCTTCCTGAGGGCGTGCGCCAGGGTTTGTGGGACGCGATCGGGCCCGTGCGCGATCGCGGCCTGCCCGTGAAATGGGTGCGCCCCGAAGGGCTGCACCTCACGCTCAAGTTTCTGGGCGATGTCGACGAGGGGCGCGAGCCTGAGCTGCACGCGGCGCTGAGTCAAGCTGCGACTGGCGGGGCGCGTGGCGCGACAGTGCACATCGAAGGACTTGGAGTGTTTCCCGATTTCCGGCGGCCGCGCATCGTGTGGGCGGGCGTCGCACCCGATCCGGCGCTCGAGCTGTTGCAGCACCGCGTGGAGCAGGTCTTCGCGCCGCTCGGCTTTCCGACAGAGGCCAGGGCTTTTCGGCCGCACCTGACGCTCGGCCGCGCGGGGCGAGAGGCCCGCCCGCACGACTTCACTGGACTCGAGGACGCGCTGGCGACCATCACGTTTGCCGAGACGGTGATCGTTCCCGATCTGGACCTGATGCAGAGCACGCTCCAATCGGGTGGGGCGGTGTATCAGGTGAAACACCATGAACGGCTGTCTTAAGGGACTCCTCCGCCTCGGCTGCGTCGTCGCAATCGCGGCGGTGCTGCTGCTGCTGTGGTGGTTCCGAGAGCCGATTCTGCGCACCGGCGCGCGCTGGTTCGGACACTCGCAGGCCCTGCCCCCCGTGGCCGACACGGCGGTGGGCGCGCCGACGCCCAAAGCGGTGGCCTCGGGGCAGACGAAGGTGGGGAGCCTCGCCACCAGGGCAGGTCCCGACTCGGTCGTGCTGACACCCAACGAGGTGGCTTCTCTCATCGGCAGCGGAATCGACTGGCGCGTGCGCAAGACGTACGACTCACTGCGCGTGGAGCTGCTGGAGGGCTCGCTGGCGGTGCACGCCCGCCTCGATACCCGCGCACTGCCACCGGAAGCACTGGGACCGTTGGCGGCGTTCGTGGAGCCGCGCGAGCCGCTGCGCCTCGGCGGCACGCTCGCGATCGACCGGCCCGGGACCGCGCGGTTCACCATCCGCGAGATCAGTTTGCGGGGCATCGAGTTTCCGGGGCCGGCCGTGAAGTCCATCGCGCGCCAGATGGCGGGCGCGGACGCCGAAGGCGGTATCCCGGTGAAGGTCGATCCCACCATCGCGCGCATCGCCATTCATCCAACCGGCGTCGTGCTGTATCGCACCGCTCGATCGTCCGCGGGAGCCCCCCGGTGAGCCGCCGCGTCCTGATCGTCGACGACGAAAAGGGCATTCGCGAGGCCCTGAAGCAGGTCCTCGAGTACGAGGAAATCGAGGTGCAGACGTGCGCTTCGGGGCACGAGGCGCTGCGCGCCTATCCCGAGTTCCGGCCCCACCTGGTGTTCCTCGACGTCAAAATGGAGGGGATGGACGGTCTTGAGACCCTCAAGCGGGTGCGCGAGTTGGACCCGCACGCCCAGGTCGTGATGATCTCCGGGCACGGCACGATCCAAACCGCGGTCGAAGCGACGCAGCTTGGCGCCTACGACTTCCTCGAGAAGCCGCTCGACACCGACCGGATCCTGCTCACGCTACGCAACGCGCTCCAGCACGTCGTGCTGGTGAGCGAAAACGTGCGCCTCAAACAGGAGGTGCACGCCCAGTATGAGATCGTCGGATCGAGCAAGGCGATCCGCGCGGTGATCGAGCGCCTCGAAAAGGTCGCCCCGACGCCGGCGCGCGTGCTGATCACGGGCCAGAACGGGACCGGGAAAGAGCTTGTGGCGCGGGCGATCCACGCGCTCAGCCCCCGCGCCGCCGGGCCGTTCGTCGAGGTCAACTGCGCGGCCATCCCGTCGGAGCTGATCGAGAGCGAGCTGTTCGGACACGTGAAGGGAAGCTTCACCGGCGCCTTCGCGGATCGCGCGGGCAAGTTCGAGCTGGCCGACGGCGGCACCCTGTTTCTCGACGAGATCGGCGATATGAGCCTGTCGGCGCAGGCGAAGGTGCTGCGGGCGCTGCAGGAAGGAGTCATCTCGCGGGTCGGGTCGGGCAAGACGCTGACAGTGGATGTGCGCGTGATCGCCGCGACCAACAAACACATCGAGCAGGAGATCCGCGAGGGCCGTTTCCGCGAGGACTTGTTGTACCGGGTCAACGTCGTGCCGATCGAGGTGCCGCCGCTGCGGGCGCGGCGCGGGGACATCCCCGAGCTCGTGGCGCATTTCGCCGCGGAGCTGATCCGGGGCGGGCTGCCCTCCAAGGAGATCGAGCCGGCCGCCGTCCAGCGGCTCACGGCCCACGACTGGCCCGGCAACATTCGCGAGCTCAAAAACGGCGTGGAGCGGCTCCTGATTCTCGCGGCTGGTGAGACAGTCACGGAGGCCGATGTAGAGCGGCTGGTGGGGACCGCACAAGGACGGTGGGGGACGGCGGATGACGGCGGAGGAGATGCAACTTGGCTGCGCGCCGCAACGTTTGAAGAGTTCAAGCAGGCCGCGGAGCGTGCGTTTCTGGCGACGAAGCTCCAGGAGCACGACTGGAACGTCTCGGAAACCGCGCGCACATTGCAGATGCCGCGCAGTAACCTGTACAAGAAGATCGAGCGCTACGGGTTGGCACGGGAAGGAGGAGCGTAGTGGCCGGGAAAGAGAAGGACCTCAAAGAGCGAGACTGGGATCGCGAGATGCGAGAGGTGGACAAACTCCTCGCCAAGCTGCCCGACGCCGATCCGACGCTCGGCCGGGCGGGCGGGGGGGTACCGACGGTTCCGAGAATCTCTCAGCCGCATGCGGTCCACCGCGAAGGCCCGGCCGCCTCCGGCGCGCGGCTCACGACGTGGATCCGGGTCGGACTTGGGCTAGCACTGGGCGTGGGAATGCTGGTGTGGCCGTACAGCCACGTGTGCGGCCTCAAGTTGATCTTCTACACGCTCGGCGCGGTCACCGTGGTCGTGGCGGGAGCGTGGACCGGCATCTCGTCATGGAAACGGCGCATGGGCCTCGCCCACTCGCTGTCGCTCGGCCTCGTGATCTGGGGTCTCGCGCTCGCGGCGGGCGTCGTGTTGCCGCGCATCGGTTACGCCAACCATTCGGCAATCTGGTTTTGCCCGGAGCCCAAGTGAGCCTCGAGACCTTCAAGAATTTCATCGCCGGCGACTGGGTCGCACCCTCCACCGGCGAATACTTCGAGAACCGCAATCCGGCCGATTGGAACGACGTGATCGGGCGGTTCCCGCGTTCGGGGCCCGCCGACATGCTGAAGGCGATCGAGTCGGCCAAACGCGGCTTCGCCCAGTGGTCCAAGACCCCGGCGCCGATCCGGGGGCAGGTGCTGCAGCGCGTGGGCGACCTGCTAGTCGAGCGCAAGGACGCGATTGCCCGTGCGATGACGCGGGAAATGGGCAAGGTGCTCGCCGAGACGCGGGGCGATGTGCAAGAGGGCATCGATACCGCGTTCTACGCCGCGACGGAGGGACGGCGCCTGTTCGGCCGGACGGTGCCGTCCGAGCTGCGCAACAAATGGGCGATGAGCTACCGCCGGCCCATCGGCGTGGCGGGGCTGATCACGCCGTTCAACTTCCCGCTCGCGATCCCCACCTGGAAGATGTTTCCGGCGCTGCTGTGCGGGAACGCGGTGATCTTCAAGCCCGCTGAGGACGTGCCGCATACCGGACACTTGCTCATCGAGGTGCTCATCGAGGCCGGCTTGCCTGCCGAGGTCGTGCAGCTGGTGCATGGCCAGGGATCGGTCGTCGGACGCGCGATGATCGAGCACGGCGACGTGCCGGTGATCTCGTTCACGGGTTCGACGGAAACCGGGTCCATCATCGGCGCGACCTGCGGCAAGATGCACAAGCGGCTGTCGCTCGAGATGGGCGGGAAGAACGCCATGATCGTGATGGACGACGCCGACCTCGATCTCGCGCTCGATGGCGTATTGTGGGGCGCCTTCGGGACGACGGGCCAGCGCTGTACGGCGACGAGCCGCCTCATCCTGCAGGAGAAGATCCACGATCGCTTTCTCAAGATGCTCTGCGATCGGGCCGAGAAGCTGCGCCTCGGCCCTGGGCTCGACGAGAAGACCGACGTTGGGCCGTTGATCCACGAGGAGGCGCGGGAGAAGGTCGCCGAGTACGTGGACATCGCCAAGAAAGAAGGCGCCACGGTCGCGACCGGGGGCCGGATTCCTCAGGGAGACAAGCGGCTCGAGTGTGGCTGGTTCTACGAGCCCACCGTGTTCGCGGGCGTGAAGCCGGGGATGCGGGTCGAGCAGGAGGAGATCTTCGGCCCCGCGCTCTCCGTCATCAAGGTCAAGGACCTGGCCGAGGCCGTCCAGGTGAACAACGATGTGAAGTACGGGCTGTCGAGTTCATTGTACACGAAGGACATCAACGGGGCGTTCCGCGCGATGGTGGACCTCGAGACCGGGATCACCTACATCAACGCACCGACGATCGGAGCCGAGGCCCACCTCCCCTTCGGTGGTGTGAAGCAGACCGGCAACGGCCACCGGGAGGGGGGGTGGGAGGTGTACGACTTCTACTCCGAGACCAAGGTCGTCTACGTCGACTACTCGGGACATCTGCAACGCGCGCAAATCGACACCTACGTCGAATAGGCCCCTTGACGGCCGGGGGACGGGCGCGTAGTCTCCCTGGACAACTGAAGACCCGTGGTCATTTGCCGCGTATTGCCGCCACGTTAAACAAAGCGCTAAAAAGCGAACGCCCGCGGCATCATTTGTCCGGGCGATGTTGTTTTCAGGAATCGCTTTCCACGCGGCCGCTCACACGAGCGGCCGTTTTTCGTTTCACCCGGAGTGTGCCACATGCCCGTCGCGCCTGCCAGTCGAGTCCGCGCCCTCTCGGGCGAAGGCGCGTTCGAAGTGCTCGCCGCCGCGCGCCAACTCGAAGGCGGGGGCCGGCACGTGGTCCACCTCGAGATCGGCGAGCCGGACGGGGCGACGCCGCCCCATGTGGTCGAGGCGGGCGCTCGTGCCCTGCGCGACGGTCACACCCGCTACGTCAATCCCGCCGGCTTGCCCGATCTGCGCGATGCGATTGCGGCGTCACTCGCGTGGCGGGGCGTCCGCGCGACGGCGGATCGCGTGGTCGTCGTGCCCGGCGCCAAGCCGATGCTGTTCTACGCGCTCCTCGCGCTGCTCGAGCCGGGCGACGAAGTGCTCGTCCCGGATCCGGGTTTCCCGATCTACCCCTCGGTCGTGCGGTTCGCCGGGGCGATTCCCGTCGGCTACCGCCTCGATGCCGCTGGTGGGGTGGATGTCGCCCTGCTCGCCTCTCTCATCAGCCCTCGCACCCGGGCGCTGGTCGTGAATCTCCCCGGGAACCCCACCGGCGGAGTCGCGGGTCCCGACGCCCTGCATGCCATCGCCGAGCTCGCCCTGCGCCACGACCTCACCGTGGTGTCGGACGAGGTGTACGGCCGCATCCGGTACGATGGACACGCCGACAGCATCGCGGCGCTGCCGGGAATGCTCGACCGCACGGTCATCGTGGACAGCTTCTCGAAGACCTACTCGATGACGGGCTGGCGACTCGGCTTCGGCGTGCTGCCGGCCGCACTGGTCGAACGGGTGACGATGCTCGTGGTCAACGGCACGTCGTGTACGCCGCCGTTCGTGCAGCTCGCCGGCCTCGCCGCCCTCACGGGGTCGCAGGACAACGTGACGACGGCCGTGGCGCGCCTCGAGGGTCGCCGTGACTGGTTGGTCGACGGGTTGAACGGCCTGCCCGGGGTGCGCTGTACCACGCCCGCCGGGGCTTTCTACGCGTTTCCCGACGTCCGCAAGGTCGAGGAGCGCGCGGGGCTCTCGACCCAGCAACTCGCCGCCCGCCTCCTCGACGGGCACGGCGTGGCGGTCCTCCCCGGCACCGGCTTCGGACCGGGCGGTACGGGGCACCTGCGCCTGTCCTTCGCCGTGCCGGTGGTCGATCTCGATCTCGCGCTCGATCGGATTCGCGAGTGTATCAGCGACCTCGCGGTCGCCGCCTGACCCATGGAGGCACGATGCCTGCTCGCAAAGTAACCGTTGCCACGCTGGCGGCCCTGAAAGCGCGCCACGAGAAGGCCGTCTTCGTCACGGCCTACGATTACCCCACGGCGACCTTCGCCGATCGCGCGGGCGTGGACATGATCCTGGTGGGGGATTCGGCGGCAATGACGATGCTGGGTCTCCCAAGTACTGTTGGGATCGGCCTCGATGAGATGCTCGTGTTCGCACGGGCGGTGACCCGCGCGGCGCAGCACGCCTTCGTGGTAGGCGATCTCCCCTTCCTTTCATATCAGCCCTCCGACGAGACCGCGATCCGCAGCGGCGGCGCGTTCATCGCCGCGGGCTGCGACGCGGTGAAGTGCGAAGGCGGCGCCCGGGTCGCGCGGCGCGTCCGCGCGATGGTGGATGCCGGGATCGCCGTGATGGGTCACCTGGGCCTCACCCCGCAGAGCCTGGGCCAGCTCGGCGGCTATCGCGTGCAGGGGAAGTCGCGCGCGGCGGCGGAACGGCTGCTGCGCGATGCCGAGGCGCTGGAGCGGGCCGGGGTGTTTTCCATCCTGCTCGAGGCCGTGCCCCTGGAGACTGCGGCGCTCGTGCGCGAGCGGATCGGCGTGCCGGTGTACGGCATCGGGGCGGGACCGTGCGTGGACGGCCAGCTCGTGATCTCGCACGACATCCTGGGCAACTTCGTCGGGGAGATCGCGCCGCGCTTCGTGAAGCGCTATGCCGAAGTTGGCGCGGAGGTCGAGCGCGCGTTCTCGGACTACGCGCGCGACGTGCGCGCCGGCGCGTTCCCTGGACCGGAGCACTGCTACCAGATCGATCCCACCGACGAGGCCGAAATCCGGGCGGCGCGGCACGTCGAGGTGACGCCGTGACGGCGACGCTCGCTCCGCCTGCCGGCCTGCGCCCGCGGCCCCAGGTGTGCCGCGCCTGCGGCACGGTGCACGACCCGGCGCCCGTGGCCATCTGCGAGCAGTGCCTCGGTCCGCTCGATCCCGTGCTCGATCCGGGCCGGGCGCTGCCGACCCGGGAGGCGATCGCCGCGCGGCCGCGGTCGCTGTGGCGCTACCGCGAATGGCTGCCGTTCGACGGGGAGCCCACCCTCTCCCTCGACACCGGGGGTACGCCGCTCGTTGCAGCCCCGCGGCTCGCCGCGCGCCTGGGCGTTGCCCGCGCGTGGGTGAAGAACGACGCGGTCTCGCATCCCTCGCTGTCGTTCAAAGATCGCGTCGTGGCGACGGCGATCAACGCGGCGGCGGCATTCGGGCTCGATACCATCGGGTGCGCCTCGACCGGCAACCTCGCCAATGCCGTCGCCGCCCAGGCGGCGCGCGCGGGGCTCAAGGCGTGGATCTTCATTCCCGAGGACCTCGAAGCCGCCAAGATCGTCGGCACCGCCGTCTACGGCCCGCGGTTGGTGCGCGTGCGTGGCCATTACGACGACGTCAACCGGCTGTGCGCCCAGGTCGCCGATCAGTTCGGGTGGGGCATCGTCAACGTCAACCTGCGCGGCTACTACGGTGAAGGGTCGAAGACGCTGGCGTTCGAGATCGCGGAGCAGCTGGGGTGGCGGCTGCCCACGGCGGTCGTCGCGCCGATGGCCGGTGGCTCGCTCGTCACCAAGCTGCGCAAGGGGTTCCAGGAGTTCACCGCCGCCGGGCTCGTGGCCGGCACCGCGCCGCGGATCTTCGGCGCCCAGGCGGCGGGATGCGCGCCGATCGTGCGCCTGGTGCGGGAGGACGCCGGCGTTGTGG
>Ga0137409_10003285_pt1 | contig 17174 bp, 19 predicted proteins | sample CZODoug1_16funga_FD_122059 | JGI IMG/M metagenome (GOLD analysis project Ga0137409, IMG submission 122059) | Vadose zone soil fungal communities from Angelo Coast Range Reserve, California, USA - CZODoug1_16fungal (Hybrid Assembly) | ecosystem: Environmental > Terrestrial > Soil > Vadose zone... | reverse complement strand
GGCGCGACGGCGCGCTCACCGCGAGCCCCAACGCGGGCCGGACGATGGCGGCGATGGCCGGCGCGCTCGGCCTCACCCTCGCCAAGCGCGGCGCCTACCGGCTGGGCGAGGGCCGCCCGCCCCGGGCCGCCGACATCGCGCGCGCCGTGCGCGTCTTCGCGTGGGCGGCCGCGTTCACCCTCGGCGCGCTCCTTGTCCTCGATTCCCTTGTGCTTTTTCTTCGTGGCGGTCACGGGCCGCTGGGTATGATCTAAGCCATCGCCGCCGACGGGAGCGGCGGATCTCGTTCAATGACGGTCACCGAACGGCTGACGGAAGGAGTGCGGACGGCGCTGGCGGCGGCGGGGCTGCCGGCCGCCGACGACTGCGCGTGGGAAGTACCGCGCCAGGCCGAGCACGGCGACTACGCGACGAACGTCGCGATGACGCTGGCGCGCGCGGCCAAGCGGCCGCCGCGCCAGATCGCCGACGCGCTCGCGAAGAATTTTCCGGCGATGCCCGAGGTCGCGCGCGTCGAGGTGGCCGGCCCCGGGTTCCTCAACGTCTTCCTGGCGCCGGCGTGGACGGCAGGCGCGCTACACGCGATCCTCGACGCCGGCGTCTCGTACGGGCAGAGCGCCGGCCACGCCCGCCAGCGCATGCGCCTGGAGTTCGTCTCCGCCAACCCCACCGGCCCGCTCGTCATCGTGAACGCGCGGGCTGCCGCCGTCGGCGACTCGCTCGCGCGGTTGCTGCGCTCCCAAGGCGCGACGGTCACGACCGAGTTTTACGTGAACGACGCCGGCACCCAGTTCGAGGCGCTCGCGCGCTCGTTCGAGACGCGTGTACGCCAGGAGTTCGGCGAGAGCGCCGTCCTGCCGGAGAACGGCTATCCGGGCGAGTACCTGGCCGACCTCGCCAAGGAATACCGCGCCGCGGGCGGTCCGCGCGACGTGCCCGGTGACGAGCGCGCGCGCCTCGAGCACTTCGGCCGCTGGGCCGTCGAGCGCATGGTCGAGCAGCAGCGCCGCACGCTCGCCGCCTACGGCGTGGACTTCGACGTGTGGTCCTCGGAACAGCGCGACGTCCGTGACCGCGGTCTGGCGGAGAAGGCCGTGCAGGAGCTCGCCGCCCGGGGTCTCACGTACGAGCAGGACGGCGCGCTCTGGTTCCGCTCGACGGCCGTCGAGGGCGCCGGCGACGACCAGGACCGCGTGCTGCGGCGGCGCACCGGCGAGCTGACCTACTTCGCCGTCGACATCGCGTTCCACCACTACGTGAAGTTCACCGGCGTCGACCACGTGATCGACCTGCTCGGCCCCGACCATCACGGCCATGTCCCCCGCATGCGCGCCGCGATGCAGGCGCTCGGCCACCCGCCGGAGGCGTTCCAGGCGCTCATCATTCAGCTCGTCACGCTGCTCCGCGAGGGGCAGCCGGTGCGGATGTCCAAGCGCCGAGGCGAGTTCGTGCTGATGGAAGAGCTGCTGGAAGAGGTCGGGCGCGACGCCGCGCGTTTCACGTTCCTCACGCGACGTCACGACAGCCCGCTCGAGTTCGACCTGGCGGTGGCGACGCGACAGTCCAGCGACAACCCCGTCTACTACGTGCAGTACGCTCACGCGCGCATCCGGTCCATCCACCGGCAAGTTGCCGAGCAGGGGATCGCGGTCCCGGCGTGGCGCGACGTGGACCTCACGCCGCTCGCCGGCACCGAGGAGCAGGCGCTCATCAAGCGGCTGCTCGAGTATCCGAACCTCGTGGCGGGCGCCGCGCGCGCGCACGAGCCGCACCGCGTGGCCTACTGGCTGACGGAGCTGGCGGGGCTCTTCCATCCGTATTACAAGAATCATCGCGTGATCCAGGACGACCGCGCGCTCATGCTGGCCCGGCTGGCGCTCTGCACGGCGGTGGGGCAGGTGATCGCCAACGGGCTCGCGCTGCTGGGCGTGAGCGCGCCGGAGACGATGTAGATGGCGGCGCGCGGCCGGCGGTCCAGCGGCGCCGCGCGGCTACTGGTGCTCGTGGGCATCGTGGCCGTGCTCGGCGGGACGTTCCTCGCCGGCGTCTATGCGGGCCGCATCTGGTCGGCGCGCGCGGCCGTGGTCGCCGCGCACGTGCTCGACACGGAGCCGGCCCGCCGCGGGCCGGGCCGCGGCGGCCGGCTGCCCGAAGTGCCGGCGCCCCAGCTGACGTTCTATCGGGAGCTGACGGCGCCGCTCACCGCGCCCCCGCCGCCGCCCCGCCCGCTCAAGACGGCGCCGCCGCCTCTCGCGACCGCGCCGGCGGCGGCGCCCGCGCCACACCCCGGCGAGCAAGCCGACGTATTGGGCGGGCGTGACGGAGCCACGACCATCTCGACCAGGCCACCCACGTCACGAACCGAGCACGCGGCACCCGCGACAACACCCCCCGCGACGGGCCCCGGCCGCTTCACCGTCCAGATCGGCTCCTATCGCGTGCGCCCGCCCGCGGAGGCGTTGCGCCAGTCGCTCGCCTCCGCCGGCCACGACGCGCGTGTCGTCGCGGCCGACGCCAACGGGCCGGTGTATCGCGTACAGATCGGCGAGTTTCCCTCGCGCGAGGCCGCGCGCGCGCTGGCCACGCGTCTCGCCGGCGAGCGGCCCGTCACGCCTTTCGTCACCCCGCGCTGACGTGACGACGCCGCGCCCCGGCCGCGTGCTCATCAGCGAGCCGGAGCTGCGGACGCGCATCGCCGAGCTCGGGCAGCAGATCGCGCGCGACTACGCCGGCGAGACGCCGGTGCTCGTGGGCGTCCTGCAGGGCGCCTTCCTCTTCATGGCCGATCTCGTGCGCGCCATCCCCGGGGACATCACCACCGACTTCATCGGCGTCGTGTCCTACGCCGGCGGCAACCGCTCCTCGGGCCAGGTGCGCATCGTGTCGGACCTGGCGATGCCGGTCGAGAACCGCCACGTGGTGGTCGTGGAGGACATCGTCGACACCGGGCTGACGATTTCGTACCTGCGCCGCAACCTCGAGGCGCGGCACCCGCGTAGCGTGCGCGTCTGCGCGCTCGTGGACAAGATCGAGCGGCGCCAGGTCGACGTCAGGATCGACTACGTCGGCTTCACGATTCCCAACGTGTTCGTGGTCGGCTACGGCTTCGATTTCGGCGGCCTCTATCGCAACCTTCCGTACGTCGCCGCGCTCGACGAGACGTCCGCCTGACGCGTCGTGTCAGCCGGATGTGACCTTCGTCGCTGTGCTACACTGGCTGCGATGAACCAGGTCTATAAAAACCTTGCTCTCTGGATGGTCATCGGCCTGATCGTCATCCTCCTCTTCACCGTGTTTTCCAACACGCAGCCGGGGGGGCAGGAGTCGCCGAACTTCTCGGAATTCCTGAAGGCCGTCGAGCAGGGCCGCGTCGAATCGGTCGTCATCCGCGGCAACCTCGTCACCTACAACCTGCGCGACGGCTCGCCGACGCAGCGCACCTACATCGTCGACTATCCGGACCTCGTCAAGATGCTGCGCGACAAGGGCGTCCGCATCGCCGTGAAGCCGCCCGACAGCAACCCGTGGTACGCGATCTTCCTGCAGTGGGTGCCGATGCTGCTCTTCATCGGCGTCTGGATCTTCTTCATGCGCCAGATGCAGGGCGGCGGCGCGAAGGCGCTGTCCTTCGGCAAGGCCCGCGCGCGCCTCATCTCGGAGAAGCAGAACAAGGTGACGTTCCAGGACGTGGCCGGCGTCGACGAGGCGAAGGAAGAGCTGCGCGAGATCATCGACTTCCTGAAGGATCCGCAGAAGTTCCAGAAGCTGGGCGGCAAGATTCCGAAGGGTGTGCTGCTCGTGGGGCCGCCCGGCACCGGCAAGACGCTGCTCGCCAAGGCCATCGCCGGCGAGGCCAATGTCCCGTTCTTCTCGATCTCCGGGTCGGACTTCGTGGAAATGTTCGTGGGTGTTGGTGCGTCGCGTGTTCGGGATTTGTTCGAACAAGGCAAGAAGCACGCGCCCTGCATCATCTTCATGGACGAGATCGACGCCGTCGGCCGGCACCGCGGCGCGGGCCTGGGCGGCGGCCACGACGAGCGTGAGCAGACGCTGAACCAGCTCCTGGTCGAGATGGACGGCTTCGAGACCAACGAGGGCGTCATCCTCATCGCGGCCACCAACCGGCCCGACGTGCTCGACCCCGCGCTGCTGCGGCCCGGCCGGTTCGATCGCCAGGTCGTCGTCCCGCGGCCCGACGTGAAGGGACGCGAGGAGATCCTGCGCGTGCACGCGCGGCGCATTCCGCTGGCGCCCAACGTCGAGCTCAAGACGCTGGCGCGCGGCACGCCCGGCTTCTCGGGCGCCGACCTCGCGAATCTAGTAAACGAGGCGGCCCTGCTGGCGGCGCGGCAGAACAAGAAGGTGGTCGAGATGCTCGACTTCGAGAGCGCCAAGGACAAGGTCCTCATGGGCGTCGAGCGGCGCTCGATGATCATCAGCGACGGCGAGAAGCGCACCATCGCGTACCACGAGGCCGGCCATGCCCTCGTGGCGGACTTCCTGCCCGGCGCCGATCCGCTGCACAAGGTGACCATCATCCCGCGCGGCCGGGCGCTGGGCCTCACCATGCAGCTGCCCATGGACGACAAGTACAACTACTCGCGCGAGTACCTCATCAACCGCATCACCATCCTGATGGGCGGCCGCACCGCCGAGGAGATCGTGCTGCAGCAGCAGACCACCGGCGCCGGTGACGACCTCGAGAAGGCGACGGAGATGGCCCGCAAGATGGTCTGCGAGTGGGGCATGTCCGACAAGCTCGGCCCGCTCACCTTCGGCAAGAACGAGGAGCACATCTTCCTCGGCCGCGAGGTCGCGCGCGCCAAGGACTATAGCGAGGAGACCGCGCTCGCCATCGACGGCGAGATCAAGCGGATCATCGTCGAGTGCGCCAGCCGCGCGCGACAGATCCTCGAGGAGAACATCGAGAAGCTGCACGCGCTCGCCCGCGCGCTGCTCGAGCGCGAGTCGCTGGACTCCGAGGAGATCGCGCGGATCCTCCGCGCGCGCCCGTTCTCGGAAGCGCCCGCGCCGGCTTGAAGATGGGGGGCCCCGACATGGCCCCCCCAACCCCCCAACGCTCAGGGCGCCCCGGGGGACCCGTGGCGCCCCTCGTTTCCCGTTGATCGCCTCGTCGCCGACGCAGCGCGCGCCCACTGCCTTCGTGACGGGCTCGGCGCCGCTGACGCGCGCCTACGTCATCGTCGGGCCGCTCTTCGAGGAAACGATCGTACGCGCGCGCTGACGCTGCCGCGGCCGGCGCGCGGATGGTATCGTGAGACATGTCCCGCCCCTCCCGAGCCGATCTCGCCGGCGTCACGCTCGGTGACGCGTCGCCCGTCGCCGTCATGGGCGTGATCAATGTGAGCCCCGAGTCCTTCCACGCGGGCTCCGTGTATCACGGCGACGAGGCGGTGCTGACCGCCGGTCTCGGCATGGTCGAGGCGGGCGCGGCGCTGATCGATGTCGGCGCCCGCTCGAGCGCGCCATACCTAAAGACGGGCATCAGCGAGTCCGAGGAGACGGAGCGGCTCGTGCGCGCGGTGGGGATGCTCGCCGCGAAGCTGCCGGTGCCGGTGTCGGCTGACACGTCCCGTCCGGCGGTGGCCCGCGCCGCGCTGCAAGCCGGCGCGCGCGTCGTGAACGACGTCTCCGCGCTCGCCGAGCCGGCTCTTGCGCGGGTGGTCGCCGAGCACGACGCCGGCCTGGTGATTGGAGCGACTCCCGCGAGGTGGGCTCGAGCCGAGGGTGGCCTGATCGAGGTGGGGCGCGTCGAGGGGGCAATTCCCACGGTGCGTGGAATCTTGGCGCGGGCGCTGGCGGCGGCGCGCACGGCCGGCGTGCCCGAGGAGCGGATCGTGCTCGATCCGGGTATCGGCTTCTTCCGGGACGCGGGCGTGCCGTGGCACCTCTGGGACGTCGCCGTGCTCGCGGGACTTCCGGCGCTCGCCGGGCTCGGCCGGCCGCTCTGCGTCGGCGTCTCGCGCAAGTCCTTCGTGGGCGCCATCACCGGGCGCGAGGATCCGGCCGCGCGGCTGCCCGGCTCCCTGGCGGCGACGGCGGCAGCGGTGCTCGGCGGCGCCGCGCTCATCCGCACCCACGACGTCGCCGAGACGGTGGACGCGGTCCGTGTCGCCGAGCGCGTGCGGAGGGCGATGCCGTGACGCCGGTGCCCTTCGGCTGGCGCGACGTGCTCGACATCCTGCTCGTCGCGCTCGTGATCTACCGGATCTTCACGCTCTTCCGCGGCACCCGCGCCATGCAGATGCTCGTGGGCGTCGGCGTGCTCGTGGCCGCCTCGCTGGCCGCCCGCCAGCTCGAGCTGCACAGCCTCGGCTGGCTGCTCGACACGCTCTGGTCCTTCTGGGTGGTGGTGCTGGTCGTGCTCTTCCAGCCCGAGCTGCGCCGCGCGCTCACGTCGATCGGCCATGCGCCCGCGCTGCGCGCCCTCCTCGGCAGCGGCGGCGTGGAGACGCTGCGCGTGGTGGACGAGATTGCCTCCGTGGCCGGCTCGCTGGCCGAGCGGCGGATCGGCGCGCTCATCGTGATCGAGCGCGGGACGGGCCTGCGCCAGTACGCGGAGCTGGGCGTCGCGCTCGACGCGCTCGTGTCCGCCGACCTGCTGACGAGCCTCTTCCTGCCGTACTCGCCGCTGCACGACGGCGCCGCGTTCATCCGCGACGACCGCGTGATCGCGGCCGGCTGCTTCCTGCCGCTCTCTCGCAATCCCCAGCTCGCGCGCCAGCTGGGCACCCGTCACCGGGCGGCGCTGGGCGTCACCGAGGAGACCGACGCGGTGGCGGTGGTCGTCTCCGAGGAGACGGGCCGTCTCTCGCTGGCCGTGGACGGCGGCATCGAGGCGCTCTCCGGCCCCGACGCGCTGCGCCGCCGCCTGCTCACGCTGCTCGGCGCCGAGACCAAGGTCGTCCCGGCGTTCTGGCGCGGCTGGCTGCGCGCGCTGCGTCTGCGCCCGCGTCCGGCGGGACCGCCGTCCTCCCCCGCGCCCTGATGATGGCGGCACTCGCGCGCAACTGGGAGCTGAAGCTGCTCGCGGTCATCCTGGCGGTGGTCGTCTGGTTCTTCGTCGTGAGCGCCAACCGCAGCCAGTTCGGCTTCGGCGCGTCCGTCGAGTACGTCGGCCTCGAGCCGGGGATGGTCCTGGTCGGCACGCCGCGCGAGGCCGTCGACGTCCAGGTGGAGGCGGCGCGCTGGGCGGCCGCGCGGCTGGCGCCGGCCGACGTGCGTGTGCGCGTCGACCTCTCGCGCGCGCGGGAGGGCGACAACACGCTGCAGCTCTCCGCGGGCGACGTGCAGGCGCCGGCCGGGGTGAGCGTGGTGCGCGTGTCGCCGAACTGGCTGCGGGTCGCCGTCGCCACCGCCGCCACGCGCGCGCTGCGCGTGGTGCCGCGGCTACGGGGCTCGCCGCCCGCCGACGTCCAGCTGGGGCGCGTGGTCGTGGAGCCCGCGACTGTCCAGGTGAAGGGCCCCCGCACTACAATCGAGGAACGGGCCACGGTGGAGACGGCTCCCGTGGACGTCACGGGCCTCCGCCAGAGCGTCACGCGCACGGTCGGGCTGCTGCTGCCCGACTCCGTGTATCCCACGACCCAGAGGACGGTGCAGGTGACTGTCGAGATTCGACGCGACCGGTGAGCAACCGCCTGTTCGGCACCGACGGCATTCGCGGCGTCGCGAACGAGCCGCCGCTGACGCCGGACCTCGCATACCGTGTCGGCCGCGAGCTCGTCGCGACCCTCGCGGCGCAACAGTCCGGCGCGTCACGCGTGAGGCTCGTGATCGGCCGCGACACGCGGCGCTCGGGGCCGCTGCTCGAGGCCGCGATGGTGGCCGGTCTCCTCTCCGCCGGCGCCGACTGTTACACGGTCGGCGTGCTTCCCACGCCGGGGATCGCGTTGCTGACCCGAGCCCTGGACGCCGACGGCGGTATCGTGCTCTCCGCCTCGCACAACCCATTCCAGGACAACGGCATCAAGCTCTTCTCGGCGCAGGCCACGAAGTTTCCCGACGCCTGGGAGGCGCAGATCGAGGGGCGGCTGGCGGCGGCGGACGCGGCGCCGCGCGCGCACGGCGCCGACATCGGGCGGCTCGTTCACTACGATCGCGCCGACAAGTACTACGTCGACTTCCTCACGCGCTGCTTTCCGCTGGACCTCGCCGGGCTCACCGTCGCCATCGATTGCGCCCACGGCGCCACCTTCCGCGTGGGGCCGAGCGTCTTTCGGCGCCTCGGCGCGCGCGTGGTGGCGATCTGCGCGCAGCCCGACGGGACCAACATCAACGCGGCCTGCGGCGCCCTGCACCCCGAGGGGCTGCAGAAGCGGCTGCGCGCGGTGCGCGCCGACGTCGGCTTCGCCTTCGACGGCGACGGCGACCGGCTGATCTCCGTGGATCACCTCGGCGAGATCCGTGACGGCGACTACGCGCTGGCCATCGCGGGGCGTCACATGGCCGGCCGGCGTGAGCTCAAGGCGAACCTCGTGGTCACCACCGTGATGGCCAACCTCGGTCTCGACGAGTCGCTGAAGGCCGCGGGCATTCGCATGGTGAAGACGCAGGTGGGCGACCGCTACGTCCACGAGGAGATGCAAAAGACGGGCGCCAATCTCGGCGGCGAGCAGTCGGGTCACCTGCTGTTCCCCGACTACATGCCGACCGGCGACGGGATCCTCTCGGCGCTCGCGCTCCTGTCCGTCGTGCGGGAGACGGGTGAGCCGCTGGCCTCGCTGGCCACCTGCATGCGCAAGTTTCCCCAGGTGCTCGTCAACGTCCCCGTGCGGGTCAAGCCGCCCATCGAGTCCATCACCGGCCTCGGTGATCGCGTGGGCGCGTTCGAGACGGAGATGAACGGCACCGGGCGTGTCCTCATCCGCTACTCCGGCACCGAGGCGCTCGCGCGCGTGATGATCGAGGGCGCGGACGCCGCGCGCATCCAGGTGATGGCCGACGAGCTGGCCGCCGTCATCCGCCATCAGATCGGTCAATGACGGTCCACGGCATCGGCGTGGACCTCGTCCGCATTCCGCGCATGCGCGACGTCATCGCGCGCTGGGACGAGCGCTTCCTGCGCCGCGTCTTCACCGAGGGCGAGATCGCCTACTGCCGGGCCCGGCGCGACCCCGTGCCGCACTTCGCCGCGCGCTTTGCGGCCAAGGAGGCGGCCACCAAGGCCCTCGGCACCGGGCTGAGTCTCGGCGTGCGCTGGCGCGACCTCGAGGTCCATCGCGAGCGCGGCCAGGCGCCCCGCCTCGTGCTGCACGGCCGCGCGCGCGAGCTGGGCCTGGCGCGGGGCGGCCGCCACATGCTGCTGGCCCTCACGCACGACGGCGACTACGCGCTCGCGCAGGCGATGCTCGTGGACGATGACCCGCAGCGGGCTCCGGCGACTCGGTAGCGTGGCCGCCGGATCGCTCGTCCTGTTCGGCTGCGCGACCCAGACCGTCGAGTTCCCGCCGCAGACGCCGCGTGGGCACATCGCCGCGCGGCCCGGACGGCCCGGCCTGGTGGTGGCCGCGCCGCACGGCTCGTCCGACGCGCAGACGGGGGAGATCGCCGCCGAGGTCGCGCGGCGTACGGGCTTCGGCCTCGTCGTGGCCACCGGGTTCAACCTCGAGGCCGACACGCGCGAGCGGCCCGGCCGCCGCTACCAGGTCAATCGCCCGTCCGAAGGCACGCCGAGCCGGTCGCCGGCGGAGGAGACGGCGAGCGAGGGCGCGCGGCTCGTCTACGAGAGCTACGCGCGCCGGGTCCGCGAGATTGCCCAGGGCCCGCTGCGCTTCTACGCCGAGATCCACGGCAACAATCGCCGCGAGTCGGCCAATCGCATCGAGATCGCCACCGTGGGCGTCGACACGGAGTACGCGCAGCGGCTGCGCGCGCTGTGCGAGATGATCCGCGACGCCCACCTGCGCGGCCACGCGAGGGCGCCCCGGCTCGAGGTGCTCGTCGAGCCGGCCGATCCGATTTTCTACGCGGCGTCGGGCGCCAAGCGCGACGGGATCTTGAGGCTGCCCGAGCGCGCGCTCCACATCGAGCTGCCCAAGACGGCGCGCGTGGAGTTTCGCGAGCTCTACACCGCCATCCTGGCCGACTTCGTCGCGCAGGCGGTGACGCTGCCGCGAGGTCGCTGAGTGCGGCCCGTGCTCACGGCCGAGGAGATGCGGGGCGTGGACGCGCGCGCCGTCGCCGACCTCGGCATCCCCGGTCCCACGCTCATGGAGAACGCCGGCCGCGGCGCCGCCGAGGTACTGCTGGCCGCGCTGCCCGAGCGCGGTCTCCGCACGCGCGGCCTACGGGTCGCCATCGTGTGTGGCCGCGGCGGCAACGGGGGCGATGGCTTCGTCGTCGCGCGGCGGCTCAAGCGCGCGGGCGCGCGGCCCGACGTCCTCTTGACGACGCCGCCCGACGCGCTGCGAGGGGACGCCGCGCTGAAGTACCAGGAGCTGCGCCGCGCGGGGATCGTCGCGCGCCTCGTCGAGGATGCCGCCAAGGTGGTCCCCGTGCTGCAGCGCGCCGATGTGATCGTCGACGCGCTCCTCGGCACCGGCGCGCACGGCGCGCCCGCGCCGCTCGTCGCCGCCCTGATCGAGGCGATCAACGCGAGCGGCAGGCCGGTGGTGGCTCTCGACGTGCCGTCGGGACTGCCCGCCGACGGCGCCGCGCCGGAGGGACCCGTCGTGCGCGCGTGGCTCACGCCGACCTTCGCCGCGGCGAAGCTCGCCCTCGTGCTCGGCCCCGGCGTCGAGCTCGCCGGGCGCGTCAGCGTCGTGCCGATCGGCGTGCCGGCGCCCGAGGTCGCACGCGACGCGCGGACCTTCGTGCTGGAGTCCTCCGACGTGGCGCCGCTGTTTCCGCGCCGGCCCCGTGACGTCCACAAGGGCACCTACGGCCACCTGCTCGTCGTCGCCGGCTCGCTCGGCAAGACCGGCGCCGCCGCGCTCTGCGCTCGCGGCGCGCTGCGCGCCGGCGTCGGGCTCGTGACGGTGGCCACCGCGACGAGCGCGCAGCCGACCGTCGCCGCGCTGTCGCTCGAGGCGATGACCGAGCCGCTTCCCGAGACGGCGGCGCACACGCTCGCCGTCAAGGCCCGCGAGCCGCTCGCCTCGCTGACCGAGGCGCGCGACGCCGTCGCGATCGGTCCCGGCCTTGGTCTCGACCATGAGACGCGCGGTCTGGCCCGCGACCTGGTGGGCACGCTGGCGCGGCCGATGGTCGTCGACGCCGACGCGCTCACCGCGCTCGCCGACCACCTGCACGTGCTGCGCGGCGTGCACGCGGCCCGCGTGCTCACGCCCCATCCCGGGGAGATGGCGCGCCTGATCGGCGGGACGATCGACGACGTGCAGCGCGATCGGCTCGGGGTCGCCCGCACCTTCGCCACCACGCACGGCGTCTACCTCGTCCTCAAGGGCGCGCGCACGCTGATCGCCGAGCCCGACGGCCGCGTCCTCATCAACCCGACCGGCAACCCCGGCATGGCCAGCGGCGGCACGGGCGACGTGCTGACGGGGATCATCGGCGCGCTGCTCGCCCGCGGTATCGACGCCGCGCACGCGGCCCCCGCCGGCGTCTACCTGCACGGGCTGGCGGGCGACGTCGCCGCGGAGCGCGTGGGGGAGGAGGCGCTGATCGCCGGCGACGTCATCGAAGCGCTCGGCGAGGCGTTCCGCCGGCTCGCGGATGAGCGCTAGGCTCATCACGAGCTCGGCCCAGGACACCGACGCCACGGGAGAGCGGCTGGGCGCGACGCTGGGAGCCGGCGACGTCGTCGCGCTCAGCGGCGAGCTCGGCGCCGGCAAGACGGTCTTCGTGCAGGGCCTCGTCCGCGCGCTCGGCGTCACGAGCGGCGCCACCAGTCCGACCTTCGTGCTCGTGAACGAGTACCGCGGCCGGCTGCCCGTGCATCACGTGGACGCCTACCGCACGGAGAGCCTCGCCGAGCTGCTCGATCTCGGTCTGGAGGAGATGATGGACGGCGACGGCGTCACGGTCATCGAGTGGGCCGAGCGGCTGGAGCCGCTGCTGCCGCCGCGGGCCGTGCGCGTGAGCATCGTCGGCGTCGGCGACGAGCCGCGCGCGATCACGATCGACGACCGGCGCCGTTGACCCCTGTGCGATTATGTGTGATCCTTTGTGTGATTTTCAGGGAGATCCATGCCGACCAATCTCGCGATCGACGACCAGCTGTTGGCGAAGGCCCTGCGGGCCGGCGGGCATCGAACCAAGCGGGCTACGGTGAATGAAGCGCTCGCGGAATACGTGCAGCGCCGCCGCCGGAAGCGGGCGCTCAAGGCGTTCGGCACGCTCGCCTTCGATCCCGCCTGGAGGTACAAGCGCGCCCGGCGCGCGCGGTGATCGTTCTCGATACCTCGGTCCTTTCCCAGGCCTTCCGCCGGCGCTCAGCCGCGGACGAGCATCCGTCCGTCCGGACGCTGAGAGATCTTATTGAGCGCGATGAACCGATGGGAATCCCGGGCGTCGTGCTGCAGGAGTTGCTGAGCGGAGTGCGTGAGGACACGGAGGTCCGCCGGCTCGATCGAGTGCTCGAACCATTTCCTATCTTGCTGGCATCCAGAAGCGAGCATGTCACTGCCGCCGTGATGCAGAACGTCTGCCGACGTCACGGGGTTGTCGCGTCCACGATCGACTGTCTCATCGCTGCGCAGACGATGGCGTCGCGAGCGGCGCTGTTCACGCTGGATGAAGACTTTCGTCGTATTGCCCGCTACTGCGCTCTCCGTCTGTTCACCGGGACATAGACAACGATGAGCGGCGGGCTCGATGCCCGGGTCATTGGCGATGCTCGCGAGTTCAGCACTTCGCTCCGCGCGGATCTGCGGGACTCGACCCAGCTTGCCATTGCGGTAGCGTTCGCTAAAGAGTCCGTCGTGTCTGCCCTCGACGTTGAGCAATGGTGTCAGTCTGGAAGAAATCTCCGTCTCTTGGCAGGTGTCGACTACGCATTGACAGAGCTCGAACTCTTGCGACGCTTAGAAGCCAACAGGCGACGCGCAGTGTCGCGTCTTCCATTCAGTGGGCACTGGAGTGTTTCATCCGAAGCTCTACATTCTTGAAAAAGTGGGCCGGCGTGTGGTCTATGTCGGCTCTTCCAACTTTACGCGCGGGGGCTTTCTCGACAACATCGAGGCGAATGTCCGGCTCGAGGGCCCTACGGGTGCTCCTGCCGTCGAGGAAGCGAATCGAGTGTTCACGGGCCTGTTCGACGGCGAGTTCGCGACCCCCGTTCTACCCGAGTTCGAGGCCGGGTATCGCGAACTTCAGGATATGGTCCGTACGGTTCGCGCAAATCCTACGGTGCCTGAGCTGGCTCTGCGCTTTCATATGGCGGAGTCGCTGCTGCTTGGCAGGTATCGAGCTCGGGTCGCAGTTGGCCGATGGTTGCTCGTCACAAGTCCGACGAATTTCGAGATTTGCATGCGCGAGCGCGTCTGGGGACGGCAGGACGAAGCAGAGGTCCGGCGCTATGCTCCGGGAGACGTCTTTTTCTTTCATGTAACCGAACTCGGTAGAGTCCTGGCGTTCGGGATGTTCACGGGGTCCCCGTACCTGGATCCACGACCACTGTGGCCGGCCACAGAGCGCGGGACGTTTCCATGGCGCATCCGATTCATCTCCTTGGGCTTGCTGGGGCTGGGAATCCCGACACGTGAGGTTTTGGCGCCGCTCAGGATGGCTGCGCCAGCACGATGGTTTCACGGGTTCATTCAACAGAGCCACGCAAGAGCCACGCACTGTCCGACGCCGACTTTGAAGCGTTGCGCGAAGCATTTGAGGCGGCGCTGCGGCGCCAGCAGACCGACAGGTTTCGTTGACGTCGACAAACTGACGCATTGACGATCGGCCCGAGAGGCCCTACGACAGAGCATGGCCCTCGACGATCTGCCCGAGACCGACCGGCCGCGCGAGCGCCTCTACTTCAAAGGTCCTACCGCACTGGCCGATGCCGAGCTGCTGGCGCTGCAGCTGGGGTCGGGAATGCGCGGCAAGGACGCGGTCGAGGTCGCGCGCGAGATGCTGGCCGCCTACGGCTCGCTCGCCGGCGTCGCCGGACGCGAGGTGAGCGAGCTCGCGCGACGCCCCGGCGTCGGCCGCGCCAAAGCGGCGCGGCTCGCCGCGGCGTTCGAGCTGACGCGGCGCCTGCGCGCCCGCACCCCCGGCACGCGGATGGCGCTGTCGAGCCCGGGCGAGGTCTATGCCGCGTTCGGACCCCTGATGGAGGATCTGAGCCGCGAGGTCTTCCGCGTCGCGCTCCTGGACGCCCAGAACGGGCTCCTGCGGGATCTGATCGTCTCCGAGGGAACGCTCTCGGCCAGTCTCGTGCACCCGCGCGAGGTCTTCAAGCCGGCCATCCTGGAATCGGCCGCCTCGGTCATCCTGCTGCACAACCACCCGAGCGGTGACCCCACACCGAGCCGGGAGGACGTCCGGCTGACGCGCCAGCTGGTCGAATGCGCAAGGCTGCTCGACCTGCGCGTGCACGACCACGTGATCGTCGGACGCGGTCGTTACACGAGCCTGGCCGAGCGCGGTATCATCTAACCCGATGGCGATCCGGGTACGGAACGTCGGCCACGTGGTCCTCAAGGTGCGCGACATCGAGCGCTCAGCGCGCTTCTACTGCGACGTGCTCGGGCTCAAGGAGGTCGCGCGCGGCGAGTTCGGGCGGCCGATGGCCTTCTTCTCGACCGGCGACAACCATCACGACGTGGCCGTGATGGCGATGGGCCCCGACGCGCCGGCGCCGCCTGCAGAGGGCACCGGGCTCTACCACGTCGCGCTGCGGATCGGCACCACGCTGGACGAGCTGCGGGCGGCCCGCGCGCACCTCGAGGCCCATGGAATCGAGAAGATGCGCATCCGGGACCACGTGGTCAGCCAGTCGATCTACGTCGACGATCCGGACGGCAACATGATCGAGCTCTACGTGGACGCCGACCCGTCGACGTGGCGCGAAAAGCCCGAAACCGTCGCCAACTCGCGGCCGCTCAGTCTCTAGCGCTCAGCCTTTCGCCAGCTTCTCGATCTCCTTCTTCGACATCGTCTGCAGCCGGGTCATCAAGTTCTTCACTTTCCGCTCCGACGCGTGGTCGGCGAGGATCGTCTTGCGTGACTTGGTGCCGTTGGCGATGTAGGCGACCCAGTCGTCGAGGTTCGGCGTGCCGCGAAACGCGACGGTGACACCACTCATTCGCAGGCGCCGGCGCCCTTCCACCTTGGCCAGCGGCTTTCGACCCTCCATGGCTGCGTCGTCCTCTCAGCGGGTGTCGGTCGAAGTCGACCGCGGTGCGGCGGTGGGTAGGGCGGCGTTGAGCACGGCGCCCACCATACGAGCGCCGTGATTTCAGTGTCAAGACTTCAATTCCCCGCATCAGACGCTCGTTTCACGCGCCGCGCGCGCGTTCTCGCCCGTGATCATGCCGAAATTATGTCCGCCGCACGTATCTGTGGACGAATCACGCGGTGTTTTCCCGATACACTCCCGCGAGCCCGCGCCAGTCCGTGCGATTTCAGCGCCTGTGGATAGCTGTGGACATGTGGATAAGATGTGCGCAATTCAGAAGCGTGCCAGGAGCGCGTCGAGGATGCGGCGCGCGAGGATCGGTCCGCGCGTGATGAAGCCGGTGAAGTAGCCGACCGCCGTTGCCCCCTGATCGAGGAGCGCGAGTGCTTTTTCGGGCGAGTCGACGCCGCCGGTGGCGATGATGTCGAGCGCAGCACCGAATCGCTTGCGCGTCGCGCGCAGATGCTCGAGGGTCGCGGGGAAGATCTCGGGTCCGGACAGCCCGCCGGCCCCCTGGGACAGGCGCGGCTCGTCGATCCGGCGGGCGTTGCCGTAGTTCACGACGCGGATGCCGGCCTCCAGCGCGGCCGGAATGATGTCGCGCTCGTTGGTCTCGGCGAAATCGGGCGAGAGCTTGAGGATCAGCGGTTTGTCGGTGGCCGCGCGCACCGCCTCCAGCATGCCGCGCAGCTCGCGCGGGCGCTCTGACCAGCCGTAGACGAGCTTGGTGTTGGGCGAGGAGACGTTGAACTCGACCAGGTCGCCGTAGGCGGCGAGACCCCGCACCATCGTCACGTAGTCTTCCGTCGACTCGCCGGCCACGCTCACGATCAACGGCACGCGATGGGGCAGATCGCGGACGGCCTCGCGGAAGCGCACGAGGCCGGGGTTCGCGAAGCCGTTGCAGTTCACGAGCCCGGGCCCCGCGGCGCTCGCGCGGCGCACCAGGTTCGGCTGCGGGTGCCCCGGCCGCGGCCCGGTGGTGATCGACTTGGCCGTGACGGCGCCGAAGCCGAGGCCCATCGCCCTCTCGAGGATGCGCGTGTCGTAGTACATCGCGGCGAGGATCAGCGGATTCGGCAGGCGCACGCCGCCCAGGGTGACGGCCAGGCGCGGGTCGTCGAGGCGGAAGACCGGCAGGCGGTCCCACGGCAGCACACGGAGCGCCTGCTGGCCCAGCGCCACCGCGGTCGGCTCCGGGAGCCGGCTCAGAACGCCTTCGTAGACGAGCCGGTAGAGCGTGGCCAGCGCGCGCGTCATTCGGGACCGACCGAGGATAGCACGACCCGCGAGGCGCCTTGACGCGGCCGGGGGCGGCAATTAGGGTGAAGTGCCATGAGCCGGATCGCGGTGCTCGCGCTGGCCCTGGTCACCGCGGCATGCGCCCACGCGCGGAGCAGCGACCCGGCGGCGGCGCGGCCGACCGCGGCCACCGTGCCCGCCTTCACCTTCGCTGCCGACACCTTCGCGTTCGCCAACGCGATCGGCGCACGCCATCCGGATGCCGACGACCTCTACGCCCACTACTGCTTCGTGCTCGCGCGCGCGGTGCGCCAGTTCTACCAGTTCGCGCGCTTCGACCCCGAGGCGCCGCGCGTGGGCGCCGACGAGTACACGCGGCGCGTGCGCGCGGTGGTGGGCCACGCGCCGTGGCAGGCGCCCCTGCCGGCGGCCGAGCGCGTGGTGATCCCGGGTTTTGCCAACCTCCGCGCGTTCTCCGCCGCCGAGGAAGCCGCCGTGAAGGCGGGGCTCGGCCCGCGCTTCTGGACGCTCGTGCACTGGACGAACTGGCGCGTGACCATGCCGGTGCCCGACGGGCATCAGGCGGCGGTGCTCGACGAGGTTCTCGACGAGC
>Ga0137409_10003284_pt1 | contig 17178 bp, 17 predicted proteins | sample CZODoug1_16funga_FD_122059 | JGI IMG/M metagenome (GOLD analysis project Ga0137409, IMG submission 122059) | Vadose zone soil fungal communities from Angelo Coast Range Reserve, California, USA - CZODoug1_16fungal (Hybrid Assembly) | ecosystem: Environmental > Terrestrial > Soil > Vadose zone... | reverse complement strand
CTCTTCGGCGACACCGACATGTTCCCGGTCGTGGCGTCGCGGGCCGCCCTGGAGGCGGATCTCCGGGCGGTGCAACGTAACGTGCTGATCACCAATCTCAACAACCCGATCCTGCCGACGGACCTCTCGGCCTACGGCACGATCTGGTACGTCGGGGCGTTCAGCCCGATCAGCAGCAGCGATCAGACGAGACTGGTTGACTTCCTCAGGCGCGGCGGCGGGCTCTACCTCACGGGAGAGCGGCAGCCGTGCCTACAGTGTGGGCCCCTCAACGAATCCGTTCAGACCTTTCTGCGCCAGGTCACCGGAGTGAGCGGGATCAGCGTCGGCGTTCCCGGAGACTTCCCTCCGCCTGAGGGCAGCCCCCTCCTTCCCGTTGCCAGGTTCAACCCGGCGGCCCGGGGCACGATCACGACGTTGCCCAACGGTCTGACAGTATGGGTCCCGAACGGGCCCGGCATCATTTCGGGCATCTCCGGCGGGAACGTCCTGGCGACGATCGGTGACAGCATCGTCGCCGGCGTGTGGAACGAATCGGATCTCAATGCCGGACGCATGGTCGTGATGATGGACGTCAACTGGTTGTCGGACGACATCTCGCTCCAGCAGTGCGACGCCGCCTGCCGCCAGGCCATCGTCGAGAACCTCGTCACGTTCCTCGACGATCCCGACAAGCCGATCGTCGTGAACGGTCCGTTGTTCCGGTCGGTCAACGAGACGTTCTCGACGTGGAGTAGCTTTTTCGATCTTCCCAACATGTCGATCACGAACCTGTCGACCGACCCGCTGCTCTGGTTCAGCGGCAGCACGCTCACCACGAGGGGCGTCTTCTCCCGCATGACCAACAGCACCATCGCGACGGGCGGCAGCCTCCTGCGGCTCGACTCCGGCGCGCAACTCATCCAGACGGGCACCGACCCGCTCGTCTCGATGTCGGGCGGCTCGCTGTCCGTCGGGACGGGCACCGCCGACGGGCACCTCTTCGACCTGGTCGGCCGCGCGGGCTCGACCGAGATCGACTTCGACAGCGGCCTCAGGGTCGGCGCCGATCGGCCGATTCAGCCCGGTACCGAGGCGTCCGTGTTCGACACGGACAACGGCGCCGTGGTGAACGTGCGCGGCAATGCATACAAGGTGGACATGGCGCTGCTCGAGGCGACGGCGCCCCTCCTCAACCTCAAGGGTGGGACCTCGTTCACCACCGGCGACCACGCCGTCAACCTCGTCGGCGGCGCCAAGGCCTCCATCCCGAACGACGCCGTCTCCATGGTCTCGCTCAGGTCCAGCATCCTGACCGTCTCCAGGGGCAACCTCGTCAACGTCGCCGGCGGCAGCGTGCTCAATATCGCCGGCAACCTCGTGAGCCTGGCGGACGTCAGCACTTTGAACATCCTGAACGGTCTGCTGCTGAATGTATCCGGCGGCTCCTCCGCCTCGATCGGCCGCTCGCTCGTGAGCTTCTCGGGCGTCGGCAACGTGCTGAACATCAACAACTCGATCGTGCCGACGGCCATCGTCAACGGCATTCCCGTCTCCGGGCCGGTCGACAGCTTCCGCATCGGGGCCAACGCGATCGGCGGCGCCGGCGCGGGCACGATCCGCATCAACGGCGTGGCGCTGACCCCGACCACCCCGCTTGCGAGTCTCACGGGGAGCCTGGTCGCCATTCAGGGCACCGGAACGGTGAACGTCGGCGTGCCGGCCGGCACCCCACCTAGCCTACCGATCAGATAGGTCAGGCGAGGATCAGTACGACCAGATCAGGCTGACGGACACGACGTTGCGGAGGTAGGAGTAGACCTCGATGTTCGAGAAGTCGCGTGTCACCAGGTACTCGGCGGCGAGCGTGAAGTTGGCGGGCAGCGGCAGCTCGGCGCGGACGATGTTCGTGAGCTCCTGGTCCTGGCGCCACTTCGAGCCGGGCGCGTAGGACGGCAGGATCGTGTTCTTGTAGGTGTAGTTGCGGAAGTGCACGTCGAGGTCGTACTTCAGCCGCAGCGCCCACCAGGGCAAGGTGTACTGCGCGCCGAAGTTCAGCCGCTGACCGAAGTACATCCAGTTCCGCCCGTTGGTGTTGCCGGTGTCGTCCCAGTCGAACTGATAGCCGCCCTTGATGTAGTGCCGGTCTTCCGCGAAGCGGATGTAGTGCAGGAAGCCCACCATGTAGTTGTCGCCGGACCGATTCTCGTTCGCGACGATGAGCGCCTGATCGACGTTCTCGAAGATCTTCGCCTGGAAGCGGAAGAAGCCCTGCGTGAAGTGCCGGGCGCTCTCGATGACGACGCCGGACAGCGCCACCGTGTGGCGCTGGAGGAACTGGTCCGTGCCGAGAATCGTATCGTCGTACGCGTACTGGAGGGTCACCTGCGTCGGCAGCTGGTAGAGCGCCGTCTTGTAGGTCAGGCTCGTGGTGGCGAGATTGTTGATGACGTTGAAGGCCGGCATCGCGTTCTGGTACGTCATGAAGAACGAGTACCCGACCGACGACTCCCAGTCGGTGGTCCGCCACCATACGTAGTTCGCGCTGAGGCCGAACAGCTCCCCGGTCGACTCGTGCTTGTGGCGCCGGATCTCGGCCACGAGCGGCTCGATGGGCGCGCTGGTGTCCTCGACCGGGCGCACGTCCACGTTGTCGTCCCAGGTGAGCCCGATGCGCGCCTCGAGCGAGAACCGGCGGTCCTTGTCCTTCGAGGCAACAATGGTGTCGCGCAGCCGCTCGGCCGGCCCCGTGAGCTGCGAGCCCGGCGCCAGCCGGATCGCCTGCTCGATCTCCGCCGCCGCCTGCCCCGGCAGGCCGAGCACGCCGAGCGCCAGACCGGAGTAGAAGCGCGTGAGCTGCTGGATCTCCGGATCGCTCGAGCGGCCGTCGCGAAACGCGGTGAGCGCGCCGCGGTAATCCTTCTTGCGGTAGCGGAGGAACCCGACGTAGTAGCCGAGACTATCGAGATCGGGATTGGCGCGGAACGCCTCCTCCAGGAGCGGCTCGGCCTTGTCGTATTGCTGCTGCGCGAAGTAGACCAGACCCAGCTGGTACGCGATCGAGGGGTCCTTGGGCGATTTCGCGCGGGCGCGCTCGAGATACGGCGCGGCCAGATCGGGACGCTTCTGCGCGGCGTAGACGGCGCCGGTGAAGTAGAGTGCCTCGACGTGATCGGGCTCGAGCTCGAGCGCGCGGCGCAGGTTCTCGAGCGCGGCGTCGTACTTCTTGTCGTCGAACTCGAGGACCGCCTGCGCCACGTAGACGTCGGCTTCGGTGGTCTGGGCCCGAGCGGTCGCCGAGTCGAGGATGAGTCCGAGCGAGAAGATGAGCCAGACCAGCGGAAGGGCGCGGACCACAAAAGCGTTTATATCGCAAGGCTCGGCGCCAAATCAAATCGGAGGCGCGCCGGTTTTCTTGACCCGTGCCAGGGGATGACGCTACGCTTTTTTCAAGCCATGGCTCAGCTGGTGTTCATCGTGTCGCGCCACCGGGCGAAGCTTCACGAATATCTCCAGCAGGAGTTCGCCGGCAACGACGAGGTCGCCATCATCGTCGATCGCCGGCTCGGCGAGCGGCGCCTGCGCGAAGTCGAGCACGGTCAGGAGCGGCGTCAGACCGACCGCCGGCAGGCCCTGGTGGACGAGCGGCTGCGATCCATGGGCTGGGCGATCGTGTGGCGCAGCGAGTCGACGACCGTCTACGTCCCGCGCGATGACGCGTTGCTCCTGCCCCCCGTGGGCCACACGCCTCCCGACGCCTCACCCTGAATTCTCAGTGCCCGCGGTAGCCGACCAGGCCGGCGTCGAGCGAGCGCCGGTCGACCCGCGACAGGCTGCGTGTCATCCCGGCCGTGAGCAGGCGCGTGTGCGGCACGCCGACGAGGTGCTCGGCGATCCACCAGAGGTCGCCCTCCGACGTCATCCAGCCCCGGTGGCTCCGATCGAAGCGCGCGAGGTTGACCGGGCGCGAATAGGCGCGCAGAGTCCGCTCGCCGCGGAGATTGATGTAGCTCTCGAAGTAGCTCATCACCAGCTCCCGTACGCTGCGGTAGACCGGCTCGCGGAAGCGGAGCCCCGAGAAGTTCGACTTCGCGATGGCCCCCCAGTGGCCGCGCACGCAGTAGACGCTGATGACGTGGTCCATGTCCTGAACGGCTTCCAGGTCGAGGAGCAAGGGGGCGAAGCCCAGCACCCTCAAGGCCGCGGCGGCGAAGATCGCTCCCTCGAGGCAGTGCGCGGTTCCCTCGCGCAGCACCCGCCGTGGCGACCAGGCGCTGCCGGCGAAGTGGTACGGCATCGCCTCGAGCGCCCGCTGGATCCCGGCGGGTGTTCGGAGCGCGCGCAGCGCGCGCCATTCGCGGGGCATGAAGCCGAAGTCGCGAGTCATCTCGTCCGCCTCGGGCGGCCGTTTATCCTAGCATCCTCGAACTACCTCGGCCGGTGGGGGCCCCAGCCACGCGACGGGTGTCTGTCGAGCCCGTGACGCTGTCCGCGCACGTGCGACGCCGAGCGGACGTCCAGTCGGGTGCCAGAACGCCGACGCCAAGAACGATGCGGGCTTGTGAAACGGCACGCGTCTTGCCAGGCGTCGTCTGCCATGTCGGACCCGCGTCGGTTGCGCCGCCTCTTCGGAGCGGGCGCACATCTGTGTCAGGTCGAGGTCGACCTTGCCGCCGCCGGCTATCCCGAGCTGGTCGCGAAGCTCGAGGACATCCGCGCCGCGATCGACCTGGAGATCGCCTATCTCGAGGCCGACGACGCCGAGAGCGCTTCACTCGGCAATTGACAGTCGCCCGCCATCAAACATAGAGTCCGTCGCCAGGAGGCGGACGATGAGCGCTAGCGGACACGTACGCGACTTTGGGACCCACCGGCGAGACTCCGGACGGCGGGCGTTCCTCAAGACCGGCGGGCGCGCGCTCGCTGGGATGGCAGGGATCCTCGCCGCAGGCCGGGCGCCGGCAAGCTGGGCCGCGCGCGAGTTGAGTCTGCTGACCGCCGTCAACTACGCGCCCGCCTCCGACGTGAAGCTCGGCGAGCTCGCGAAGCGATTCACGAAGGCCTCCGGCGTCAACGTGCGTATCGACCACATCCAGAGCGTGCAGATGCCCGCCAAGCTCTCGGCGGAGATCATGAGCAAGTCGGGCCACGACATCATGAGCCTCGAGATGCACTACGCCTGGCTCTTCCAGCCCGGGTTGGCCGACGTGTCCGACATCGCCAACGACCTCGCGAAGAAGCACGGCGACTGGTATCCGTTCTTGAAGGAGCACGCCCTGGTCAAAGGGCAATGGCTCGGCGTGCCATTCATGTATACCTCGTTCCCGGGCAGTCACCGGATCGACCTGTTCGAGAAGATCGGCGAGCGGGAGCCCGACACCTGGGACGACCTGCTGCGCGCCGGGCGCAAGCTGAAGAAGCTCGGCCATCCCGTCGGATTCGCGATCAGCCAGACGACCGACTCGGTCTCGACGCTCTACTCGATCCTCTGGTGCTACGGGGCCAAAGACATCGCCGAGGACGGCAAGACGATCTCCATCAACTCCAAGGCGACCGAGGCGGCCATCGACTACGTACAGGCGCTCTACAACGACGCGATGGACCCGGCTGTGCTCTCGTGGGACAACGCCGGGAACAACCAGTGGCTGAACTCGGGGAAGGGCTCCTGGATCCACAATCCGATCAGCCATTACGTGGTCGCCAAGCAGGAGAAGCTCCCGGTCGCCGAGCTGACCGGGTTCCACCCGTCGCCGGCCGGACCGAACGGGCGCCACACCGTCGGCGTGCCGCGCAGCCTGGGGATCTGGAAGTTCAGCAAGAACGTGGACGTCGCGCGCGATTTCCTGAAGTGGTTCTTCGAGCCCGCGCAGTACCACGAGTGGATCGTGTCGGGCGACAGCTACAATCACCCGACCTGGCGAGACATGGAAAACCATCCGGTCTGGGACGTGGACAAGAAGTACAAGCCGCTCAAGGGTGCCGCGAAGTATTCGCATCTGTACGGCTGGCCCGCGCCGCCCGACGAAAAGATCCAGCTCATCACGAACAGCTACATCATCCCGAACATGTTCGCGAGGGTGGTCACGAACGCGTCGAAGCCCAAGGAAGCGATGCTCTGGGCCGAGACGGAGATCAAGCGGGCGTTCGAGCGCAGCTAGCTTCTACTAGCTGTCCAACCCTCCTCGTCTCGCGCCGGTTCGTTCGCGCTCGTCCGCGGGGCGTCGGACAACCATCACGCGGCGGAGGCGTCGTCAAGCCGTCCGTCACGGCGCCGCCATCGCTTGACGGATCGCGAGGCGGGAGTACGGTTGAATGCGTGATTGCTGGATTGATCACGCTCGCGCTTGTCGGAATGTTGCAGTCGCTCGGCGCGCTCGTCGAGCCGCTGCCGATCGATGCGACGTGGTGCAGCGATGCCACCGGCGAAGACGAGCGCCCCCGCGCCGCGGGACGGGGCCCGTCCTGTCCAGACGCCATCGGCTCGGCCGCACCGAACATTCCGCGGCGAAGCGAGCCGACGCTCGACGTCGTCGCCGACGCACCGGCCGCTCCTGACAACGCGCGACGCCTGTCGAGCGAGTCGCGTGCCCCGCCCGCTCTCCTCGCGCACTCATAGATCCGACTCCCGATCGGCGGCCCGGTGATCGATCACGGGGCCGCGAAGGTGGTGCGAGAGAGGAGACTCAACATGCGACGCTTTCAGGTCCTCATGGCTGTCATCTCATTGGCGCTCGTCGTATCCGTGGGCCACGCGCTGGCCGACGGGCCCAGCAGCGGCTACGGCGGCGAAAAGGTTGCCCAGATCAGATTCATCGACCGATCCCTCAACCTGATCCAGCTCTCGGACGGCATGGAACTGCGCGCCCCCGACCAGCGGATGCTCGCGAATCTCAAGATCGGCGAGTGGGTGAAGGTTGACTTCGTCTCGGATGGCGACCGGACCATGATCAATTTCATCGAGCCGGCTCCGGCCGATGAGATCCCCGGCCCGACTCCCACGGCCATCGGCGGCATCTCGAATCACAGCTAGGCCATGGCTGTCCTCTCCGGTAGCGCCGGGCGTCGCCGCCCGGCGTCGCCGGGGTCGATGATCGACGTGATGACGCCGCCGCCGAACGCGCCGGGCCGTATCGTCCGCGTTCTTCTCGGGGACGACGATACCGAGCTCGGTGAGCTCGTCCGCGAGTACCTCGCCCGCGAGGGATTTCGCCTCGAGGTCGAAGCCGATGGCACGCGCGCCGTCGATCGAGGGCTCTCGGACGACTTTCAGCTCATCGTCCTCGACGTCATGCTCCCGGGAGTGAGCGGATTCGACATCCTCCGCCACCTCCGCGCCGCCTCTCGGATCCCGGTGCTCATGCTGACCGCGCGCGGCGACGACGTCGACCGCATCGTGGGGCTCGAGCTGGGCGCGGACGACTATCTTTCGAAGCCAGCTCGGCCCACCAGTCTGTCATGCCGCCGCCTCCCTCTCTTGTTCCCGATCAGACGTGATACGGATCGACGCCGACCAGCGACGTGAGCTTCACGGACCACGTCGGAGCCGGACGCTCCCGCGGAATCGGAACGCTGTAGGCGATCAGGAGAAGCCACCGCGCCCACGCCTGGTTCCAGTCGGCGCTCGGGCGGCGCATCGCGCGTTCGAGGTCGCCGACGACGAGGCCAACCCACACGCTCCAGACGGCGCGGTCGTCCGGAGGAATCATCTCGATGAGCGCGAATCCGAGCCGCGTGATGGTCTCGCGGATCTCGAACGGCGCCGTCCGGCCGTCGGCGGCCGGGATCAGGATGTGCTCGGCGATCCATCGGTGCGCTTTCAAGACCAGCGCTCGGCGCAGCAGCGGCTCCATGCCGAGCCAGGAGGGCGCCATGGCGTCGTACCAGGCTTGAAGCCCGTGGAGCTCGGCCGACGTCGCGAAGGGCGGCGGCGCCCCGAGCGGCCGCGGTGCGGCCCGGCGCCGCGCTTGCGCCTGACTGGCGAGGTAGCGCTCGTCGGCCGCGTACCGCTCGGCGACCGCCGCGAGCTGGGCGCGCCGAACGGCGTCGGCTTCGTAGCGACACGGCCAGTCCCGCATGACGGCGGCCGCCGTGTCGAGGGGCTGCCACTGCACCACCATGAAGCCGCCGTGAAAGCCGGCCGCGCGGAGCTTGCTCGACGCCTTGCGGGCGGCGCTCCGGGTCGTTCGGCGCAGGCTGGCGAACTCCTCGGGCAGCGGCACCAGGGTCTGGCGGAGCAGCAACGCGATGCGGCCGTCGGGCGCTTCGTAAACGGCCACGAGGTCAGGGCATTCCTGGCACACGGCGCAATAGCGGTCGAGCCACATGGGGTGTCCTCTCCACGGCTGGATTCGCCTGCTTCTGGCTCGACGATGAACGCGCACCATGATGGATGCATGAGAGGCAAATGAGAATCGTCTCAGGATCGGCGACCGCGCGAGCGGTCCGGAGGGGCAGCGTGAGAATCCTCGTCGTGGAAGACGATCGCAAAGTCGCGCGGTTCGTGCGCCAGGGCCTGTGTGAGGAAGGCCACGCCGTCGAGATCGCGGCGGACGGCCCCGAAGCCCTGGACCTGGCGCTCGGCGAGCCCGCGTACGACCTGATCATTCTGGACGTCATGCTGCCGCGCTGCGACGGGTTCGGCGTGTTGAAGAGCCTACGGGCCCGCAAGGTCGCGGTGCCGGTGCTCATGCTGACCGCGCGCGACAGCATCACCGATCGGGTCGCCGGTCTCGACCTCGGCGCCGACGACTATCTGATCAAGCCGTTCGCGTTCGAGGAATTCCTCGCCCGCGTCCGCGCGCTGCTGCGACGGCGGGACGTCGACCCGGCGCCCGCCCTCCGGCTCGACGATCTCACTGTCGATCCCGCGACCCGGCAGGTCACTCGTGGCGAGCGGCGGATCGAGCTCACGGCCCGGCAGTACGCGCTGCTCGAGTACTTCCTGCGCAACCCCGGCCGCGTGCTGAGCCGGCAGATGATCGGGCAGCACGTGTGGGGGCTCGCGTTCGACGCCGAGAGCAACGTCATCGACGTGTCCGTCGGCTACCTGCGGCGGAAGATCGACCGCGACCCTGAGCGCCGGCTCCTGCACACCGTGCGCGGCGCCGGTTACGTGCTGCAGGTCGAAGAGTGAGACGGCTCGGCCGCGGTCTATCGGTGCGGACGCGGCTGACCTTGTGGTACGGCGGCGTCCTGCTGGCGATCGTGCTCGTGATCAGCGCGGTCTCGTACTTCATGCTCCGCCGGACCTTGATCGGCGGCGCCGACGTCGAGCTCCTGATGGTCGGCCAGATCGTTCGCGACGCCGGCATCGGCGAAGCCCGGCGGTCAGAGGCCGAAGTGCGGGAGATCCTCGGGCCGCGCTTTCTCGACGTGTTCTACCGGGTCACCGGGCCGGACGGCCAACCTCAGGCCGAGTCCGGAGCCCTGCGCGGCCGCCGCCTGCCGCTGTCCGCCGAGGCGCGCGAGCACGGGCGCTCGGGCGAGCCGACGTTCGAAACGGTCTCCCTCTCTGGCGGCGAGCGCGTGCGTCTTCTGACCATCCCGCTCACCCAGGAGCCGGCGCCCTCGCGCTTCATCCAGGTCGGCGCCACGTTCGCCGACATCGATCGGGCGCTCGCCGGATATACAGAGACGCTCGCCGTGATGGTGCCGATGGGCCTCGGGCTCGCGCTGGTCGGTGGCGCCTGGCTCGCCCGCTCCGCGCTGCGCCCGGTGGAGACGATGTCGCGCACGGCGCGGCGGATCGGCGCCCAAGACCTCACGCGCCGCCTCCCGCTCCGGGGGACGGCCGACGAGCTCGATCACCTGGCCGAAACGCTCAACGCGATGTTTGCGCGGCTCGAGACCGCCTTCACCCACGTCAGGCGGTTCGCCGTCGATGCCGCCCACGAGCTGCGCACCCCCTTGACCGTGCTCAAGGGCGGGATCGAAGTGGCCCTTCGGGCCGACCGGGCCTCATCCGAATATCGCGACGTGCTCCGCTCGAGCCTCGAGGAAGTCGAGCAGCTGATCGCGCTCGCCGAGAACCTCCTGCTGTTCTCGCGCCTGCGCATGGACATGGCGCTCCCCCGGCAGACGATCGAGCTCGAGACTCTGCTGATGGAGGTGGTCGACACGGGAGCGCGGCTGGCCGACGGGCGCGGCGTCGTCGTTCGGCTCGGGGCCGTGGAGCCGCTGGTCGTCCACGGCGATCCGTCGACCTTGCGCCGCGCGCTCGTCAATCTGGTCGAGAACGCGATCAAGTACACGAAGGCGGGCGGCAAGGTCGAGCTCTCGCTCGAGCGCGACGGCCGGCACGCCGTGGTGGCGGTGAGCGACACGGGGGTCGGCATGAATCCGGCGGACGCCGACCGGATCCTCGAGCCGTTCGTCCGGCTCGACTCGGCGCGCGCCGGTGAGGCGGGCGGCGCCGGGCTCGGCCTGTCGATCGTCGACTCGATCGTCGCGGCCCACGACGGCCGCCTGTCGGTTCAGACAGCGCCCGGAGTCGGCAGCACGTTCGCCATTCGCCTGCCGCTCGGCTGACGGAAGCGATTCGATTTCTTGGTCTCGCCTCGAAGCCGACAGACACTAGTGCCGTGGACACGACCGGCCGGCGGAGCGACCGCGTTTGCCGCCTGATCGGTCTCGTCGGAGTCGTCCTCTTCCTGGTCACCGCGTTCAGCCCGCTCGCCTATCGGGTGAATCAGTGGCTGGCCGACTCGCCGCAGCTCGTGCCCTCCGACGCCATCGTGGTGCTCGGCGGAACGATCTCGCCGTCCGGCATGCTGAGCCTCGAATCGCTGCGGCGGACCAACCGCGGCATCGAGCTGTACCGGCGCGGCCTGGCTCCCGTCCTGGTCCTCCTGGGCGGGGCCACTGATGGCGGACCGACCGAGGCCGACGTTCGTGCGGAGCAGGCGCGCCTGCACGGGATTCCCGCGGACGCGATCCTCACCGAGACGCGGGCGCAAACGACCCGAGAGGAAGCCGTGCGCGTAAAGGCGCTCCTTCGGTCGCGCGGCGCCCGGACAGTGCTCCTCGTGACCAACGCCGGGCACCTCGCGCGAGCGCGCCCGCTGTTCGAGCGCGCCGGGTTCGAGGTCCGGGCGGTATCTTCCGATCCACAGCTCGAAGCCGACGCGCCCGAGTCGCGCCTGGCGCTGATGCGCGTGCTGGTCAAGGAATTGCTCGGGTGGGCCTACTACCGGGTCGCTGGATACATCTAGCGCTGGAGGAAGTCATGGAGGCGATCTTCATCGCGGCTCTGGCGGGGCTGACGTCCATCGGCGCCTATTACGTGGGTGCCCGGGCGCTCGGGCTTTCGAGCGCCGGCCTCGGGGCCGCCATCGGCAAGATGCTCGAATCCGTCGGGATGGTCCTGATCTTCGTGGCTGTGAACGTGACGACGTCCGTCCTGGTGGTGCTGGCCGTCCGCGGCTTGACCGGGACGTTCCTGTCGGCCTACGCCACCGACGACGCGGTCTGGCTGGGCTTGTCCCTGATCCAGGGCCTCGCCTTCCAGGCGTGGCGAGGATCGGCGGCGGAGCGGTGAGCGCTACGCGAGGCGAGCCAGCGCCGCGCGGACCGCGTCGACGACCTGGCGAAGGTCGTACGGCTTTCCGATGATCTCCAGCGCCTCGGTGTCGCCGACGAGCCGCTCGAGCGCCGGCTTGTTGGTCGTGGTCAGCACGAACTCGCGCCGCTGCAGGGGCTCGGAGCTCCGCACGAGTCGCAGGAACCGCCAGTTCGCGTCGTAGGGCGGTGAGATGTCGTAGACGATCACCGCGGGCGTGTGGTGGTTGATGAAGTCGACGAGGTCGATCTCACCCTTCTTGACGTCCGGAATGTGACCGACCACCGTCTGAAAGCCTTCGGCCTCGAGCGCCGTGCGCAAGAGGTCGACGGTGTCCTCGCTCGAATTGAACACGGCGATCGTGGGCTTGCCGTGCCCCGTGCTGCCTCGCCCCATCGCGTCTCAATCCTCGTCGATGTGCTCGCCGGCCCGAACCGTCGAGCCGTTGCAAGCCGCGGTGAAAACCGCTGGAAGCCTATCGTGTCGAGACGATCATGTCCAGCCGCGCTCCCGCGCGACGCGGGTCAACCTGCGCGGCCGATCATGCTCGCGACGCTGGCGATCAGCTCGGCCGGATCGACCGGCTTGGTGAGGTGGAGGGTGAACCCCGCCCTCAGGCTCCGGATCCTGTCCTCCGGGCGGCCGAACGCGGTCAACGCCACCGCAGGCGTCTTGCCGCCCTGCTCGGGGCCCAGGGCCCTCACCTTCCGGATGAGCGAATATCCGTCCTGCCCGGGCATCTCGATGTCGGAGACGAGCACATCGGGCCGCCGCTGCGCGACCTCGCGCAGGGCGTCGTCGCTCGTTCGACACTCGGTGACCTCGCCGCCGGCCTGCACGAGCACCTCCTTGATCAGCTCGACGGCGGTCGGATCGTCGTCCACCACGACCACGCGAACACCGGCCAGCGACGGGTCGAGCGCGGAGCCCTCGCGGCGCTCGATGGGCCCTTCCCGCACGTCCGCGAGCATCAGGGGCAGCTTCACCACGAACGTCGCGCCCTGGCCTTCGCCGGCGCTCTCCGCGTACACGCTGCCGCCGTGCAGCTCGACGAAGTGCCGAACCAGCGCGAGACCGAGCCCCAGCCCGCCCTGACCGCGCGTGCTCCCGCTCTCACCTTGCCGCAGCCGCTCGAAGACGTAGGGCAGGACATCGGCCGCGATGCCCTGTCCGGTGTCGCTGACGACGATCTCGGCGTGCGAGCGGATGCGCTGGAGCTGGACCTGGACGCGCCCATCCTTCGGGGTGAACTTGACGGCGTTCTCCAGGAGGTTCGAGACGACCTGCTGCAGCCGCCCCGCATCGCCGCTGACCAGAAGCTCCGGCGCCTCCAGCGCCGGCTGGAGGCGAATGCCCTTCGCGTCGGCCGCGTGGCGGGCCGCCTCCTGGGCGTCCTCGACGACGTCGCGAAGATCGACGGGCCGCACCACGAGCCGCATCTGGCCGCTCGCGACCCTCGACATGTCGAGCAAATCGTCGACGAGTCGGATCTGTGTCTTGACGTTCCGGACGATGATCTGGATCGCCCGGCGCGTCTGCGCTTCGCCGAGCTGGCCGCGCTCGATGAGCGTCGCCCACCCGTGCACGGCGTTGAGCGGGTTACGCAGCTCGTGCGAGAGCATCGAGAGGAACTCGTCCTTCGAGCGGTTCGCCGTTTCGGCCACTCGGCGGGCCGCTTCTGCCTCGCGGTAGAGCCGCGCGTTCTCGATCACCGCCGCGGCGTGGCTCGCGACGACCGTTGCGAGTGCGAGGTCGGCCCGACTGTAGCGTCCGGCCGATTCGGTGAGCGCGAGGGTCATCGCGCCGAGGACGCGTTCGTGCGCGACGAGCGGCGTGACGATCCAGGACTTCGGGGCGAGCCGCCGCAGCAGCGCGAGCTGCTCGGCATTCTGCGCGGCGGTGCGCAGGGCGGCCTCCGTGACGCGCGCGACGAGCACCGGCCGGCGGGTCTGGATGACGGCGGGGATCCCGAGCGCCGCGCCCGGGGCGATCGTATGGTGGGCGCCGAGCTCGTGCACGAGCGGTTCCTGGGTGGCGTCGACGTGCGCGCACGCGACGCGGCGGAGCTCGGAGCCGTCGTGGAGCAGGTCGATGGCGCAGAAATCGCCGAGCACCGGCACCGCCAGGCGAACCACCCGCGGAAGCGTTGTCTCGTAGTCGAGCGAGGAGCCGAGCAGCGCGCTCATCTCGCCGAGAGCCACTGCTCGCCGCTCCGACGGGGCCCGCGGCCGTCGCATCTTACGAGTCTCGCGCGTGACGCCGGCGTTGACAAGCGCGAAGCGGAGCAAAATCTGCGTCGCGGCCGCGAAAAACACGCGCGGCGTACGCCTCGCGTAGGGGAAACACCCGCAAACCCCCTCAGGGAAATCCTGGTCGCGCCCGTCCCATCTCGCCGCCCCTCAGGGAGCAAGCTGTCGCTGGCGGGCGGCCGAGTCCATGGCTCTTCCGAGCGCCGCGGGGTCGACGTTCTCGAACACGAGCCAGAGCAGGCCGACGACGAACGCGACGACGAGCCCGACACGAACCCCCTGTCGGATTCTCCCCCGCTGGATCACGGCCGACCCTTTCGTCCGGTCGTCCGTCGGAACAGACGCGGCCGCGTCATTTCGCGTCCGCCGATCGAAGCGCGCACGCGGGAAGAGCTGCCACGATGCGATGCCGCCGCGCTGGAGAAATCGGCTCGTGGGCGAGCCACCCACAGAAGCCGCCCGATACATCGACCGCCCACTCGGCGACGTCCGCCGTGATGCGCAGCCCCTCACCCAGCTTGCGGTCGGCGAGGAATCCGAAGCCCCCGATGAGGAGTCGCGCCAGGCCTTGTGGGATGCGGGTGTCTGCTTACCAATCTCCGTCCGACCTGATCCGGTTGGTGATTTAAGAATAGAACGCCCGCCAGTTTCATTGCGCGGTCTGGCGTTGGTGGTTTCTCCCTCCAAATCCTACGCCCGGCGAGCCCATGAGATCGCTCACCTGTGCGATCGCATCGCGGCACAGCTGCAAACGTCGATCGATCTGCTGGTCTTTTTTCCCAAGGAAGACGAACTATTTGCTCGAAAGATTGCTCAAGAGACGGAGGCCATCCGGCAGGTCCGCGTATGGCAAAATCCCCTTGATCTTTTGACCTGGATAGCGCAATATCAACTTGTTGTGGCGACTCGCTTTCATGCGCTGGTCATGGCCGGGACGGGCAAGATCCCTTTTATAGGATGGGGCGATCAAAAAAAGCTTGCTCGTTATTGTCATGCGAATAAGAGGCCTTATATCAATACAGAGTTGGGTTGGGATGAAGATCAAAACTTCGCACAGGTTGCGTCTCTGTACCAATCGAGGAATAAAAGTGTTATACTCGCAGCACGAACTGATTGATTTTCCGCGATGATATGGTAATTCGAGACCACCTTTTTCGGCCCGCGAATGCTCATGTCCTGATGGTTTCCTTTCTCTTGGGAGGCATCGGGGCGCTTTTAATTGGGCTTCAGCAATCGCTCAAAACGGCGGAAGAATCGATCCGGCCGGCGTTAAAGGTCGTGATCTATGTGCAGCCGGGCATCACGGAAGAGAAAGCGAAAAAGTGGGCCGATACGCTGACCACGGCGGATCCCGATCAGATACACGGTTTGACTACTGCGAGTTGCCTTGTGCCGCACGAAGTTGTCCATAGACCCGTTTTGCGTCATCGATCAGCTCGAAAGCCGGTCCTTGTTGCGCCGAAGTGCCAGGCCAGGATGCGCCGGCAAACCATTGCCCCCAGACCGGCGACGGACCTAACAGGATCGTCCCGGTACCGTGCTGGCTCGCAGAACCAGTCCCTGCTTCGGGATGCCGGACCATAGGAGCCGCTCGTCGACCTCCAGCTCCTCGGCGATCGCCTGCTCCGCTTCCTGCTTCGTCATCGCGCCTTCTTGTCCGGTTGACGCCCCGCGGCTCACTCGCCGCGGCGGCGCGCCAACCTGCGTTGATGTCCAGATGTTACCGCGGCCGCGGACACGTGCAGCCGTTTCCTACGCGGCGGGCGACCGTCGACCGCCGCAACGCGTCGTCGGGGGCATTCAGAGCCCGAGCGCCTGGCGCGCTTTCTTCGAGAGTTTCTCGGCCACAAGGCGATGGGACTCGGCGAGCAGATTCTCGAGGGTCGCAAGCGGGAGCTTCGTTCTGTCGGTGACGCTCACCCAAGAGTGCTTGGCCATGTAAGGCGCCGGCACGACTCCCTTGCGGCTGACAAGTTCTTCAAACACAGGCGCATCGACCTTGAACCCGATCGGCTCACCGTCGGGGAGCTGGAAGGCCGCGAACATCTTGCCTCCAACCGAGAAGACGAGGTCGGCGCCCCATTTCACATCCTCGGTGGCACCCGGAAGCGACCGGCAAAACTCGAGGAGCTGATCCTTCATGCCGAACGTCGCGCGTACTGATTGACGTCATAGCCGCTCACTTCCGGCTCGGCGCCCGCTGCCCGGAAGATGAGGACACCGCCGGGAGTTTCCGTCGTGCGACGCATCGTGTCGAGCACCGCTTGGCTCTCCCATACGGAAACGATTCTCCAGTCCGTGCGGTCCGGTGCGGCTCTGGACCAAGAAGGTCTGGACGAGACCGGGAGGCAGATCCTTGGGCTTGTCCGCATAGGCCTGAGCGAGCTTGGGCCAGTTCGATTGAGCGACCTGAGCTTCCAACGTCGTCATCTCCATTCCGGTCATGCTCGATCGTGCGTAGAACAAAACCACGAGTAGATCAATCCCAGGGGTTCGGCTCCGAAAGGCACTGCGGCTCCTCGTGGGTGTTCCGGCTATCTCTCCTGCTCGACAGACGGTTCGCCGGTGGGAAGGCGCTGCTTGTTCTCATCGACCTCGCTGAAGAAGACCTCACTCTCGATTCCGAGACGCGGCCCCTGCCTGCCATGCGCGGAGCGAATGCTGGCGGCCAGCGCGCGCAAGTCTTTGGCCTGAACACGGTAGAGAGCCCCCAACGCACCTGCCGCGTCGGCGAATTCCAGACTCCGGGAACCATACTCGACGCGCGCGAGCGTCATCGCGTGCTGGGTCGAAACGATCGCCTGTTCGTACTCCTGCCGCTGATAGGAAGACAGAGCCTCAGCCATGAGGGCCTGGTACGTTGGCGCGGAACCGGGTGGTGCAGCGAGCTGTGTGAACGCGACGATGAGCAGCGATAGTGTGAGCATGGGTTCAATCTCCAGTACGTCGACAATCAATGATCCCGGTTACTTCGGCCGCATGCCTCTTGATGGCCTCGTGATAGCCGACGCCGAGTGTGTCTGGAGAGGCGAAGGCGGTGATCTCGATCCCTAGGGACTGCGCCCGACAGAACGATGCGGCCGCGTCGAGCTCGGCCTCGAGCACGTTGATGGCTAGGCGGTCCGTCGCGTTGACGCGACGGTTAGAAGGCCTGGCTCCCAACTTGATTCTCCGGACGTCGACACCTGACCTTGGGGAGATCGTTTCGAACGCCACGCGCTATTGAAGGAAGATACTCGACGTCCTGCTTGGTATCCCCGCTGCTCTCGATAGAGAACTCGACGAGCCTGGCTTGGGCAGCGACCCGCAACACGTAGCTCACGCCAAGTGCGCATGCATACAGCCCGACTCCGAATACGGCGTGTGTCAGGAGGCTCTTCAGCCTGGCTTGCG
>Ga0137409_10003283_pt1 | contig 17178 bp, 12 predicted proteins | sample CZODoug1_16funga_FD_122059 | JGI IMG/M metagenome (GOLD analysis project Ga0137409, IMG submission 122059) | Vadose zone soil fungal communities from Angelo Coast Range Reserve, California, USA - CZODoug1_16fungal (Hybrid Assembly) | ecosystem: Environmental > Terrestrial > Soil > Vadose zone... | reverse complement strand
AACACTTCCACGTAACTGTCGTAGACCGAAGTTGCCTCGGCGAAAATCTCTTCTTTGGTCATGGCCGTGAGCAATTGGGCTTCGCTGATCCGGCTCACCCAATCTTCGCGGAGCTGTGTCCGGTGTTGGCGCAAGTGCCCGACCAGCTCGCGGAGAAGTAGCGAGGTCGGTTCGCTCCTCTGGATAGGCTCCGCGACTGGGTTCTGCGAGGTAGCTTCTGACCCACCGTCGTTTTTCCACGCCATTTGAGGTTTCTCCTTCCCATCTACAGGCTAACCTGTGTCAGGTTTTCACTGCATATGGTACCCGAGTATGACCTGAACAGTCAGCCCCACAATCAGGTGAATCCTTGAATTACCCGGCAGGTATCCTCTGTATCGGTGAACGTCGAAATCCTCATCAGGCAGTCGATGTGCCAAGCGAATCTATGCGCTTCATTACTCCTCGCCAAAATCATTGCGGGCTGTGTTATCAATAACTTGACTCTACTCGCCGGGCTCGTGATTTGGCATAATTGCTATTCTTGTTTCACCTCCTCCGGTTGATCTCCGGCCTTGCTCACCGTTTGCTTCGTTGCCGTCGCGATCTTCTCTTGAAAAACCGTGTCCTCAGGCAGCAACTATTGGTCCTCATGAGGAGTCACTTCACACCGAGGGTGCCCGCGATCGACAAGGTGTTCTGGGTTTTGACTCGTCGGATCTGGTCTGGCTGGATGCCGTCCCTCATCCTGGTGAGCACGGAGACCATCGATCGGTGGCACCGCGCAGCCGTCCAAAGCATCCTTCGCTAACGAATTGCACCGTTTCAGCCAAAACCGGTTCGCGCCAGTCAGGCTGCGGCCTCGGTCTCCAATCCCTCGACGCAAACCGGCATCGATCACGCTTCGCGAGCACAAATCAGGCCTCGAACTGTCTCATTTCGTTACCGGATACCATTATGACGACCAACAGGGCTAATCTGAATGGCTAAACGCTACGCATTCGAGACTTGTCCCTGCATCAATTGGAGTAACCACCGGATTGTTCGCTACTCCGGCGTTGATTACTATGGCCGCGCGATTGGAGACGATCCACGGCCCTTGCACTAAGGTTCCCGAAAGATGGGGCTCAAAGGGCGGTAGCTTGGATCGGTTAGGTTTGCGAGACCTGACATGGCCACTCCCAGCCCAATTGGAGACAGGCGTGGAAACCGGAGATACCAGGTATTCGTGGTATGCGCTGCGGACCAAAAGTCGATACGAAAATACCGTCGCATCACATCTGTTCGCTAGGGGTTACGAGTCCTTTCTGCCCCTGTACAAGTGCCGACGGCGGTGGTCTGACCGGTCTAAAGAAATCGAGCTCCCCCTTTTCCCCGGATACGTGTTCTGCCAATTTAACTCACTTGATCGGTTTCCAATTCTTTCGATCCCTGGGGTCGTTCATGTGGTTGGAGTCGGCCGAACTCCGGTCTCCATTGACGAAAGCGAAATTGCCGCCATCCAAGCCGCTGTTAAATCGGGATTACACAGACAACCTTGTCCGTTCCTAGAGATCGGAGATAGGGTGAGAATTGAGCATGGCCCTCTTTGTGGCATAGAGGGAATCTTGTTGGGTTTCAGAGGAAATCAGCGCCTGGTGTTGTCAGTAACACTCTTGCAGCGATCGGTTGCGGTTCAAGTTGATGAAGCATGGGTGCAACCCACGCTGCAGCACCAGGCGAGCGGTGGCCCATTGACCACTCAACGAGTTTCGTAGCAGCTCATTGCTTAAACCACACTTGCCATTCCCACAAGAGACAGAGGAGAGTGCGGGCTCGGCTTCCCGCAAGAATCCCGGTCTGAATGATATGGCCATTCTCAAGGACACCCCAAGAACTCAATTTGGGATTCTTGTGCGAAACCTATATCAAATGCCCCGAATGCGGAATCTATCCAGCTCCGGGTTTTCTACTTTCAGTGCCATGAATCGCGTTTCAACGCGTGCCTGCAAGACATCGATGGCCAACGAGCTATGGATAGGCCTGTGGCTGATCAGCGGTCGATTTTCTGAATTGCCCTAACAAAGACGAGAAATGATGCAACTCCTTATGTTTGGCGTCGCGCTTCTAGCATCAGCGACATTTACGCGCTGGGTCCGTGATTATTCCATCGCTCGTGGATGGACCTCCACTCCCAGCTTGGATCGTCATGTTCATACTCGTCCGATACCGCGGCTGGGCGGAGTTGCCATTTTCCTGACACTCTGGTGCATGGTGCTGCTGGCACATTGGCTGCCAGGGCATTTCGGCACGAACGAATTTATCTTTCCGCATTTAACTATTAAGATTCTGGGCCCGGCGACCATTATTTTCCTGCTTGGGTTGGCCGACGATTTTTGTGGAGTGAACGCGTACGTGAAGTTTGCGGTGGAGGCGGGTGCCGCGGTACTTCTATTCTGCAATGGCTTTGGAATATCCCATTTGTCGCTTCTGGCGGGTCACCCTCATTTAGGATGGCTAGTCGGACTTCCGCTAACAATTCTTTGGGTTCTATGGATCACCAATGCCTTCAATTTGATTGATGGCCTTGACGGGCTCGCGGCGGGATCCGCTCTGTTCTCAACCTTGGTGAATTGTGTGTTGGCGGTATTATTTCACAATGAAGGGATTCTCATTCTGACACTGGTTCTGGCGGGCGCAATTGCCGGATTTCTCCGGTATAATTTCAATCCCGCGTCGATTTTCCTTGGTGATTGCGGCAGTCTGCTGATCGGGTTCCTGCTCAGCGCCGTCGCCCTCGCCGGATCACAAAAAGCTCCGACCGTGATAGCCGTTGCGATCCCCATTGTTTCTCTCGGGTTCCCGATTTTGGATGTCGCCGTTGCGATACTCCGCCGATTTTTGAGCTGCAAACGGATATTTGACGCTGACCGTGAGCACATTCACCACAAGTTACTCGGCCGGGGCATATCCCATAGAAAGGCCGTCCTGGTGCTTTATGCAGTCAGCGCCTGCTTTGGTCTATTAAGTCTTTTCCTTCTGCACCCGGCGAGTACCGCGGTCGCGACAGTTCTGACGGTAGTCGGGATTGGTGTCTGGATTGGTATCCAGCAATTGGGCTATCACGAATTCCTGGAACTGGGCCACATGGCCAGCCGCACCTTAAATCAACGTCACGTGATCGCCAATGACGTAAGCATTCGACGGGCCGCCGAAGCTCTGGACTCATGCGCGAGCCTCGCACAATTCTGCCAAATCTTGCACCAGTGCCTTGAACCGATCGGATTTGATGGTTTCGGCGTGTATTTATCGTCAGAAGTGCCGGTCGAGGTTGAGCGTAATCCATTCAACTACGCCAGCCGGCCCAACCTTCAATTTTTTTGGGATCGGTTACTAACATCATCAGAAATAAATTGGAATTTGACCTTCAACCTGATGAAAAGCAACGGCAAGCGGCTGGGCGGTTTCGCTCTGTATCGAAAGAACTCGGCATCTCCTCTTTGGATGGATCTCGATGTCTTTACGACAACTGGATTCTCCAGCGCAGTGGCAGCCAGGCTGGAGAAAATGCAGGATTCCTGGTTTGGTAAGACGCAAAAAGAAAGGGCTCAGCGACCTGCATTCGAGACGCCCGGTCCAGTGGTAGCTTCCGGGGCACGTCAGTCCCTGGCAGTTCCAAGTTCCGGCTAAAGTCCAAAATCTATTGTCCGTTACTGCATATGAGGAGCGCCCGTCATGAACATGCAACGCAGAGCGAGAAGATCGCCGAACTGGCAGCGGACCACTCGATTCGGCATGGCTGGTGTGGCCGACTCCCAAATGGAATCGCGTGTGGTTAAGTTGATGATCATTACAAAAGTTGTTGCGTGCATCGTCGCAGTTTTCTTCCTGGTCGTGGGTGCCGCCGGGCAAGTTTCCTCGATGCCCGAGTCGGACCAACCGAAGCCGAAGTGCGACAACCAGATTCATTCCATTTACCTGCTGGGACCTGATGACCAGCTCGAAATTTCCGGGCCTGAATTGAACGATGTCGCCAATAAGCCAATCCGCATTGAGGGCGATGGCGACATTCAAGTGCCGTTAGTAGGACGTGTCCATGTAGCCGGGCTGACCGTGCAGCAGGCCGAGCAAGAGATCAACAAAGCTCTGAGCAAGTACATTCGTGATCCACAGGTTGTTGTAAGCGTCGCGGAAATGCGCAGTCAGCCAGTCTCGATCCTGGGCGCAGTAAACACGCCAGGTGTTCACCAGGTGCAGGGGCACAAGACATTGTTAGAGATGCTGGCGCTAGCCGGCGGGATGCGCCCGGATGCCGGGTACAGCATCCGCATCACCCGGGGACTGGAATGGGGCTGTATCCCCTTGCCGAAAGTGGAGCCTGACGCTTCGGGTCGCTTCAGCGTGGCCGAAGTCAACTTGAAAAAAATCATGGAGGCCAAAAACCCCGAAGAGAACATTCAGATTTATCCGCATGATGTGATCTCCGTTCCGAAAGCCGAATTTGTGTACGTGATCGGTGACGTGAAGCGTTCGGGCGGCTTCGTTCTTGGCGAAAACGAGTCCATGTCCGTGCTTCAAGTGCTTTCGCTCGCTGAAGGCCTCAACACAACCGCTGATGCGCGGCATGCCAGGATCCTGCGGCCGGTGCACGGCACCGATCAGCGTGAAGAGCTTCCGGTCGACGTAAAGGGAGTTCTCGCCGGAAAGAAAACAGAGATTACACTTCGGGGGGACGACATTTTGTTCGTCCCCGGAAGCACGGGCAAGAAAGCAAGCCTGCGCGCCCTTGAGGCCGCGATTCAGACGGGTACAGGGTTGGCCATTTGGCGCATGCCCTGAGGCTACCCCAAAGGACACAGAATGGAATCTTCCAACTTTTCTCTCGAGAAAACTGACCGAAGCTCGACCGAACTTGGCCCTGAAGCGGAACAGCGCCTCTCGAAATACAGGTTCGTGGAGTCGCCTTCGGCGGAGACTGCTGCGGCGCCGGGCTACGATAGTCTCTTGGACTACTGGCAGATGTTGATCCGCCACAGGAGGACACTGCTAGGTTTTGTTCTTGTGGGGCTGCTCGGAGCACTCGTGATCAGCGTGTTGCAGACACGGATTTATCGTGCCAGGACTTCGCTCGAGATCCAGGATTTCAATGCCAACCTCCTGGACATAAAGGGCGTAGATGCTAGCGAATCCACCGGGAGCTACATCACGCCTGAGTCGTATATGGAGACACAGGTCAAAATTCTGCAGAGCGAATCCGTCCTCGGGCGCGTGATCGACAAATTAAACCTCCACGCAGAGCGGCCCGCATCCAGTTGGCGGATCTCCAAATTGTGGAAATCGTCTCACGTACCGGAAAGGGAGGAATTGATCCGTCAGGCAGAGCGCAATCTGACCGTGCGCACCTCCGGAAATTCGCGCTTGCTGGAGGTACTGTATGAGTCATCGAATCCCCAGGTGGCCGCAGACTTCGCGAATACGCTGGTCAGCGAATTCATCGAACAAAGCCAAGAGATGCGCTGGAAATCCACCCAGCGCACTGCCGAATGGTTGACCAGCCACCTGGACGAGATGAAGACCAAACTGGAACAGTCGGAGGCGCAGCTCCAAGATTACGTGCGCACTTCCGGGTTAACAGTAACCTCGGATAAGCAGAACTTGGCGGAGAATGGGCTCAAACAATTACAAGACGAGCTCTCCAAGGCCCAGGCCGACCGCATCGCCAGCCAGGCGAAATTCGAAGAGGCGAAGAACAAGCCAGCGGACTCAGTACCGGAAATCTCCGATGACCCGACCATGCGTGAGTACCGCCAGAGGATGACTGAATTGCAGCGGCAGTACGCCGAACTCAGTGCAACACTGACGCCGGAGCATTACAAAGTGCAGCGCGTGCAAGCGCAGATCACCGAACTGCAGTTCAACATGCTGCAGGAACGCTCCAACATCCAGCGCCGCATCGGCAACGAATACTCCGCGGCGCTCCGTCGGGAAAAATTACTGTCCCAGGCCGACGCCGAGCAAGAGAAGGTCGTGGCGGATCAATCCAGTAAGGCGATCCACTACGACACCCTGAAGCGCGAGGTGGATTCGACCCGCCAGATCTACGAAGCAATGTTGCAAAGGGTCAAGCAAGCCGGCTTGGCCACCGCCATGCGCGCCAGCAATGTCCTGGTCGTTGACCCCGCCAAACCGCCGCTACTCCCCTACAGACCGAGCATACCCATCAACTCGGCGATTGGCCTGTTCAGCGGCGTGTTTCTCGGTTTTGGATTCGTGCTGCTCCGGGAACGTGTTGACCGCAGGATAAGCGCTCCCGGCGACTCACAGACCTATTTAGAATTACCGGAACTGGGCGTTATACCTTTGGATGAGGCCGTTATTTCCCGGCAAATCGGTAACGGTTCGCAGCCGCATCGTTCCCCGGCCCTTCACCCTGGGAGCCCATCGCGGACCCCGCTGGGTGATTGTCCCGAACTCGCCACCTGGAAGCGCAAGCCATCTTTGGTGGCTGAGTGCGCCCGCACCACCCTGACTTCAATTCTTTTGCCTACCCAGGACGGAGACCATCCTCAGGTTGTTGTTCTCACAAGTCCATGCCCTGGCGACGGCAAGACAACAGTGGCTTGTAATCTCAGTATCGCGATGACAGAGATCGGTCGCAAGGTGCTGATGATTGACGGCGATCTTCGCAAGCCGAGACTGCATAAGGTTTTTAGCGTGGCGAACAGCTGGGGTCTGAGTGACGTGCTGTGGGCAGAAACCCCGATTGAAACAGTTCCTATCTCGCACCTTGTTAGCGAGACCGAAGTCTCCGGTCTTTGTCTGCTGCCTGCGGGGAGTTGCGGCGGAACCCCCACGAATCTCTTTTATTCTCCCCGCATGACGAGGCTCTTGAAGCGTCTGCGGAAAGAATTTGACATGATTATGATTGACGCGCCCCCCATGATCCATCTCGCGGATGCGCGCGTCCTGGGCCGCCTCGCGGACGGCGTGATTTTGGTGGTCCGCGCCGGGCAAACTACAACCGAAAGCGCGTTATTCGCCAGTCAGCGATTCGCCGAAGACGGTACGCGCGTGATGGGCACCGTTCTAAACAGCTGGGATCCATCGTCCGGCCGACATTACGGCTACGGAAGTTACGGCGACTACCAGGCTGGGCCGGACAGTGGTTCAAACCAGTAAACTCCGCGCCTTGGCCGGCAGTCCCCCAAGACAGCGGGAATTGCACCGCAATGATTGCACTGGTTGATGAACAGAATCTGTCATTACTGCGGCAGCGTTGGAGGTCCGTCGCTCGTCAAGAAGAAATTCTTGACCAGGCTCAGCGGCGTGCCAGCACATAGGAGACCTTACTTTTCAATATGCTGTTTGACTCGCCCGCGTATTTTATTTTTCTGATCCCCGTTGTGCTGTTGTATTGGCGCTTGAATCGCGGCGAGCAAAACGTTTTTCTGCTGCTCGCGAGTTACTTCTTTTACGGCTGGTGGGATTGGCGCTTCCTGGCGCTCATGATCGGCAGCACAACGATAGATTTCCTGATTGCGCAGAAAATCACCCCCAGCCGCTCCGACACGAACCGCAAGAAGTGGTTCATTTTCTCGTTGGTGGTGAATTTTTCCATTCTCGGAACATTCAAATACTTTAATTTCTTCGCGGACTCCTTTTTCGTCACTCTAAATGCACTGGGCATCCACCATGTTTCTCTGCCCCTCCTCCGTATCATTCTTCCACCGGGCATTTCCTTCTACACATTCCAGGAAGTCGCCTACATTGTGGACGTTTATAAAGGGAGACTCGAACCCGCGAAGTCGTTTGTCGAATACGGCTTATTCGTCAGCCTTTTCCCGCACCTGATCGCCGGGCCGATTCAAAGACCGGGGCACCTGCTTCCCCAAGTTCAGAAAGACCGCACCTTCGATGCGGACCGTTTTTTCGATGGTCTGATGCTGATTTTTTCCGGGCTATTGCGCAAGTGCGTAGTCGCGGACAATTGCGCTCTACTGGCGAATGCGGCCTTTGGCGGCCAATTCGGAAAGCCAAACTTCTGGGTGGTTCTGATCGGGACATATGCGTTTGCGTGGCAAGTGTACGGAGATTTCAGCGGGTATAGCGATATCGCACGCGGCAGCGCTCAATTGATGGGCTTCCATTTCATGGTCAATTTCCGGCAGCCATTTCTGGCGCACCGGCTCCAAGATTTCTGGCGGCGCTGGCACATTAGTTTGAGCACCTGGCTTCGCGATTACCTGTACATACCTTTGGGTGGCAGCGCCGGCGGGGAATGGAAAACCTCCATGAACCTTCTAACGACCATGATCCTGGCGGGGCTTTGGCATGGCGCAAACTGGACATTCGTCATCTTTGGTGCGATTCATGGCGTCGTTTTGGGTGTCGAACGTCGCCTTTTTCCTGTCCCAGTGAAGCCCGATGATGCAGCTCGGCTCCAACCCTTTACCGGTCTTCTCTCACTCTGGGGAAAACGGGTCTTAACCTTTAACGTTTTTTGCTTGAGTTTAGCCTTCTTTCGGGCAGAGTCGCTCAGTTCGGCGGTACAGTTTCTGGCTGGACTGGCTAATTTCGCCTGGCGGAGCGAGTACGCCTCGGCGTTCTTCATGCTGTGCCTTTTCTCCGTTCCCTTGTTCGTTGTGGACTTGTTGATGGAAGGTAGCAACCAGGAATACCCGTTTGCGAATGCTTCCTACGCGTTTCGGACAGGATTTGCGACTCTCTCTCTCATTGCATTAGCCCTTTTTTCGGGGAGCAATCTCAATGCGTTTGTCTATTTCCGATTCTAAATCTACAGCCCTGGCCTACGCGAAGATCCTGGTCGGGATCTGCGCGGTCCTCATGATTGCCATCGAGATTTCCTCCATTTATCTGCTCAAGCATGATTCGCTCACCTATGCTCGCGTTTCTCGCCAATATGACGAAGCCGTTAAGACGCGTCCCGCTGGACCTGGCGAACCTCCATGCGTGCTGATGGTCGGCAATTCCTTACTCTTGCAAGGAGTCAAAGTGGATCGCTTGCAGGCGCTGACTTCCGCCAGTATGCGTATCTATCCCGTCTTCCTGGAGGCGACCGGGTACTATGACTGGCTGTACGGGCTGCGGCGGCTGTTCCGTGAAGGGGCAAGGCCGCAGGTGGTGGTGGTCGGTGTCGGCGTGAACTACTTTCTCGAGAACGGTGTGCGCCAGGATTACGCTCCCATGTTGTTCTTTGATGCCCGCGACACCCTCGCCGTAGCTTCAGATTTGCATCTGGATCGCACTGCAACAAGCAATCTCTTGCTGGCGCATTCGAGCACCTTCTGGGATACGCGCAGCGCCATTCGAACGCAAATTCTTCGCCGCGTGGTGCCCCATGTTGAAGACCTTTTCTTGCTCGTAAATTCGAGGCCGGCCGTTCCGGAAGGCCGGGAGTTTGAAGAGATTGCGATTCCCCGTTTGCGAAGGCTGCGTGAGCTATGTGAAGCACACGGCGCCAAACTGATTCTTCTGGTTCCGCCGACTCTATCTTCGGAGAGTGCAGTCAACCAAATGGCCTACGCTGCGCACACGGCCGGAGTGGAAATATCGGTTCCGATTGATCCAACGGCGCTTTCGGCAAAGTTTTACCAGCCGGACGGAATGCATCTCAATCCCGAGGGCGCGGTGCTTTTCACATCAGCGCTAGCAAAGGATCTTCCCGGGAGGGTCCTGACGAACGACACACTAGCCTTTCGATGAAGACCCGCACCTCAAACTCTCACTTTGTAAATTGCCGACCATGAGCGCTGATCTCCCAAGCGTATTCGCCGTGCAACAAGGCAAACGTCCTTCCTTGTGCGCTGATTTCAGCTGGATGTTCGTGGGGAATTCCATTTATGCGGGCGGCCAGTTTGCGATGCTGGTGCTGCTGGCCAAGCTGGTTCGGCCAGAACTGGTGGGGCAGTACGCTTTGGGTCTCGCCGTGGTATATCCCGTGATGATGCTCACGAACCTGCAACTGCGGGCGGTTATGACTTCGGGCGCTCGCCGACAGACAGATTTTGGCCATTACCTCAGCCTCCGCCTGCTGACGACGTCGCTGGCACTCATGATTATCTTCGCCATCACGCAAGTCCTAAGGTATGACTGGGAACTGACGGCGGTGGTTCTGATGGTGGGTGTAGCGTATGCCATCGAAACCATCAGCGACGTGTATTACGCGCGGCTGCAACTGCACGACAGAATGGATGGGATCTCGAAGTCATTGATTGCCAGGGCGCTGCTTTCCACGCTTGGACTGGCAGTGGCAACTTATGTCAGCGGAAGTTTAATATGGGGACTCGCAGGTGTCGTGCTAGCGCGGGCAATCGTTTTTATCGGTTATGACATTTGCGAGCGTACGCACGGCCTGGGTGAAAAGTCCAAATGGTTCTCACGAAATGAGGCGCTGACACCACGCTTTGATCTGCGGGTGCACCGTGAATTGCTGTGGACCAGTCTCCCTCTCGGAATCGTAGTGCTCTTAACCTCTTTATATTCCACCGTCCCTGCCTATTTTATCAAGCATTCGCTTGGGGAAAGGGATCTGGGTATCTTCACAGCGATCGGATTCATGATTTCAGTAGGAAACATGGCCGTGGTGTCGCTTGGGCAGTCGGCCTTCACCCGACTTGCCAGATCTTTTGCGGCAGGCAACCTCGCAGCGTACAGTTCACTCCTCGCCAAGCTCCTCGCCTTTGGGGTGACACTAGGCGTGTGCGGAATGGTTGTTTCCAAATTGGCAGGACGCGAGATTCTTACCATACTGTTCCGGCCCGAATATGCCGAGCGAGCAGAACTTCTTCCCTGGATCATGGCGGCCGGAGGTGTCTTGTTTATGGCCCAGTTTTTGGGATTCGGGATGACTGCGGCCGGTTATTACAATTCGCAGGTCATTCTGAATATTTTGGCAAACCTAAGCCTTTTCGCGGGCTGCTATTGGCTGGTTGCACGGCAGGGGCTACTGGGCGCAATCTTCGCGATGTTGATCGCCGCGATCGTGCAGCTTACCGGGAGCGCCTTGGTCCTAGTCGTAGGCATGCGAATGCGCACCCAAGTATGCGCCGATAGAACTGAAACAGCATGACGCTGTCGCTGTCCGAACAAACCGGTTTCACACGAACGAACTCCAGCATTCAATGACTAGAACTCCAATCCCTTCTTTTCTTTCTTCCGCCGAATGCGACTGGGTCTGTTTGTTTCTGTTACCGACGTATAAGGCCCTATGAGGAAAATTGGGAGAGCTGGGTTGCTTGACCACGCAAATAGAAGAGTTGCCAGTTCTCTTGCCGGAGGAGAAGAGCTTTCCGGTTTGGGCAAGCTTGCGTTCGCTTCCCTTTGGCTCTTGGTGTTCGCCATGTCATGGGAAGACGCGATCACGATCGCCAATTTTGGTACGAGCGCACGCTTGATCGGGATGCTCAGTGGAGTTCTTGGTTTGTTGGCAATCATCGAAAGTGGAAGAGTCAGGCGGCCAGCGCCCGGCCACATCCTAATGGCTCTATTTGTCTTGTTGGCGGCGGGAAGTTACTTATGGAGTCTTTATCCCGAGGGAACTGTGACACAAACTGTCACCTACATTCAGCTCTTCATGATGGTGTGGTTGATATGGCAGCTCGCCTCTCGGGGTCGAGAACAGACGCGGCTGATGCAGGCCTACGTCCTGGGGACATTCGTCTCTGGAATTGACACCGTCTACTTATTTATTATTCACCAGGAGTCCGTTTATCAACGGTATGCCGGCGCGCGGTTAGATGCCAATGACCTGGGGCTATTAATGGCCTTGAGCATTCCCTTTTCATACTATCTGCTCATTCAGAGCAAAGGAATGATCGCTTGGGTCTACAGACTGCAACTTGCTTTGGCAGGAACGACAGTGTTGCTGACTGCCTCAAGAGGGGCAGCATTGGCAAGCGTTTTCGCCCTTGCGATCGTGCCCTTGACTCATGCGCGGTTGACAGCGCGTCAGAGAATCGCCATCCTGTTGACAGTTTCATTGCTCGTCTGCGGCGCTCTAGTCTTCGTACCCTCGACTTCATGGGAACGCTTATCCACGATTCCCCTCGAATTCTCACAGGGCACGTTCACCGGACGTACGGTCATCTGGACAGCGGCTTGGGAGCTTTTCCGCACGCATCCTTTCCTGGGTGTGGGAGCGAACGCGTTCCGGCTTACTGTTAGCCGCATTTTGGCTGAACCGATTCGCGCCGATGAATCCGGAACGCCTCAGGCGCCCGCTGCGCACAATACTTTTCTGTCGGTACTCGTAGAGCAAGGCGTGATCGGTTTTGCACTTTTTTGCGCCTTGCTAGGTTTCCTAGCGCTGTCACTCAGGCGGTTGCCTCCTTTTCCGCAGAAACTGTGGGTTGTATTTTTGGGGGTTTGGGTAGTAGGAGTATCCAGCTTAACTTGGGAAATGCGGAAACCGACTTGGTTCTTCTTTGGTCTGTTAATGGCGCAATGCGGCAGCATGGCCCGGACGCAGCAAACGCAGAGCCGTGCTCCCGCTGTTTCTGAAGTTCAATTATCCCTTCTGCGCACATCGTGAGAATCGTGTTGTCGTCCCGGGACCTCAAACGTAGTCCTGATGGCGTGGACGCGCCTGTGGTGAGCGAAACTCCGCTCCCGACCGGCGAACTGAGATCATGAAAAAGATAAAGGTGGTCCATATTGTTCCGACGCTGAGCCCGGGTGGCGCCGAGCGCGTGGCGGTCCATATCGTGACAAGGTTGAACCGTCAGCGGTATGAAACAGTAGTCGTTTCGCTGAGCGGGCGGTTGGAATGCGATCTCGACCGTTTGCTCGAGGAAGCTGGGGTAGAAGTTCGATACCTGGGCAAAACGCCGGGATTCGATTACCGCATGTACTCCAGATTACATCGTGTTCTCAGGGATTCCCAGCCGGATATTGTCCACACCCACATACAGGTGCTGCGCTATGCGTTACCATCCATGCTGCTCCTCAAGCACGCTTCACTATTGCATACCGTCCACAACATGGCGGACCGCGAGGTTGAACCCAGGGCGCGCTGGATTCAACGCTATGCATTCAACCACGGCGTCGTCCCCGTACCCGTTGCGGAAAAGGTAGCCGCCAGCCTAACGCGCCTTTATGGGATTCAACAATCCCACGTGATCCCGAACTGTATTCCAGTGGATCGCTATGCTTGTCCGCAGACCCCACGGAAAGAATGGCGTGCGAGAGAGGGCTTCGCAGACCGTCATGTTCTGTTCGTCTGCGTGGCACGTTTCGCTGGACAGAAGAACCACGCGCTCCTCCTGAGAGCGTTCACCCAAGGTCCCGCTTCTAATCCCAACGCCCATTTGGTCCTGGTTGGAGATGGCGAGTTGCGTGAGCAGCTAGAAGACCAAGCAAAGGATCTCGGGCTAGGAAGTCAAGTGCGTTTCCTCGGACTGCGGGCCGATATTCCAGACGTGTTAGGCGCAATGGATGTTTTTGTGCTGAGCTCAGACTGGGAGGGCAACCCGCTCTCTGTGATCGAGGCTATGGCCTCCGGTCTGCCCGTCGTTAGCACCGCTGTGGGTGGCGTGCCAGACCTCTTCGAAAGTGGAAAAGAGGGCCTTATCGTACAGCAGGGAAATGTTCAGGGTCTCTCCAACTCCATGGCATATCTCTTAGAAAATCGAGAAGCGAGACTGTCAATGGGGATGGCCGCCGCGCAGCGGGCAAGAGAAAACTACGACGTGTCGACGATGGTCCAGGCATACGAAGAACTGTACGAGGACGTCGTAAATCTTTCGCATACCCGGAACACAGAAAGCGTGCTCCGGAAATCTCCCATTCCGCTCTAAGAGGGGTGACGAGCACGAATCAGTGAACCGACTCCCTATGCGACGATCACCCGTCGATGAGTGAAGTTTCTATAGTTCTATGATCAAAGTCATGCACGTCATCACGACCCTCGGCCCAGCCGGCGCCGAAACCATGCTCTGCCGAATCGCTTCCGGCATGGATGGCACGCGGTTTGAAAATGAAATTGTTTCGCTTACCGGCGTGTTAGATCTGGCGGAGAGCATGGAGGCAATCGGTGTGCGCGTACGCACCCTCGGCATGAAAAAGAATGCGCCGAACCCTTTGCGGGTGATGCGCCTCGCGCGATGGATCCGAGAGTCGAAGCCAGACATTATTCAAACCTGGATGTATCACGCGAACTTGGTCGGGGCTCTTGCGGCACGCCTGGCGGGTGATGTGCCTGTGGTTTGGGGCATCCACCATACCGTGCTTGACCCTCGCATTGACAAGCGTCGCACCATGTTAGTCAGTCGCGCCTGCGCGTATCTATCGCGAAAAATCCCCACCCGGATTGTATGTTGCTCAGAGGCGTCGCAGCGTATTCACAAAAAACTTGGCTACCCCGACGAAAAACTGGAGGTTGTCCCCAACGGCTTCGATCTGGAGGAAATCAAACCCGACCCTGCCGCCCGCGCGTCGGTGCGTGAGGAACTGAGCATCCCGGCAGATGCACTTGTAATTGGAATAGCAGCCCGCTTCCATCCCTACAAGGATCATCACAACTTCATTCGGGCAGCCGCGCGGCTACGCAGGCAAATGCCCGAGATTCACTTCGTACTCTGCGGCCTTGACATCACCTGGCAAAACTCACAGTTGGCGCGATGGATCGAAGCGGCGGGCATTCGTGACCGTTGTCAACTTTTAGGAGTACGTCGAGATATGTCTCGCCTTTTTGCCGGAATGGACATTGCTACTACTGCTTCTCTTAGTGAGGCCTTTCCCATCGCCATCGGTGAAGCCATGGCCTGCGAAACGCCCTGCGTCGTGACCGACGTGGGGGATTCCGCGTTGATCGTTGGGGAGACCGGTCTGGTAGTCCCGCCCGGAGATCCGCAGGCGCTGGCCGAAGCATGGCGGAAGCTCATACAAGCCGGACCCGAAGTACGGCGCCGCCTCGGAATGGCCGCCAGGCGTCGCGTGCAGCGGCATTTTGCATTGCCAGTGACTGTGGAGCGCTATCAGGCAATCTACGCGAGCATGGCTGCCGAACTATTACAGCGAGTACCTTCCCCGGGCCTCTCGCAATGTGCCCGGTAGATCCGCCAGTTTAGGGATGTTCGGCCCCTGCTAAAGATTATGCGCGTGCCTGATTCCTTTCCTTAAACTGATCACAGTAAGCGCACCGAGGGCAGCGGACGTCAACACCAGCGCGGATCATTCCATCAACGTTCTCAATCCATGGGAAAAGGCAGCGCCGCGCCCAAAGTAGCGAGCGAGAGGCGCACAGGCCACTAGCCGAGCACAAGAAATGCCAGACCACACAAACATGAGTGTGAATTCGGAGCGATCGCGCCTGGTCAATGTGGTGAATTCGTCGATCGCGGTTGGCTTTCTGCAAGGTCAGTTGCAGTATTTTCAGGATAGAGGTTTTGATGTGACGGTTCTCTGTCCGGAGCGCCGCAAGGGCGAGTGGGAAGTGGCCCAACCCCAGGGCGTTCCGATCATTGATGTGCCCATGGACCGTGAGATCGCTCCCCCACGAGATCTTCTATCCCTGTGGCGCTTGTGGCGCATCATGCGCACGCTTCGCCCCACAGTCACCAATGTCGGGACCCCCAAGGCAGGGTTGCTAGGAGGTTTTGCTGCGTGGCTGAACCGCGTCCCTTGCCGGTTCTACACCCTGCACGGTTTGCGGTTCGAGACCTCCAGGGGGATCAGGCGCCGACTTCTCATCTATGCCGAGCGCCTAGCTTGTCGTTTTGCCCATCGCGTCGTATGCGTCAGCCAGAGCGTGCGCGAGAAGGCGATTGCTTTCGGACTCACAAATCTGGATCGAACGGTGGTTTTCGGGTCTGGGAGTTGCAATGGCGTGGATGCTTCACGTTTCACGGCCACGCCGGAGAGGGTGAATCGAGCAGCCGGGTTGCGATATCAGTTCGGAATCCCGGCGCAAGCGCCTGTTTTGCTATTTGTTGGGCGTCTGACCAGTGACAAAGGCATTCCCGAGCTGGTGCGAGCCTTCCTGAAACTCGGTAATCAATTCCCCGATCTCCATCTGCTCCTGGCGGGATGCTTCGAGGACGAAGATCCCCTTCCCGTCGATACTCGAAAAAGTCTGGAGACCCACCCACGTGTGGTTTTCGCGGGGCCAGTGCAGGACATCGCCACTTACTATGCGATTGCCGATGTCGTGGTGCTACCGAGCCACCGGGAAGGTCTACCCACTGTCATTCTGGAGGCACAGGCCGCTGGCAAGCCGGTGGTAGGAGCGTCGGTGACTGGAATCGTCGATGTCGTGGTGGACGGCGAGACCGGCCTACTTTTCCCTGTGGGCGATGTACCAGCGCTTGCTGAAACGTTGGCAAGACTTATCACCGACAAAACTTTGGCCAGTAAACTGGGACGCGCCGGCCAGGACCAAGTCAAACGCAACTTCCAACAAGAGCAGGTCTGGGAAGCGCTCCACCGAGAGTATCTCGGAGTTTTGCGAATGAACGAATCGCATGCCGGCAAGAGCAGCAGTTTATTAGGCAGGTCCATCGGGTAGCTGCGCGCCGGAAATATCGCAGCAAAACAAACCGACAGGGGCGAAATCTCCGTTGGAAAATCAGCTTTGCGATGTGCCAGCCTCTACGGAATGGAGCCGCTGTGTGTTCTATGCTTCGCCCAACCCGAAAATTAACTCGTGGGAGAATTACGACATCCATGAATCTACACGACAAATCAGGCAGTCAAAACGGGGATTATGCGCGCGACTTTCCGGTCCGTTAAGGGGCTGCTGTTAATGACAGGAGTGCTCGTCGTCCTGACGATCCTCATATTATTAAATACGCGAGCAACGCGCATTCAAGCGGGGCTTTTTGCCGTGCCCTCTTCGATCAGCAGCCAACCGGTCAGTCAATCATCAAGCTCGCCGTTTCCTTTTTGGGTAGCACCCGGTCTGGTCAGAGTGGGAAAGACGGACGCCCCCGGGACAACTTCTTCCATCACTCTGTCCAGCGCACGCGGTGAAACGGTGGACACTCAAGTCATCGTGCAGGGCTCCGCTTCTGGCTTGACCAACGTGAACGTGAGCGCGTCAGCGCTCACCGGTCCCGGCGGTGCCAGTTTGCCAGCAGCCAGCTTCACGCTGTACCGCGAGTACTACCTCAGTGTCACCGGCACCGCCAGTTACGGCGGAGGCAGCAATCCACCTCTGGGTTCGGGAACTTACCCGGAGCCGCTCATCCCGTTCAATGATCCGGA
>Ga0137409_10003282_pt1 | contig 17179 bp, 18 predicted proteins | sample CZODoug1_16funga_FD_122059 | JGI IMG/M metagenome (GOLD analysis project Ga0137409, IMG submission 122059) | Vadose zone soil fungal communities from Angelo Coast Range Reserve, California, USA - CZODoug1_16fungal (Hybrid Assembly) | ecosystem: Environmental > Terrestrial > Soil > Vadose zone... | reverse complement strand
CGGTGCTTACGCGGTCGCACAGACGGGCGCCAGACCGCCCAAACCTCCAACCGTGGTGAAGCCGGCCGGAGCGGGCGTCCCCAATACGAAGGTGCTGTCCACGCCCTCGAGTGGCGCGGCCAAAGTGAACGCTGCGGCCAAGGTCAACATGAACACTGGCGCGGCGATGAAGGCCGAGAAGGCGCAGGGCGCAGGCAGCCTCGCGCCTCCGCCTCCCGGCAACGCCGCCATCAAGGGGGACGCGGGCGCGATCAAGGGGTCGTCGACGGGCAAGTTCTCGGACGAAAGTCCAAAAGAGCGGGGCGCGGCGATGAAGGCTCAAAAGGCGCAAGGCGCGGCTGCGATCAAGGGTGAGTCGGCGATCACGGGCTCGGGAGCGATCAAGGGTGAGTCGGCGGCGATCAAGGGGAATTCGGCGATCACGGGGAATTCGGCGATCACGGGCTCGGGAGCGATTACGGGCGGGACGATGAAGGCCGACAAGGCGCAGGGCGCGATCAAGGGCGCGCCCGCGGGAGCGCTCAACTCGCCGCGCGATCCCGCCATGAGGTAGCTTCCCCGCGCCAACGCACGGCCGCTCAGCGGTTGACCTCGGCGGCCTTGGTCGTACCGCTCACGCCTCTGGCGTCTGCACCCGTTCGGGGTCGCTGCGATGCCGGCGCAGGTACGCCTCCGGTCTGTGACACCGCAGATACGGCCTCGCCGTAGTCGCGCGACGACACGCGGTCGCTGTTCGTGAATTTCGGTTCTCGACGACGCTCCTCCAACGGCCGCTCGTAGAATGAATGCGACCGCGTTCCGATGCGTGGAGCGCGTCCAATCCACCCGAAGGTCCTGCGACGGTTCCGTCGCAAGCGATCCCCCATCCCCGATCGGCCGGGTCGGCCGTCGCCGCCCCGAAGTCACCCAAGGAGGAATCCATGACTAGCTCCAGGCTTTCGAATTGCTTTTCCGCGGCTATCCTGGGCGCCTTCGCCCTCGCTCCGGGCGCTGCGCTCGCGGACCTGTCGGATCTGTTTCATCGCGGCATCAGTCAGAGCGGCGAGCAGAAAGACATGCGCCGGGTCGGCCATGTCGACCTGCAGGGGCGGCCGTCCTACCAGCCGAACGTCATCGTCTATCCGGACGGAAGGACGATCGCCTTCGCGGGCACGCACGGCGGCAACAAGCCCAACCCGCTGAACGGCGGCGTGGTCGAGGAAAACGGCACCATGATTATCGACGTCACTGACCCGGGGCGGCCGGTCGAGAAATTCCATATTCCGGTTCCGGTCGCGGGAGGCCAGGCGCAGATGGCGCGCATGTGCCTGGGCTCGGACCTGCCGCGCGGCGTTTCCGGGCACGTGTATCTGCTGCGCAACATCCAGGGGAGCGCAGTCCAGCTGTCGGGGTACGAGGCCTGGGACGTCACTGAGGTCACCCGCCCAGTGCTGGTGGGCGCGATGCGCGGCCTCCGCAACACGCACAAGCTCTGGTGGGAGTGCAAGAGCGGCATCGCCTTCACGCCGGGCAGCCGCGACGTGCCCGCGCCCAACCGCTGGCGCCAGGGACAGTCGATGGTCATCGCCGACTGGAGCGATCCCACGCACCCGCAATACGTGCGCACCTTCGGTCTTCCCGGGGGGCAGCCCGACGCGACCGGGCCGGTGTCGACGTCGCTGCACGGCCCGATCTCGACGTTCGAGCATCCGATGGCGGGCCAGCCGCTCGCGCGCGGCGCAGGGCCCGACGACGCGATCGGCAACCGCATCTACGCCGCGTGGGGAGTCGGTGACGACGGCGTGACGCAGATCCTGGACCGCAAGAAGCTGCTGCCGCCTGCGCTCGGCGGAACCTGGATCGGCGATCCCGACCGGCCGACGGAGGCCGACCTGCTCGCGCCCCAGGCGGGGATCCTGAGCATGTCTCCGGACCAGGGCGGGCATACCAGCATGCCGGTGTTCGGCCTCACGCCGCCGAGCTACGGGAAATTCACCGAGTTCAAGACGCGCGACGTCGTGGTGCTGACCTCCGAGGCCACGGCGAACAAGTGCCAGGAGGCGCCGCACTGGGCCTTCCTCGTCGACGTGACCGTCGAGAACTCGAAGACCGCGCCGCCCGGAACGCGTCTCGAGCCGAACCCCTGGCAGGGCCCGATGGTGCTGTCGACGATGCCGGTGGACTCGCGGGCGGGAACGAAATTTCCGCGCGGCGACTACTGCGACCGCGGGGCGCGCTTCGGCGTGCACTCGAGCGAGGAGAACTTCCGCAACCCCTACTACGGCACGCTCACCTTCCTCGCGTACTTCACCGGCGGCGTGCGCGTGTGGGACATCCGCGAGCCCCAGGCGCCGGTCGAGGTTGCGTTCTACGTTCCGGTGGCCAACGCTAACACGATCCAGCCGGACGGCTACATGACCAACAACCTCGAGGTCGACAACCGCGGCTTCGTCTACGCTACCGACCGCAACGGGTCCGGGCTGGATATCCTTGAGCTCCGGGGCAGGGCGAAGCAGATCGGTCTCGGAACAGATAAGGATCGTCACGACGGTCGCGACGGCGATGACGACTGAAACCGCCTGACCCTGGCGAAGGCGGCCTTGTGGCCGCCTTCTTTTTTTTCCAGAGTGGTTCATACTACCCGCGAACCACCAGGGGAGAAAAAACATGGCTTACCGCACCGTCCCAGCCCTCGCATCGGCCCTGCTATCCTTTTCCGCGATGAACGCCAGCGCCCAGGCGCCCGCTCCTCCCGCGGTTCCGGCCGACGTGAGCCCGCTCTACGTCGTGACCTACGTCGAGTCCAAGCCGAGCGCGCGCGACGAGACCGCGGCGCTCCTGAAGTCCTACCAGGCCGCGAGCCGCGCGGCCGCGGGCAACCTGCGCTCGATCGTGGTCCAGCGCCCGCGCCGGCCGGGGCAGTTCGTGGTGGTCGCCGCGTGGAAGGACAAGGCGGCGTGGGACGCGCACATGGTCACGCCGGGAACGAAGGAGTTCCGCGACAAGCTGAACGCGATGAGGTCGGCCCCGCCCGACGATCGCTTCCACAACTCGCTCTCGGTCGGGCCCATGGATGGCGCGAGCGGCCAGGTCTACGGCGTGACCCACGTCGACGTGATCCCGCCGCAGAAGGACAACGCGCTCGTCGCGCTCAAGGCGCTCGGCGACGCGAACCGCACCGCCAGCGGCAACGTGCGCTTCGAGATCGTGCAGCAGACCAACCGCCCCAACCACTTCACCGTGTTCGAGGTGTGGCGCTCGCGCGATGCCTTCGAGGCGAACACCGCGTCGGCCCACCAGTGCGAATTCCGCGACAAGCTCGCAGGCATGGCCGGAGCGCTGTACGACGAGCGGCTGTACGAGCTACTCAACTAGCAGCCTTCACCAAGGGAGAACAACATGAGACGCATAGCTCTTGCGACCGCACTGCTTTCCGCTCCTGTCATTGCCTTTGCACAGTGGAACCTCCCGCCCGAAGGCAAGCGCTGCCCCTCGAAATGGGGCGCCGGAGACGAGCTCGGCTCGGGCAACCACATGAAGAATCCGAAGAACGTGCTGCGCGCCGCACAGCTTATCAAGAAGGGCGAGGTGATCGAGCTCGGCTACGTTCTCGGGCCCGGCATGCCCTTCTTCGGCCCGCGCATCCTCAACATGCAGCCCAAGCGCACGTTCATGAACACCGGCCGCAACACGCGCGGCTCGAACGAGGAGATGTTCACCGGCGAGTTCGGCCAGATCGGCACGCAATTCGACGGCTTTGCGCACCAGTCGCACGGCGACTCGCACTACAACTGCTTCAAGACCAGTGAGATCGCCACGCGCAACGGCTTCACGAAGCTCGGCGTGCAGAACGCGCCGACGTTCTTCACCCGCGGCGTGCTCATCGACGTCGCCGCGTCGAAGGGCGTGGAGATGCTGGGTGACACCTACGAGATCACCCCCGAGGACCTGCAGCAGGCCCTGTCCAAGCAGGGGGGCATGAAGCTGCAGCCCGGGGACGCGGTCATTATCAACACCGGCTGGGGCAAACTCTACGGCAAGGACAACGCGCGCTTCGTGAAGACCACCCCCGGCGTGGGCGTGGCCGCCGCCGAGTGGCTCGCGAAGCAGGACCCGGCGCTGGTCGGCTCGGACAATTGGCCGGTCGAGGTCGCGCCCAACCCGGACAAGGACCTGTCGCTCCCGGGGCACCAGATCTTCCTGGTGGTGAACGGCATCCACATCCTGGAGAACCTGAAGCTCGACGAGCTGGCTGCGAAGAAGATCTACGAGTTCGCCTTCACCATGCAGCCGCTCAAGCTCTACGGCGCGACCGGCTCGACGGTGGCGCCGGCCGCGATCCACTGAGGGTCGGTATTAGACGAAAGTCCGAACAGCAACCACAGCGCGATCGCGACGCCGATCCCCAGGCGGACGTGCGGCACCGACTTGCGGGCGTAGTCGAGCCGGAACTCCTCTTCGAGGCCCTTCGGGACGCTGAGCGTCAGCCGGTCCATGGGGAAGCAAAAGGATACGCCGGCGCTCGCGCCTGCGCACCGGCCGACCGGGGTCGGGGCTACGCCGCGGGGCGCGGGACGGGAGCGCGCACGATCGGGCGCTCCTGGATCGGCAGGTTGACGAGCGCGGCGAAGATGCCGAGCGCGATCGAGATGAGCCACACCACGCGGTATGAGCCGGTGTGATCGAAGAGATACCCGCCCAGCCACACGCCGGCGAAGCTGCCGATCTGGTGCGACAGGAACACGAAGCCCGACAGCGTCGACATGTAGGCGACGCCGAAGATCCCGCCGATCACGCCGTTGGTCAGCGGCACGGTCGACAGCCACAGCAGGCCGATCGCCGCGGAGAACAGGTACACCGAGCCTTCGGTCACCGGCGAGAACACGAACAGCGCGATCACGATCGAGCGCGTGAAGTAGATCAACGAGAGCAGGTATTTCTTGGTGTACTTCGCCCCCAGCGCGCCCGAGGCAAACGAGCCGAAGATGTTGAACAGGCCCACCAGTGCGAGCGCCATCATGCCGATGTTGGCCGACAGCCCGCGGTCGACCAGGTACGCGGGGAAGTGCACGGTGATGAAGGCAAGCTGGAAGCCGCACACGAAATAGCCCGCGGTGAGGAGCAGGAAGCTCTTGTGGCCGAAGGCCTCGCGCACCGCCTCGCCGACGCTCTGCGTCGCCGTCGCGCCCGGCGCCTTGTTCGTCTCGACCAGCGCCGAGGCGAGCGGCGCGATCAGCGCGGCGCTCACCGAGAGGATGAGCAGCGTGTCGAACCAGCCTAGGTGCGAGATCAGGCTGCCGGTGTAGGGTAGCATCGCGAACTGGCCGAACGAGCCCGCGGCGCTGCACAGCCCCAGCGCCATCGAGCGGCGCTCAGGAGGGAAGATGCGGCTTACCACGCCGAACACGATGCTGAAGGTGGTGCAGCCTTGCGCGAGGCCGATGAACAGGCCGGTCGCGAGCGAGAACTGCAAGCCGGTGTTCGACAGCGCCATGAGGATGAGGCCCACGGTGTACAGCACCGCGCCGGTCGCGAGCACGCGGCCCGCGCCCTTGCGATCGGCGATCATGCCGAAGAAGGGCTGCGAGGCGCCCCAGATCAGGTTCTGCAGCGCCATCGCGAAAGCGAAGGTCTCGCGGCTCCAGCCGTGGTCGAGGGTCATCGGCTGCAGGAACAGGCCGAAGCCCTGCCGCGTGCCCATCGCGAGGGTGAGGATCGTGCCGCCGCAGATCAGCACGACGGCGGGAGTGCGCCAGCTCTTCATCAGCGGCATCATAGCGCATGCCGACCGCATTCCGCGGCCGCATGGCCGCGATGCGGCACGCTCACGCGAGCTTTTGCGGTCCTCCCACGATGAGCCCCTGCGCAAAGTCCACCTCGACCAGGCGCAGCTGCTCGAGCACCTCGTTGCTCTCCACGAACTCCGCGATGGTCTTGATGCCCATGTCGTGGAGGCGGCGGTTGACCGACTCGGCGCGTTCGGAGGCGGCGAGCGCGCGGCCGATGTCCTTCACGAGTCCGTAGGTGAGCTTGACGAAATCGGGCTTGAGGGTCTTCAGGAAGCTGAACGAGGGGTCGCTGCCGTCGAACCCCGCGAAGGTGAATCGGCAGCCGGTGGGGCGGAGCTTGCTCATGATGAGCTTGATGTCCTCGCCGTGCACCAGGGCCGTGTCCCAGCCGACCTCGAACGTCAGGGTCCCTTCGGGAATCTTCGAGGACTGGATGTGCTTAGCCACGTAATCCGTGAATTTCGCCTCGCGCAGGGTGTCTTCCGCGAGGTTTACCCCGAACGCGGGCGGCAACAGCCCGGGACGCTGCGCCTTGAAGTCCTGGATCCAGGTCGCGAGGCGGCTCACCACCCAGCGGTCGACGTAGGGCAACAGCCGGTATTCCTGCAGAATAGGAAAAAACGTCCCGGGCGGCAGGAGCTTTTCCTCCTCCTCCTTGAAGCGAACCAGAACCTCCTGGAACGGCCGCGGGTCCCCGGAGGCGCCCAGCGCGACGATCTTCTGGGCGTAGAGGACGAAGCCGCCAGTCTTCAGCGCCGCGATGAGCTTGTCGGCGATGTTCTTCTGTATCGCGCTTTCGTCTTCCATTTTTACTGCCATGGCGCGTCCTGTTGGGCCACCGATCCGGCCACCCTGGTGCAAGAAGCGTTCCCGAACGCCCTCCTGGAGACTCTACGGCCGGCGGTGGGCGAGGACGATGGCCTCGCGCTTTTCCTGCAGCGTCTGCGCCGGGTCCCGGTGGGGCGGGTGAAGGGGCACCGTGAAATAGCCCAGGCGCATGGCCCGAATGTGCAGCATCGAGTGACCGCAGTCAAACCCGCGCGCTGTTCCGCCCGGGGGTACGCTAGAATCGGCCGCGATCGAAAACAGTAGCAAAAACATGGCCGAGGCCCTTAGACCGAACGGGGCTTGCTTTGAGAGGCGGGCAGAACAAACGAGGCGCGATGCTATCTACCATGACCAGGTTCCTGTTGACCTCCAGGGGAGACCCGCGGCAATCGGTGCGCCTGCGCCGGTTCCTGCTCGCCTCGGCCACGTACGCCATCTGCGTGCCGCTGCTCGCGCTCGCCTGCATCCTGGACATGGTCGCGCGCGGCCCGGCGCTGCTCGTCGCCGCGGCGATGGTGGCCCTCAACCTCGCGTTCTACCTGGTGTTCCGCAGCGGCCTGAACCTGCGCTTCGCCGACCCGAGCCTGACGCGGGCGCAGGTGCTCGCCGCCATCACCGTGCTCATGTTCGCGGTCTACAGCTTCGACGAGGGGCGCGCGATGGTGCTCAACCTCGCGCTGGTGGTGCTGACCTTCGGGGTGTTCCGCTTCACGACGCGCGAGTTCGTGCGGACCTCGCTGTGGATCCTCGCCGGCTACGCGCTGGTGATCAACCTGCTCATGCATTTCAAACCGGAAACGGTCAACGTCCACCACGAGTGGTTCCAGTGGGCCGGGCTGGCGGGCCTGTTGCCGCTGTTCGCGATGATCGGCGGCAGGATCAGTCGGCTGCGCGAGCGGCTGCGCTCGAGCAACGAAGAGCTGCGCTCGGCGCTCGGCGCGGTGCGGCAGATGGCCACGCACGACCACCTCACGGGTCTGCCCAACCGCGTCCTGTTCAACGAAGAGCTGCTGCGCGCGCTCGCCAGGGCGGAACGCCACAGCCGGCCGGTGACGCTGTTGTTCATGGATCTCGACCGCTTCAAGAACATCAACGACACGCTCGGCCACCAGTTCGGCGACCGCGTGCTGCAGGAGGCCGCGCGAAGGCTCGCGGCGTGCGTGCGCGAAGGCGACATCATCGCCAGGTTCGGCGGCGACGAGTTCGTGCTGCTGGTCGAGGAGCTGGGCGACCCGGTCGCGCTCGCCGAGATCGCGCGCAAGCTGCTGGCCGCGGTGTCCGACCTGGGGACGATCGACGGGCGGGAGCTCAACGTCTCGCTCTCCATCGGCATCTGCGCCTATCCTGCCGACGGCCGCGACGCGAAAGCGCTGCTCGCCGGCGCCGACATCGCCATGTACCGCGCCAAGGAGCAGGGCCGCAACGGCTTCTGCTTCTACTCGGCCGAGCTGCAGTCGCACACCCCTGAGAAGCTCGCGCTGGAGGCCGGGCTGCGGCACGGCCTGGAGCGCAACGAGTTCCGCGTGCACTACCAGCCCAAGATCGACATGGCGAGCGGCCGGATCACCGGCGTCGAGGCGCTGCTGCGCTGGCAGCACCCCGAGCTCGGCCTGCTGCTCCCCGAGAAGTTCATCCACCTCGCCGAGGAGACCGGGCTGATAGTCCCGATAGGCCTGTGGACGCTGCGCGAAGTTTGCTCGCGCGCCAAGGCCTGGGAGAACTCCGGCCTGCCGCGCATGCAGGTCGCGGTCAACCTCTCGGCCAAGCAGTTCAGCCAGGAGCAGCTCGTTCCCCAGCTCGAAGACATCATACGGTCCACCGGGATCGAGCCCGGCATTCTCGAGCTCGAGATCACCGAGAGCATGGTGATGCAGGACCCGGAGCAGGCGGTGCAGCTGATGCACAACCTGCGCGCGATGGGCGTGCGCCTGGCCATAGACGATTTCGGCACGGGATACTCCTCGCTCGGCTACCTCAAGCGCTTCCCGGTCAACAGCCTCAAGGTGGACCGCAGCTTCGTGCGCGACCTGCCGCATTCGGCCGACGACATCGCCATCACGCGCGCGGTGATCGCCATGGCGCACAGCCTGCAGATGAACGTGATCGCCGAGGGCGTCGAGCTGAAGGAGCAGCTCGACGTGCTGCGCAAGGAAGGCTGCGACGAGTACCAGGGCTTCCTGTGCCGTCCGCCGCTCATCGAGGAAGACCTGATCCGCTTCGTGCGGGAGTCCGAGGTGCGCTCGGCGATCTCCTAGCCGGAAAAGGAAAACCCCGGCGGGGTGCCGGGGTTCGGGATTGGGTTCTCGCGGTGCTTCAGGCCGGAACCGGCTCCCTGGGCTTCACTTCCGGCGCGGGCTTGGCGGGCGCGGGAGACTTGTCCTTGCCGTCCTGCGCTTTCTTCCTGCGCTCTTCCTCTTCGCGCACTTTCCTGTACAGCTCGTCGAACTCGTAGCACATACGAAACCCCTTTCGCATCAAGTGATGAACATCGCTCCCTTGCCATGCTTGGAGTTGTGCGATCCATGCTACTCCCGGCGTTGCGGAAGTTCAACGCAACGTTTCGTGAAACAATAGTCCGATGGTACGGCTCGTCGCGCTGATCGCATGCGCTCTCGCGTGGAGCGCCGCCGCCGCCCAGGCCTATCCCGCGAAGACGATCCATCTCGTCGCCGGCACCGCGCCTGGAGGCATCACCGACACGCTCGCGCGCCTCTCCGCGGAGGGACTGTCGTCGAAGCTCGGGTGCCTCGTCGTGGTCGAGAACAAGGCGGGCGCCACGGGCAATCTCGCGATCGAGCACGTCGCGAAATCGGCGCCGGACGGCGCGACGCTGCTGCTCGTAGCTGGCGGCAACGTCGTCATCACGCCGTTTCTCTACGCTTCGCTGCCCTTCGACCCACTGAACGACATCGTCCCGGTGTTCAACATCGCCGGCGCGCCGCAGCTGCTGGTGGTGCCGGGGACGCTGCCGGTGAAGGACCTCGCGGACTTCATCGCGCTCGCTCGCGCCAATCCGGGGAAGCTGAACTACGCGTCGGCGGGCCCCGGCAGCACCACGCACCTGGCCGCCGATCACTTCGCGCGCCTCGCGCGCGTGCAGCTGGTGCACGTGCCCTACCGCGGCGCGGGGCCCGCGCTCACCGATCTCCTCGCCGGACGCGTGCAGATGCTCTCGGTCGGGCTCGCGCCGGTGCAGGCGTACCTGAAGAGCGGAGCGCTGCGTGCGCTCGCCGCGGCGTCGAAGACGCGCCTCGAGGCCGCGCCGCAGGTGCCGACTTCGGCCGAGGCAGGGCTGCCCGGCTGGGAGATGACCACGTGGTTCGGGATCTTCGCGCCCAAGGGCACCGGCCCGGGCGTGGTGCAGGCGGTCAACGCCGGCATGCAGTCGGTGATCGACGACCCCAAGACCAGGAAGCGCCTGCTCGAGTCGGGCATCGAGCCGATCGGCGGGTCCGCGCGGGCGTTCGCCGAGCGCGTGCGCTCGGACTACCGCGCCTGGGAGCAGGTGGTGAAGGCCTCGGGCGTGAAGCTCGATTGACAACAGGGAGAGCCCAGCGATGAAGATCTGCCACTACCACGACCATCAGGTCGGCGCCGTCGTCGGCGACCGCGTGCACCCGCTCGGCGATACGCTCATCAAGGCGGGGCACCTCAAGCCCGGCTACACGATGCTCGACGTGATCGAGCGGCTGGCGAACGAGCCAGCAGCGATGAAGTGCGCGCGCTTCGTGCTGCAGTCGGGCTCGTCGCTTCCGCTCGCCTCGGTCAAGCTGCTCGCGCCGCTGGCCAATCCGCCGGCGATCTGGGCGGCGGCGGCGAACTACAAGGCGCACCAGGCCGAGATGCGCGGCAAGATGGACTCGTACGACCGCGCCGCGCTCTCCAAGGACGAGCTGATGGCGGAGTTTTTCCTCAAGCCTATGGCCTCGATCATCGGCCCGGGCGGGCCCGTGATCCTTCCGAAAGTCTCGAAGGACGTGGACTTCGAGTGCGAGCTGTGCGCGGTGATCGGCAAGGCCGCGCGCCGCGTCTCCGAGGAGAACGCTCTCGAGCATGTTTTCGGCTACACCATACTCTGGGACTTCAGCCAGCGCGATCCCTGGGGCAGGGGCCGGCAGAACACGAGGAACATCCGCAAGGGCTTCGACACCTTCACCGGCCTGGGCCCCTGGATCGTGACGCGCGACGAGATCGACGACCCGCAGAACCTCGCGATCCGGGTCGAGCAGAACGGGGCCGCCGTGATGAGCGCGCACACGAGCGACATGATCTGCACCCTGCGCGAGCACATCCGCTTCCTGTCGGGCGTCACTACCCTCGCCCCCGGTGCGCTGGTCTCCACCGGCACGCCCGCCGGCGTGGCCAAACTCGCACCCGGCGACCGCCTCAAGGGGAGTATCGAGCACATCGGCGAAATGGAGGTGGCGGTGGAGGCGGAACGTTCATAGTGCACAGACAGAATGTGCATATGGCACAGAACCGGGGGACGGCGCTCGCGTAGGCTCGGGTCACCCGGTCCAGAAGGAAGATGCAATGAGATCCCCCGTCATCCTGGCTGCAGCCGCCGCGCTCCTCGCCCCCGCGTTCGCGATCGCCGATTCCGGCGAGCAGGTCTACAAGAACCGCTGCAGCCTGTGCCACGCTGGCGGCGCGGGCGGCGCGCCGAAATTCACCAACCGCGCGGACTGGGAGCCGCGTGCCGCGCGCGGCAAGCTCGCGCTCTACGAGAGCGCGCTCAAGGGCAAGCCCGACACCGCGATGATGCCCCGAGGCGGCTTCCGCGACCTGTCGACCGACGAGGTCATGGCCGCGGTTGACTATATGGTCGCCGGGGCCGGGCTGAATCCCCCGATGCGGCCCGAGCCCGCTCAAGCGGCCCTTCCCGCGCCCGCTCAAGCGCCCGTACCCACGCCCGTTCCCGAAGCCACCGTGGTCGCCACGGCACCAGCGGCTCAATTCGACGACGACACCGCCACCGAGCGCATCGCCGGCGCGCTCCTTGCGCAGCTCGCGCCGCCCGACACCAAGATCGAGATGCAGGACGGCGTCGCCAGCGTGGGCGGCCTCGGCATCCGCGTCGCGACGCGCGAGGGCGTGGTATGGTTGCGGGGCATGGTGAAGACGGCGGAGATCATCGAGCGCGCCGAAGCCATCGCACAAGCCGAGGGCGGCGGCAGGAAAGTGGAGAACAAGCTCACATCGGCCTCGATATTCGAACGGGATTGAAGGGCTTCGCCGCGTCGCTGCTTCTCGCGCTCGCGCTACCGGCGCTCGCGCAGCAGAACTACCCCGACCGCACGATTCGCCTGGTGGTCGACACCTCGCCCGGAGGGCTCACCGACATCCTCGGGCGCATGACTGCGGAGGGGCTGGCGCGCGAGCTGGGACGCCAGGTCGTGGTCGAGAACAAGGCGGGCGCCGCAGGCAACATGGCGATCGAATACGTGATGAAGGCGCCCGCCGACGGCTACACGCTGATGATCTGCGCGGGCGGCAACGTGGTCATCAAGCCCTTTCTCGATCATTCCTTCGTGTTCGACCCGCTCGCCGACCTGGTCCCCGTGTTCAACGTCGCCGAGGCGCCGCACATCCTGGTGGTCCCGGATTCGGTTCCCGCGAAGAACCTCGCCGAGTTCATCGCGTACGCCAAGGCGAACCCGGGCAAGCTCTACTACGGCTCGGCGGGCAACGGCAGCCCGCCGCACCTCGCCATGGACCGCTTCGCCCGGCTCGCCGGCGTGCAGATGGTGCACGTGCCTTATAAGGGCGTGGGCCAGGCTTTTCCGGATCTCGTCGCCGGCCGCCTGCAGATGATGTCGATGAGCTACGGCTCGGCGCGGCCCTACCTGAAGAGCGGCGCGCTGCGTGCGCTCGCCGCGGGCTCGAAGCACCGCCTCGCCGGCCTGCCCGACGTTCCCACGGCCGCGGAGGCGGGCCTGCCCGCGTGGGAGATGAGCGCGTGGTTCGGCATTTTCGCCCCCCGGGACACGAGCCCCGAGATCGTGCGCCTGCTGAACGGTAAGCTCCAGACGGTGATCGACGACCCGAAGGCGAGGCAGCGGCTGCTCGAGCTCGGCGCCGAGCCGATCGGCGGGAGCGTGCCCGCCTTCGCCGAGCGCGTGCGGGCCGACTACCGCTTCTGGGGGCAGGCGGTGCGAGAATCCGGAATCAAGATGGAGTAGATCATGACCGCGCTTCTCAAGACCAAGTTCATCTCGCACGGCACGCTGGGCTCGAAGGACCTCGGGGCCTCGCGACGCTTCTACGAGGAGTTCCTCGGCCTGGAGGTGGTGCGCACCAGCACCGTGTCGCTCATGGTGCGGCTCGGCGGCAACCACGTCTACGCCGTCGTCTACAGCAAGAAGAAGCAGCGCATGGACCGGCTGTACCACAACGGCCTGGACGTCGAGACCGACGCCGAGGTCGACGAGGCGTGGAAGCTGTGCCACGCGCAGGCGGAAAAATGGGGCCTGCACGACATCGGCAAGGCCTCGGCGCGCCACGGCACCTACAGCTTCCTTTTCTGGGACGCCGACGACAATGCCTGGGAAATCCTCTCCAACCCCAAGGGCGGCTACACTTGGATCTTCGAGCAGGGCGACCTCGAGGGCCGCGGGCATTTCGAGCGCGGCTTCCGGCACAAGCGCCCCGATGCGAAGAACCAGGCGGAATGAAGGCGGCTTACTACGAGAAGAAGGGTCCGGCGGCGAAAGTGCTCGTGGTGGGCGATCTGCCCGAGCCGCAGCCCGCGCCCGGCGAGGTGCGCGTCAAAGTGGCGGTGTCCGGGGTCAATCCCACCGACACGAAACTGCGCGGCGGCTGGGACGGCGCGCTGGAAATGCCGTTTCCGCGCATCGTTCCTCACCAGGACGGCGCGGGCGCGGTCGACCGCGTCGGCGCGGGCGTTCCGCCCTCGCGCGCCGGCGAGCGCGTGTGGATCTTCGAGGCGCAGCGCGGCCGCGCCTTCGGCACCGCGGCCGAGTACGTCTGCGTCCCCGCGGACAATGCGGTGCCGCTGCCCGAAGGGGCGAGCTTCGAGACCGGCGCCTGCCTGGGCATCGCCGGCATGACGGCGCACCGCTGCCTGTTCCAGGACGGCGGCATCCAGGGGCAGACCGTGCTGGTCGCGGGCGGCGCGGGCGCGGTCGGGCAGGCCGCGATCCAGCTCGCGAAATGGGGCGGAGCGCGCGTGGTCGTGACGGTGAGCCGCGCCGAGCAGGAGAAGGTCGCGCGCGAGGCGGGCGCTGATCTGGTGGTGAACCGCAAGGCGGGGGACCCGGCCGGCGCGATCAAGGCGTTCGCGCGCGGCGGGATCGACCGCGTGGTCGAGGTCGCGTTCGAGGCGAACCTCGATCTCAACCGCGCGGTGCTCAAGCCCAACGGCGTGATCTCGACCTATTCCTCGGGTCCGTACGACAGTGCCCCGCACATCCCCTTCAGCCCGGTCATGCGCCAGGGGATCACGGTGCACTTCATCCTGGTCTACGTCATGTCGCGCGAGGCGCACCAGCAGGCGGCGCGCGACGTCAGCGCAGCGGTGGAGGCCGGGCGCTACCGGCCGCACGTCGCCAAGGTGTTCGGGCTCGACGCGACGGCGGCGGCGCACGAGGCGCAGGAAAGCGGCGCGACGGTCGGCAAGCTCCTGGTGAGGCTCTGAGCCGTGGGGAAAGCGGGCGCGGCCGACGGGATGAAGAAGCTGCGCGCGCGCGCCGAGCGCTGGGTGCGCGGAAGGACGCGCAAAGAGGGAGCTGCGCTCACCGCGGTGCTGGTCCTCGCCGCGACATTCGCGTTCCTGCACGACTACTGGCGCGCGGCGTTCTCTTCCCAGCCGCCGCTCGCGGAGGAGACGCGCCGCGCGGTGCGCGACAAGGCGAGCCAGCTCAAGAGCGCGATCGAGGCGCGACTCGTCGCGAAGGGCAAGCTCCAGGGCGACGCCTGGACCTCGGCGCAGATGCTGGTCGCGCTCAAGGAGCACGACGCCGGCTACAAGGGCCATGCCAGCGCGAGATCGATCGCGCGGCATTTCCGCTCGATCGCCGGCCCCGAGTGCGCCTGCTGGCGCAAGCTGCCAGCCGGCAACTTCCCGAGCCATCTCGGCGTGACCTCGTGGACGCTGTGGGGGCTCGCGTGCTACGGCATCCCGGCGCACCGCACCGAGGTCGAGTTCCTGCTCGCGGCGCAGGGCCCCGAGGGCGGGTGGCCGCTGTTCGCGGGCGCCGAGCCGAAGCAGTTCGCGTCAAGCTACGCGACCGCCGCCGTGATGATCGCGCTGCACGAGCAGGCGGTGCAGGAGAAGGACCACGCGCGCCGCGAGCGCATTGTCGCCGCGGTGGGCCGCGGAGCCGACTGGCTGAAAAGCCGCGCCGGCGCGCGTGCGCGCTGGGCCGACTATCCGGACTCCGAGAAGAGGACGGAGTACCTCGGGCTCTCGGGCTTCGTGCTGTTTGCTCTGCACCGCACGGGCGCGCCGGGCCTCGTGGCCCTCGACCGGGACTGGATGAGCCGGCTTCCCGAGGAGACACCCGCGCTGATGGCAGACGAGGCTTCGGGCAGGAAAGTGTGGGTGGGCAAGCGCGCGTACCCGGACGACACGCTGTACCGCACGCTGCCCTGGACCATCGTCGCGACCGTGCACGCCTACCCGAACGCCTCGGTCTTCGGCAAGGTGCGCGGCACGAGGTGGCTCGAGCGCGCGCTCGCCCGGGGTGCGCCGGTGTACGCGCTCCTGGGAGACGAGCCCGACGCGGCCCTGGTCGCCGAAGCGTTGTTCGCGCTGCGGAGCGAGACGTGAAGCGCTCGGGCAAGGGAGCGCCGCCCGCGCTGAAGGCCGACGTCGCGCTCGCCAACCTCGTCATCGAGCGCCTCGGCCTGTCGAACGCCTTCGGGCACGCGAGCGCGCGCATTCCCGGAGGCGACACTTTCCTCATGCCGACGCGGCGCAGCCCGGGTTTCGCGTCCGCGTCCACGCTGCTCACGCTGGATGCCGAGGGCAGGATCGTCTCGGGGAAAGGGAAGCCGAACAGCGAGCTGTGGATCCACGCGCGCATCTACGCCGCGCGCCCCGACGTCGGCGCGGTGGTGCACGCGCACCCGCCGGCGTGCGTCTGCCTGACGCAGATCGGCCAGCCGCACCGCGTGGTCCACAACCAGGGCGGCGCGTTCCGCGCCGGCGTTCCCGAATACGAGCGTATCGGACTGATCCGCACACGCGAGCTTGGCGACCTGCTGGCGCGCAAGCTCGGCCCGGGCGTGGCCGTGATGATGCGCGGCCACGGCATCACCACCGCCGCCACGGACGTGCGCACCGCCACGGTGGCGGCGTGCCTGCTCGAGGAGAGCGCGAGGCTGCAGCTCGACATGCTCGCCAGCGCCGGCGGCGACGCGTCGCGCCTGCGAGATTACACGCGCGAGGAGGCGGAGAGCGTCGGCGACCAGATCAGCCCGCGCGTGGTCGAGCGCGCCTGGGAGTACTACGCCGCGGTGGCGCGCAACAGGCCGCTGGGCGGCTAGGGCCGTCATGCCATCGCCCCGCCTTCGGGTCGCGCTCGCGGTCCTCTTCGCGGGTGGCGCTCAGGTCGCGCAGGCGCAGGTGGGGCGCGCGCCGGACTCCGAGAACGCCTTCACCTTCTACGGCGGCTTCCGCGGAGGCGGCGATCTCACCGAGGCGACCACCCAGCAGGACCTGCACGCGGACACCACTCCGAGCTTCGCGCTTGCCCTGGACATCGCTTTCGAGGCGCGCAAGCAGCTGCAGCTCTTCTACAGCCACCAGAAGACCGACCTGTCCTCGGGCGCGAGCCTTCCCCCGGCGATCAAGATTCCGCTGAAGATCGAGTACCTCCACATCGGCGGCACCGCGTTCTTCGATGAGACGGGCAACGGCGGCTACGCGGCGGCGGGCGTGGGCGCGACGCGGCTCACGCCCAACGCGCCGGGGCTGGCCGCGGAGACCAAGCCCTCGCTGAACATCGGATTCGGCTACATGCTTCCGCTCGTGCCCGGCCTCGGGCTGCGTTTCGAGGTGCGCGGCTACGCCACGTGGATCGACAGCAACGGCACGCTGTTCTGCAAAGGCAACGGTGGCTGCGCTGTCTCGATCAAGGGGAACGCCTTTTACCAGGGCGACGCGCTCATCGGGCTGACCGCGCGCTTCTGACGGCTCACTTCTGGCCGGGGCTCGTCTCCTGCACCAGGTTCTTGTCGATCAGGGTGATCTCGATGCGGCGGTTCTTCTTGCGCCCCTCGGGCGTGTCGTTCTCGGCGACCGGCTGGTACTCGGCGCGGCCCGAGGCGACCATGCGCTCGGGCGGAATGCCCGTTTCCTGCAGGTAGCGCACCACCGTCGTCGCGCGCGCGACCGACAGCTCCCAGTTGGAGGGGAAGACCTTGGTCTTGATCGGCACGTTGTCGGTGTGGCCGACGATCCGGATGACCTTGTCGTTGTAGCCCTTCACCGCCTCGCCGACTTTCTTCAGCACCGCCTTGCCGGTGTCCTTGAGGTCGGCGCGGCCGGAATCGAAGAACAGCTGCTCGGCGACGTCGACCGTGAGCATGTCCTTGTACTGCCGCACCTGCAGCTCGCC